>Ga0226835_1000501_pt1 | contig 41692 bp, 32 predicted proteins | sample LAC_MetaG_1_FD_163627 | JGI IMG/M metagenome (GOLD analysis project Ga0226835, IMG submission 163627) | Anaerobic ammonium oxidizing microbial communities from anammox membrane bioreactor (MBR) in UC Berkley, California, United States -... | ecosystem: Engineered > Bioreactor > Anaerobic >...
CGCCTCAGAGTGGATCGCTCTACGGCAGCCCGGGCATACAACGAGTTGATCAAAGAAGGGTATCTGGAGAGCTTCGTAGGCCGTGGCACTTATGCCAGACTGCCGGGAGCAATTGTCGGCAAGGGCGGCGAGGACAAAGACGGCGGTGATGGCAGCGAGGGTTTCGAGACCATCGTCTGGAACGAGCGCTTCTCCAGGGCAAGCCAGACTGTTTACGAGATGTTCCGGCTGGAGCGCTCTTTCTACGACCGCCAGCCCGGCTCGATCTCCTTTGCCGGCGGCATTCCCACCGACGAGTTCTACCCGAACGAAAAATTCGTCCAGATCCTTCAGTCTCTCATCGACAGCGAGCGATCGCCTGAGTTTTTCGAGTACAGCCCCGCCGAAGGTCATCCGGCCCTGCGCCGGGAGGTGATCGCTTATCTGTCCCGCTCGGGCATGGATATCGCAGACGATAATCTCCTCATCGTCAGCGGCTCGCAACAAGCAATAGACGTGGTGAGCACGGTCCTCATCGATCCAGGCGATCTGATCGCCTGCGAAGACCCGACCTATCTATGGGCGATCTGCAGTTTTCGCAGCCGTCAGGCTCGCTGCCTGCCGGTGTCTCTCGACAGCGAAGGTCTACGCCTGGACGTGCTCGAGACCATTCTCAAACGCCAGCGCCCGAAGCTGATCTATACGATTCCCGATTTCCAGAATCCCACCGGACTGACCATGTCGGCAAGCAGACGAGCCGGACTGATCGAGCTAGCCACCCAGTATCAGGTGCCGATTCTCGAGGACAGTTTCGTTTCGGATCTGCGCTATCAGGGCGACCGGATTCCTTCGCTGCGGGCGATGCCTGGCGGGAAGAACATCGTGATTCACCAGGGCACTTTCTCGAAAGCTCTCTGTCCAGCTCTCAGGCTGGGATGGCTGGTGGCACCGCCTGAGGTGCTGTCCCGGCTGGTCATCGCCAAACGCGCCTCGAACCTCTCGACCAATTCCATCTCCCAGGTGATCCTGGCGGAGTTCCTGGCCAAAGGCTTTTACGAAAAGCACTTGCAATCGGTTCGGGCTACTTACAAGAGCCGCCGAGACACCATGCTCGCCAGCCTGCAGAAAGAGCTCGGCAATATCGAAGAGCCGGACGGCACCAGATGCGATATCACCTGGTCACGCCCCAACGGCGGCATGTTCATCTGGCTCAGGCTGCCGGAGGGCTATTCGAGCAGGGAGCTCATGACCTTCGCTCGCCGGGAAGGCGTCACCTACGCACCGGGGGATCTCTGTTTCCTCTCGGCTCAAAACACCCAGTTCATAAGATTGTGTTTCATTCAAACCGACGAAGAGACTATAGCGCGCGGTGTAAAAATGCTCGGCCGCGCCATCAAGACTTATATCCAGCAAGTGATAAGTAAAAGCGAATACTCCCGGCAACGGGTATTCGAAGGCAGCGGGCACGCATTCATCTAAATGAAAGGAGAACAAAATGGCTACCAGGATCACCGTCAAAGAAGCAAGCACCAAGACCGCCAGAGATAAGGCTCCGGTCCGGGCCACAGGTACTGAGCGGGTCAAGAGAGCTCTGCCTCAGATGCTCAAAGGCGGAGTCATCATGGATGTTGTCAATGCCGAGCAGGCGAAGATCGCCGAGCAGGCAGGCGCAGTCTCGGTCATGGCCCTGGAGCGGGTGCCTGCCGATATCCGCGCCGATGGCGGCGTCGCCCGGATGAGCGATCCCGAGCTGATCACCTCCATCATCGATGCCGTCTCGATCCCGGTCATGGCGAAAGTGCGCATCGGTCACTTCGTGGAAGCGCAGATCCTCCAGTCTCTCGGAGTCGACTGTATCGACGAGAGCGAGGTCCTCACCCCTGCCGACGAGCAGTTCCACATCGAAAAGAACCGTTTCGATATTCCTTTCGTCTGCGGCGCCCGCAACCTCGGTGAAGCCCTGAGGAGAATCGGCGAAGGCGCCGCGATGATCCGCACCAAGGGTGAAGCAGGCACCGGCGACGTGGTGGAAGCAGTCAGACATGCCCGGTCGATCCTGGGCGAGATCCGCAAGCTCAGCACTATGGCTGATGACGAGCTGATGAGCTATGCCAGAGACATCGGCGCTCCCTTCGAGCTGGTCAAGAAAGTAAAAGAAGACGGCAAGCTTCCGGTGGTCAACTTCGCCGCCGGTGGTATCGCCACTCCTGCCGACGCCGCCCTGATGATGCAACTCGGTGTGGACGGAGTCTTCGTGGGCTCCGGAATATTCAAATCGGGCAATCCCATGAAACGTGCCCAGGCGATTGTAAAAGCGACCACGTATTTCGAAGATGCCGAGATGCTTGCCGAGATAAGCAAAAACCTCGGCGAGCCCATGGTCGGACGCTCGGTCCGCTCCCTGGCACCCGGCGAAGAGCTGGCAGTAAGAGGCTGGTAGATCGTGGTTGGCTAAAAATCCGAAAAGGAGAAGCACGTGCAAACCAAGAGCAATTCAAGCAAGACAATAGGCGTCCTGGCCCTTCAGGGCGATGTCGCCGAGCATCTCGCCGCCATGGAAGCCTGCGGTCTGAGGGCTCTGGCAGTGCGTTACGAAGAGGATCTGGACGCCGTCGACGGACTGATCGTCCCCGGCGGCGAGTCCACCACTATCGCCAGGCTCACCGAAGCGCAGGCAAAACAGCTTCTGGTCCGGATCAGGGAACGAGCGCTAGACGGCATGCCTGTCTACGGTACTTGTATGGGCAGCATAATGCTGGCAAGCACCATCGAGGCATCGCCCCTCGTTCCTCTTTCACTCATGGACATAACCATCGGCCGCAATGCCTACGGACCGCAGAAAGCCAGTTTCGAAGCGGATATCGAGATTCCGCTACTGGGTCCAGAGCCATTTCGAGCGGTTTTCATCCGCGCCCCGATGATCAAATCTTGCGGAGAGACAGTAGAGACCCTCGCCAGCTTCGACGGATCCGTGGTCATGGCGAGACAGGGAAATTTCCTGGTAACCACTTTCCATCCCGAAATCACCAGTGACCTGCGAGTTCACGAACTCTTTGCCGACATGGTGACAGGCGGTCCCGAAAGAGAAGTAGAACAGCGAACCGAACAACACAAACGCAGGCTTGCCCGGCTGAGCGCCTGAACGGATCTATACTAGAATGAAACAGGTTCGCCTAAAACGATGCTTGATTTCTACATATTCCAGTTCATTCCGTTGATGCTCGTCGAGGGCTTCATCCTCTGGCGCATGAAATGGGGCAACCTGCCGCGCTCTATGTTCGACTCCCTGCTCATGAATTTCGCCTCCTTTCTGGGCTTGATCCTCGGACTGGGCCCCTATATCGCCGGAGAAGGTCCCTGGGGGCTGACACTCTTCGGTACATATTCGATCATGGTGGAAGGAACAGTCCTTATGCTTCTCGAGAGACATCCTCCGAAACTAGTCTGGTCCGCCGTTCTCATAGCCAATCTCCTGGGCTGCGTGGTCCTCGATTGCGAGGTCTTTTTCAGACAGGTGAACTGGTCGAGTCTTTTCATGGGCTCCTGAGAGTCTCGCCATGAGACCGACTATATCTCTGTCTCTAGCGCTGGCAATCGCGACAGTGACTGCCGGTTGCACAGGCGTTCCGGCGAATTTCGAAAGCCTGAACGAGCAATGGCGTTCCTCCTTCGAAGCAGCGGAGACAGCCACCAGGAAAGGCGATTATTCAGGGGCAAAGAAAAACTATGCCAGAGCCCTGGCATTATCCAGGAGAGCAGGCAGCAATACCTATCTCGAGGCTCGAACCCTGGAGTCTCTCGCCGGTCTGGAAAAGGAGCAGGGCAAGGACACCGAAGCCCTGAGAACTCTTCTCGATTGCGAGAGAATCTGGTTGTCTCGCTTCGACCCGGAGAAAGCGAGCAGCGACAACCGCGAGATCGGGTTGCATCTCATCGAGATCAAGCTGGCACGAGCCGACATTCTCGTCAAACAATCCAAAAACTCTCAGGCAATCACACTCTTGAAAGAAGCCCTGAGCCTGGCCGATCGAGTAATCGCCCGGGACTCTCTGAAACACGAGACGATCGTGCGCCTGGCATCAGCCCTGGCCCTGGCAGGCGATCGAGAAGGAGCGGCAAGCCTCAGGGAAAAGGCAGAGGCAATCTCCGGTCCGGATCATGAAAAACTTGATGGCAAGGAAAGACGCGATCCGGCTCAGCTCATCGAAGCCGGAACCGAAGCAGCCCGGGGGCTCAATTACGAAAAGTCCGAGCAGCTCTACAGGCAGGCTCTTGCAGAAAAGGAATCACCACCGAATCTGGCAGCCACCGCCGAAGCCTGTCTTGGTCTTGCCAATGTCCTGGATGCGAAGGGGTCCTACGAAGAGGCAGACCGTTATGCGGACAGGGCCATCGCGATCTCGAGAAGAGGCAAGGGAGCCGCAGCCAGAGAGAACTATCTGAACGCCCTGGAAAGAAAAGCCGGAATCTATCTTCATGCCGGCAACCTCGCCGGAGCCCGCCGAGCTTATGAGCTGGCAATCGAGCTGGCCGAGGGAAAAGAGAAGAAGACAGGGTATATCCGCCAGCAGCGCCGGTTGATGCATGCACTGGTGGCGGTGCTGGTCAGACAGAAAGAGTACGAGAAGGCTCTCGCGATGCAAAAGGAGCTGGCCGAGATCGAAGGGACCCTCTACGGTAGAGACGGAGAGAAGTATGCCGAGAATCTCAGCCAGCTTGCCAGGATCTATTATCTGAGAGAGGACAAGACCAGAGGAAAAGCCGCTTACCAAAAAGCAATCGAGCTCTACTCGAAAGTTCCGGAGCTGAATCCAGCGGTCATAACCGATCTCTATGACGAGTTCGCCGCTCACCTGGAGAAGCAAGGCGAAATGCAACAAGCCGAATCCCTGAGAGCGAAAGCGAAAAAACTTCGCTATGACATGGTCAATTGAGGAGCAAAGCTCTTTCCTGCCAGCTCGATGTCGTAGTGCAGCCGGCAGGAGCCGGAAGCGGGCTGGACTTCGATGGCACCCGCCGCCACGGCACCGAAGAAGCTCGAGCTCTCGATGCGCACAGTAGCATAGGGAGCATAGACGATTCCCGAGAAGACAGACTTGCCAGCAAATACCACCGGTCTCGATCCGAAGTAGAAAATCCGCACCTGATCCGGTCGGCAGGGCATCTTCCGGAGAGCGGCAGTGGCAATCACTACGGCACGGACATCCTCGGCTCTTTCCTGATCTCCTTCTCGATCGATAACGACAATCTCGATAAAGCCATCCCCGGGCTTGAAAGAGAACCTGCCGCGCATCGAGTCGCAAACATATGTGCCACTGGTTAAGGTACCGGGTGACAGAGCTCCAGGCTTTTCAGCGCCCACTTGCTCTGACGCCAACAGACCTGAATAAACGAAAGATCCCCTCAGTCCGGCGAGACTCCGGCTGCTTTCCGAGCCTTCAAGGCTCTCTGAGATATCCAGAGCCAGGTCGAACCGCGGCACTCCGGTACGATCGAACATAGAGAATGACTCTTCCAGGTCATTGCTCGTCGAATCAAGAACATGATCTTCTCTCCGCCCGCAGACCGGTCCGGAATACTCGCCAGCCTCCAGATCGAGGGCAATCTCATAGAAACTCGCCAGAGACGGCTGACCATATTCACAGCCCGGATCTCTTGAAGAGAAACTCGAGAAAGAGACATCGCCTTTTACCGTCAAATTCTCCCGGGCAAGGAGAAGATGAGCGAATATCACTCCATCCGATGCTCTCAAACAATTGTTCTCGATTCTCGAAATTGCCGAATCGAAGCCTTTTTCACCGAGATTGCGACAGTATCGCCTCGCCAGGGCGAGAACCGGCAACAACGGCTGACATTGAGTGCCGGCATCCAACAGATTCAAGACTCTTCCACGACTGCTCTCACCGGTAGTGAGTACCGAGAGTTCAAGGGCGACCCTGATCCAGAACGGTCTCAAAAGAGAATAGGCGCTTTTAAGCCTGATCGATACTAATCTGGAAGCCTCCTGCCAGTCCAGGGAATTCAGAGAGTCAGCGACAATTTTGCAGAGTTCTCCATCCAGACGATCCAGAGATTCCAGATCGCAAGACTCCAGAACCAGCTCGAGAAGGTAATGGAATTGCGCCAGGAGTCCGGCATCAAAAAGCGATTGCAAGTAAAGGACCATAGTATCGATCACTTCCGGCAATTCCCTTTTTGCCCTTTTACGAGCTAGAAGTGCCGCCACCCTTTCACCTAAGACCTCGATACTGCCAGGGGCAGCTCCACGGCTGAAAAGCATCACAGCAAGACTCGCTAGCGATACCGGAAGCTGGGGTCCGAATTCCTTCACCGCGAAGCGCGAAATCGCTTTGAGAAACGAATCGAGCTCCTTCGTCAACCCCTGACCCGCCGCAAAGATCGCACAGTTAATGAGTGCGAAAAAAGCGCGCTCGCCTCTTTTATCCCGAGATCTTTCCCTGCTCAAGACGGTCTCGAGAATCGACAGGACCGGACGGACAGTGTTCTGGTGACTACTTTCGAAGGCCAGCTTTCTCGAGAGCTGGAGAACATAAGGAAACTCATGCACAGTAGTCATCTCCAGGACGATCGTCAGGACCGCCACGCCGAAATCCGGGTGGCGAACAGTTTTGCCGAGGAGACTCTCGAGATGTCTATAAACCGCGTAGAGCTCGTCGTCCGCACCAGCCGAGATAGCATGAGAAAGACTTACCGAAACCAGACCCTGGATGAAATCAGCAACCGGCTTTCTATCCACCTGCCGGAAAGCCACCATGGAAAGCTCGCGGAAAGATGGGAGAAGATCCTTGTCTCCGCCCGATTCACTGAGAATCCGGTCCGCCTGCAAGCAGAACCATTCTAGATCGATGGCAAGAAAAGGACTGTCCTGCACAAACCTGGTAATCTGCTCGAGTATTTGAGCCGGCTCGCTCTCACCAGATCGAGCGGCTTCCTGCAAAGCCACCAGGTCCTCCAGCCACAGGCGGAAGAGTCTCAGACTCTGCATGTTTTTAGATGCGGCTGCCTCAGGTCTGTAAGAGTGAAGCTCTGCAATGAGAGCATTGACGAAACTCAGAGCATCGTCTGCCGCACCGATACGAAGCAGGGTTACCACCAGCTCTTCGAGCCATGGGGGCTCCACAGGCAAACGAGCCCCTGTCGAAAGCTCGCTCCGGAAGAGAATCAAGAAGCAATCGAGTGCCAGTTCGTGGTCGATCGAAACCATTTCGGTGGCCACGACCTTCAACATACGAGAAAGAGACGCCGGCAGGACACCACCACGTAGAAGCAGGCGGTCTGCGACCTGGCGCAGCAAATCGGCGCCTATCAGATAGCCCCCGACAGTGGCAGCCCTCAGAAGGCACTCTTCGTGAAAAGTGTCGGATCGCCCGGACTCCTGCTCGGCCAGACCCGCGGGTTCCCAGCAATACCTGCACAATCGAGCCTTTATACGAATCGGCCGGAAGCAGGCCTGGCAGGCTCGATAGTGCTCGGTTGAAAGACCGGTATCACAGCCCGAGCACACGATTGCCTCCGCAACGACTGGCTTGCCGCAATATGGGCAGACGGCAGATCGCATCAGGGACTGTCCAGGGACTCAGTCGGCAGTGGCAAGGCAATCTCAGTCTCCCGCACCGGCGGTCTGGGATGACGAGGAACCGGCGCCCCGGAAGGATCGTCGGGTTCGCCACCACCCGGTGGCTCGATGTCGCCCAGATCGCAACGGCAGAATGGGCAGGAGGCAAGACGAAAGTCCACAGGCTCCGCGCAATCAGGACACTGGACAGAGTAGAGACCGACCACACACCGACGGCAGCAGGGACAAGACACAATTTTAGCGTCGATCGGCTCGCGGCAGAACATGCAGGCGTTCATGAAAGTGTTCCGGTTTGGTCTTTATCAATATGCCCGCCCTGCGGTCTCTTGTTTCAGAGAGAATCTCGAGATTGTCCCTGCTTTGCTTCGGATTGCAATGAACTTCTCGAGATTCTCTCTCATGAAAGTGACATCTCGAGTCAATATGACTCTGCGGTCAAATTTTTTGCAAAAAACTTGACCTCTTAGGCATATTCCGGCTAAATCATGTCGATCTTCGTTCCAACCGGCTTGAGGAAACCGAAGTTCGCGAGATTCTCTCTTAGAAATTGAACCAAGACCCACCTCCGCACGTCTAAAAATACGAACCCCAACACCGGAGCCGCCATGTCGACCATTCGCAGAATCCGCTCCTACCTGGCCAGTCTCGATCCCGAGCTCCTGCTCACTACCCGCGATTTGCTGGGTTTCGGGACCCGGTCGGCGGTGGACAACGCCGTCAGCCGGCTGGTCTATCGCGAAGAACTCTATCGGATAATCCCGGGGGTTTTCAGACTGCCGGGCCGGACCAGGAAAGTCTCTCTTCATGAGCTTGCCACGGTCAAGGCCCGCTCCTTCGGTCGCACGCTCATCAAGCATGCAGCCGATATAGCCTTCGAGCTCGACATCTCATCCTGCTCTCGGCCCGCTAACGAAGTCTGGTTTGCCACCAGCGGGAATACCAGCTCTTTCAAGATAGGTCATCTGAGGGTCAGATTCAAACCGACGTGCCTCAGGAGAATGACCCTTGCCGATACGCCTTTCGGTCAGGTAATTCGAGCCCTCTGCTATCTGGGCAAGAAAAAGGTCTCTCCGCAATTATTCCTGACGGCAACCAGGAACCTCCGCGAGCCGATAGAAAAGCCGGTTGGTCATCCCTTCTGGTATTTTCCGGCATGGCTCGGCGATATGTTCTATCGCCTCGGTCCCAGACCGCCACGCCCGACAGCGGTTGTGCGCGAAAGTACCATCCGCTACATCGCCGACTCAAGAACACCGGAAAGCGTCTTCCACCAGACGCTCCTGATCTCGCTTGCTCCCCGGGCTCCTGGCTCGATGGGACTGGGCTTCCAGTACCAGAAGTCGGCGCTATCTCGCGCCCGGGAGCCGTGTCCCAGAAAATGGCCATGAACGTCGGCAAGCAGGAGATTCTTCCCGTAAGCCGCCGTGGTCCTGATGAAATCGTTGTACTGATGGAGATAATCCAGATCGAAATTGCCCCAGGTCTTCTGTCCGGCGCCGGGCATCATGCCCGTTCCGTCGGTGGGATCGTAGACTGTGGTGAGCACCATCGTAATGTCGGATACCGACGAGAGACACATCGAGAGAATGCAGTCGAATCGCACTCGCAACTCCTCGAGCTCGTGAGTAAGAAAGGCCTTCTTGTCTGAACGAGACGCCCCCCTCAGATGCAGATTGAGCAAATCGTTGCCGCCTATGGTCAGTGTAGCCAGAACCCGTTTGCCGGCATGAACCGAAATCGATCCTGGCCGCTCCAGTAGATCGCTGGTCGTGGCACCATCGAATGTGTAATTGAAAAACTCTATCCCCGGCTGCAGGGTGGTCAGATCACGTCCATGGAAGGCCGGCCAGAGCTGAGAATCGTTCATGTAGAGCAAAGAGGCAGCGCCTACCAGACGCTCCTCCTCGACGGCGTCACCCAGGTCGTAGCAAGGATAGGAGTCGATGCTCATCGAATCGCCTATTGCCAGATATACCTCGAACCTGGGAGCCATGGATTCTCGCCCGCGACATTGCTCTGACCAGAGTATTATAAAACCGGAGACGCCGGAGACGCATCTGATTCGAAAAGTCGCGAGCACTCTACTTTACGGATTCTTTGCCCTGGCGGTTATCCTTGCCCTCGCCAGCTTTCTCGGGCGGTTCGATACACGTCTCGAGATTCTCAGCCACCTGCGACCGATTTTCCTCATCGGCTTCGCTCTGTTTTCCCTGGCTCTTCTGCCCACCCGAAACAAAGCTGCCATCGCTCTAGCTCTGCTGCTGCTGGTCGGCAACGCACTGCCAGTGATATCACTGTATCTTCCCGCGAAAACAGGAAGTAGCAAGCGCTCAAAGCCTCTGAGCATCCTGCAGGTAAATGTTCAGGGCGGGCTGAACTCCCGGGTCGGAGAGACTATCGCGCTCATTGAAAAGGCCGATCCCGACCTTGTCGGAATGACCGAGATAACCCCTACCTGGGCGGACAGTCTTACTCGAAGGCTGGAGAAAAGATATCCTTATAGCGTGGTCGAGCCACGCCTGGGCGGAGTGGCGATTTACAGCAGGCTCCCGCTGGAGCAGTCCGAGGTTCGCTACTTCGGTGCGATCAAGCGGCCGAGAATTCTTGCGGAGCTCAATTTCGAGGGGAAAGCTCTGTCAATAGTCTTCGCCCATCCGGTCATACCCTTGCCGGGCAGGACACTCCGGGATCAGGAGCTGGAGGTGATCGGCAAAGAGTGTGCCGAAAGGGAAAATCCCAAGATCCTCTTCGGAGATCTCAACACCACCTGCTTCTCCTTCTACTTCGGACGTCTTTTAGAACAAAGCGGACTGGTGGACTCGGAGATGGGTTTCGGCTGGCAACCGAGCTGGTCTGTGCGCTGGCCGGTACCGCTCTTCGCCATCGATCACCTGCTGGCAAGCCCGGATTTCTCCGTCCGGGAGCGCCGAACTCTCGAGCCAGTGGGCTCGGATCATCTGCCTGTCTGGGTCGTTCTCAGCCTGGACAATTAGGATTTTTCTCTAACATTGAGGCTCAGGTCCCGGGACATATGTAAGATATAGCTTTCTGTATCCGGCTGGCGGGCTGAGTCCGCCCGAGGGCGGACAAGTTCTTTTCGCACATAGTCAAGAGGTCTTATCGATGAGCATGACACTGGCAGACGTAATCTGGAAACCCCAGGGCAAATACCTCGAAACCCGCGTAGTGGATTTCATGAAGAGCCAGGGCATCGAAGACTGGCGCCAGTTGATCAAGCGCTCCACCGAAGACACCGACTGGTTCTGGACCGAAGCTCTCAAATATATGGGCTTCAAGTGGACCCGTGACTATGACCGGATAATGGACGACTCGAAAGGATTTCCCCACACCAACTGGTTCGTCGGCGGCAAGCTCAATATCGTCGACAACGTCCTGGACTGGCACCAGACAAAAGGCCAGAAACTGGGAGCGCGAGTCAGTGTCGGAGCCGATCACCCGGCTCTTATCTGGGAAGGCGAAAACAAGAAAGCACGAAAACTATCCTACGGCGAGCTCAATGAGATGGTCTCCCGCACCGCCGGACTGCTCAAGTCCCTGGGCGTAAAACCTGGTGATGCTGTCGGACTCTATATGCCGATGATACCAGAGGTGGTGGCAGCGCTTTTCGCCTGCTTCAAGATCGGTGCGGTGGCTGTTCCGGTATTCAGCGGCTTCGGCGCCCAGGCGCTGGCGGCCAGACTGGATGACAGCGAGGCACGGGTTCTGATCACCGCCGATGGCGGCTCCCGGAGAGGCAAGCTCGTCGAGATCAAGAAAGACGTGGATGAAGCGGCTGCATCACTTCCGGGGCTCGAGCATATCATCGTCGTCAAGCACATGGAAAACGACGTCAAAATGGCCGAAGGGAGAGACATCTGGTTTGCCGAGTCCATCGCCGCGGTGGAGCCGGCGAAGACCATGGCCGACCTCGATGCCGAGCATCCCTCCATGTACCTCTATACTTCAGGCACCACCGGCAAGCCCAAAGGCACCGTGCATACCCATGGGGGAGCCTTGGCGCAGATCGCCAAAGAGCTGGGCTTTTGCTTCGACGTCCAGACCGACGACGTATTCTTCTGGGTCACCGACATCGGCTGGATGATGGGTCCCTGGGAGATGATCGGTGTTTATTTCTGGGGAGGCACCCTGGTCATCTTCGAAGGTGCTCCTGACTTTCCCGAGCCGGACCGGATCTGGCAGATTGTCGAGACTCACAAGGTCAGCACCCTGGGAATCAGCCCCACCGCCATCCGTGCTCTTCGCAAATACGGAGAGGAATGGGTAAGCAAACGCGATATGTCCAGCATCCGCCTGCTCGGCTCCACCGGCGAGCCCTGGGACGAGGACAGTTATATGTGGACCTTCGAGAAAATCGGTCAGAAACGCTGCCCGATCATGAACATCTCCGGGGGAACCGAAATCGTCGGCGGTCTCCTCACCCCGCTGCCGGTAATGCCCCTGAAGCCCTGCTCCCTCGGCGGGCCCGGCCTGGGCATGGACATCGATGTCTTCGACGAGTCCGGAAAAAGTGTCAAGAACGAAATCGGTCACCTGGTCTGCAAAAAGCCCGGACCTTCTATGACCAAGTCTTTCCTCAAGGATGACGAGCGTTATATCGACACTTATTTCAGCAAATACGAAGGGGTCTGGTATCACGGCGATTGGGCCAAGGTGGACGAAGACGGCTCCTGGTTCCTTTTCGGACGATCCGACGACACCATCAAAGTTGCCGGCAAACGGGTCGGTCCCGGGGAGGTCGAGTCGGTCCTGGTGGAGCACGCCAACGTCGCCGAGGCTGCCGTCATTGGCGTTCCTCACGATGTCAAGGGCGAGGCTCTGGTCTGCTTCGTGGTCCTCATGCCCGGCTGCGAAGAGACCTCCGAGCTTACCGAGGACCTGCGCAAACTGGTGGGGCACAAACTCGGTCCTGTGATGAGACCGGAGCGAATCCACACCGTCGCGGCTCTGCCCAAGACCCGCTCCGGAAAAATTGTCCGTAAATCAATCCGGAACACCTATGTCGGAGACGGACCCGGAGACACCGCCTCGGTGGAGAACCCGGACGCCCTGGATCTGATTGCCAGCCTCAAAGCCTGAGAGTGTAAAGAAACTCGCTGAAACTCCAGAGAGGCTGCCGTTACCTGCGGCGGCCTCTTTTATGAAGAACAGATGTGAAGAACCGATGCCGTCTCGAGACTTACCGGGTGCTGCTATTACTCGATGTCCGGGCTCTCCGTATAAACCCTGTAGCCGGCCCCGCAAGAATCGGATACTGTGAATTTAACCGGATCTTGTGAGACTAATCACAGGCTGTGGGTAAATCTTTAAGAGTGGGGCTCTCGATCACCCCACTCAGTCGACCAAACGAGCAGAGGCTCGGGAAACTATCGTCGGTCAGAGATCAACAAATGGCTACAAACGGCAAACTCCCGGACGAAAAGGCAAGAGCGATTATCGCCAACCCCTCCGCCTCAGAGAAAGAATGGCTGGCAGCCTGCACGATCATGGACCAGAACACCGACCTTCCGGCTGTTGCCCGAGATCTGCCGGCCTGGATGGGTCTGCCCTGGTCGATGCTGGTCAGCGCCACCGGGGCCGCCGGCGGTCTCATGCTTTTCGTCATGCTCACCTATGTTTCTCACATGACCCTCCTCTCCCTGGTCCCGGGCTTCTATCCCGAGGCGATGATGACCTATGTCGTAGCCTTCCTGGCGATGCCGGCGATTGTTTTCAACACCCTGTTCACCTACCAGAAGCACCTCTGGCAGGGTGGCAAGCTCTGGACTGGCGTTCAGGCTTCCATCGTCACCGCCGCCGCCTTCTCTCCGCTGGCGGTGGGCATGATCATGACCGGCACCCTGCCTCCAGTCACAGACTTCCTCACTCTCTCCGCCATCGGGCTGGGTCTCATGGCTACTTCCCTGGGCTCCACCGTCCTGGCTAACCGGGTGATCAAAAACCTCGACGGAACCATCGGTGCCAACCGGATCATCCCCTACTCCAGAGCAGCTTTCTGCACCCCCACGGTGATATTCGCCGGGCTTTCACTTTTCAGCCTGGTCAATCCGGCTTTCTATCTGGGCGGACCACACTGGCTCCTGGCTGCGGCTGTCCTCAGCGGCGGCACCTATCTGGTCTGCCGCAAGAACAGAAGCTTCAAGACCGGCACCAGTCTTCAACTCGCCGCCGCCACCTGGAACCCTTTCCTGCTCGGCATCGTCCTCCTGATCCCGCTCCTGGCTGCCAATTCGATCCTGGGACTGGTTATGGGAAGCTATTTTGCCGTGTCTTTCGTAGATGTCCTCGCTACCGGTCTGCTCATCACTCTGGGTCTGAGCTTCCCGGCAGTGGGAGCCCTGATTGCCACCAGACAGCTCCGCCGAGAGCAGGAACTCGAGCTTCATCATGTTCCGCAGCTGCATGCTCCGTCTTCATATAGCTCCGGCTCGAGCTCGATTGCCAAGCTCAATAAAGAAACCGCCTGAATCACCCTTTCAGAGCCTCAGAACAAAGCTTCCACGAACAGCTCCGGCTCGAAATCCCGGAGGTCATCGATCTGCTCGCCGAGCCCGATGAGTTTCACCGGTATCTTGAGGTCCCGGGCGATGCTGAAGACAATGCCACCTTTGGCGGTGCCGTCCAGTTTGGTCAGGACTACCCCGGTAAGAGAGCAGACCTCGGTGAAGACGCGCGCTTGCTGCAGTCCGTTCTGGCCGGTGGAAGCGTCGAGGACGAGGAGGGACTCGAGGGGCAGACCGGCACCATGCTTATCGATGACCGAACGGATTTTCCTGAGCTCGTTCATGAGGTCGGTCTTGTTGTGCAACCTGCCGGCAGTGTCGATCACTAGACAATCGTAGTTCTCTTCCCGGGCTCGGGCGATTGCCTTGAAGACCACGGCGCCAGGGTCGGAGCCATCCTCGAGCCTGACGATATCGACACCGGCGCGCTGCGACCAGATTTCGAGCTGGGACTCGGCGGCAGCCCTGAATGTATCACCGGCAGCCATGAGGACACGTTTGCCCTCTTTCTTGAAGCGCCAGCAAAGCTTGCCGATACTGGTAGTCTTGCCGGTGCCGTTCACGCCGACTATCAGGTAGATGTTCACCGAGCCCGGCTTGTATTCGACCTTCGAGGACGGAGCCGATTTGAGAATACCGGCGAATTCGCTCTTGAGAAACTCCATCACCTTCTGCGGGCTCCAGGTTTCACCCTTCACCCTGGCTTTCAGATGATTGACCACGGTCTCGGCGTTCTCGAGACCGATATCTGCCTTGATCAACTTTTCCTCGAGGTTCTCCAGATAATCCTCGTCGATTGCGATCAAGCGCTGGGGCTCATGTTTCTCCGGTCGTGCCGGTATAGTCGCCACTGCCTTTTGTTCGAGTTCGGTGTCCTGGCTTTGAGTCGAGACTTGACCCGGAAGCTCAATCGGAGCCTGATCCGAAACCTCACTCGGAGCTTGATCCGGAACATGACTCGGAGCTTGATCCGGAACATGACTCGGAGCTTGCTCCGGAACATGACTCGGAGACTGCTTCTGCACTGGGCTCGGATCTAAGTCGGGAGCTTGCGCCGGATCAAAATCCGCAATCCTGTCTTCTACAGGCGAGAAAAATGTGCCAGTAGATGCGCTTGAAGCTAAGCTTGCCGATGGGCTTGTAGTCGTGTCCTGAGGTTGAACCTTCACCGTATCCGGTGCGAAACTCACTGACTCAGGAAGGCTCAGCTCATGGGTAATCGACTGCTCAGGTTGCTCAAGAGCTTCCTCCAGAGCCTCTTCCGGACCGCCAACCGACTCCTGAATTGCAGACTTGGTTTTAGCCAGAGCTGATTTCAGCTTGCCGACGGTGGACCCCCACCAGCCTCTCTTCTCACCTTCTTCACTCATCTGTCCGCCTCCGGTCTGTCAATGGCTTGCAAGAATCAGGCAACCGGCTCTTCTGATTCGGTCGGGGTCTTGTGCTCTCCAGTTTCGCGGAAATAACTGGCGTCTTCCACGAGATCGGCAAGGACGCCGTTGATGAATCTGGCAGCCTTCTGATCGGCGAACTCGTGACAGAGCTCCACTGCCTCGTTCATAGCCACCCGCACCGGAATCTCGGGCAGGAAATAAAGCTCGGTGCAGCCGAGCCGCAGGATATCCCGGTCGATACTCATCATTCGCTCGGGCCGCCATTTGGATTTTACTTTCCTGACCAGCTCCTCGACCTCGGATCGATTCTTCAGATAAGTGTTGAGCAGATCCAGGGCGAACTGCCTCACCTCAGAGCGATCGGCCCGGTTGAGAAGCACGGTGCTCGATGTCTTGCACTTCGAGCAGGTAGTGACGATGCTGGATTTTCCGGCATGAAGAGCCAGCTCGGGCAAATCGAGAGCCTCCGAGAGAAGAGCCAGAGCCCGGTCGATCCTCTCCACCTGCTTGCGAAGGAATACCGTGGTTACCGGAACCTCTTTGAGCTCATCGACACGCTGAGCGTTATCCGGGTGGTCCACCTCGAATTCGACGATTCCGCTGGTGACGGTCCTCAGCTCGCCTTCGGCATCGGACAGCAGTTGTCTGGCGTGCTCGGTGAGGCTGTGGAGCGACCTGGCGACCAGATCCTCGATAGCCATATCATTGAGAGCTTCGGGCTCCCGGGGTAGCTGGCCAAGCACGATAAGGGCCAGCTTTCTTGCAATTCGTCTCGGTTTCATTCGCCTGCTCTCGGCACTTCCGATAATGGAACCGGAAGGCGCCAGATAACACCACATTGAAAGAACCATGTTACTACAACCGGCCCTCAATTCTGTAGTAAGCTACCTATCTGTTAAGCGGCGTCCCCGAGCGGAACCCATGACACTCAGAGTAACAGGCGGAGAAGCACGCGGTCGCGTCGTTTCGAGTCCAAGAGGGAGAGAGGCCCGACCGACATCTTCGAAGATACGGCAGGCAATATTCAATATCCTCGGGACACGGGTGGTGGATGCCAGTTTTCTAGACATCTTCGCCGGCAGCGGCATCATGGGTATCGAGGCTCTGAGCCGGGGAGCCCGGTCGCTGACCGCCATCGAGATAGCCAGCCGTCTGGCGGCGGACCTCGAGACGAACCTGGAGAATCTCTCCTACGCAGACAGAGCCGATGTAATCAACGGGGATGCACGCAAGGTCCTGAACCATCTCCCCGAGAGCAGCTTCGATATCATCTTTGCCGATCCGCCCTACCAGAGCCCTCTTTGCCGGAGCATACTACCGATTCTGAGCCGCCGGAAGATTCTGAGCAATAATGGAATCCTCATGGTCGAGCATGCCAAAATAGTAGACCTCCAGGTCGAGCCGTCGACTCTCGAGCTTCTTGAGCTAATTGACCGGCGAGATTACGGACAGTCGAGCGTGTCGTTTTTCGAGTTCCACAGCGGGAGAGAATAGTGTCTCAAACCACCGAGCATGTCAGGATCGGCGATTTGCTCCTCAAAGCGGAGATTATATCGTCTGGCTATATCCAGGAAGCCCTGGGCAATTTCGAGGCTCAGGGTCTCCCCCTGGGCAAGGTCCTGGTTGTATCGGGCTACCTCAACGACAGCCAGCTGCGCGTCGCTCTCGACCTCCAGTTCATGGTCAATGACGGCCTTCTCGGACTGGATGAGGCAGTCTCGGTCTTGAAAGCCTGCCATCAGAAAAACCTTTCCCTGGACGAAGGCTTCGAGGATACCGGCATCGTTCAACCGGAAGACAAGGACACCAATAAGCTAGGGCAGCTGTTGCTCGACAGCGGCGTAATCACCTCGAAGATACTTTCCGAGTGCCTCGAGGCCAACCAGAAGACCTCGCTGCCACTGGGGCACATCGTCTGTCACCGGGGCTATGTCTCCCAGGTCCTGGTGGCTCGCACCCTGATCATCCAGCAACTGGTGAGACGCGGTCAGGTGATTCGTGACCAGGGAATCAAGTCCCTGCGCTTCGCCCGGGACCGCGAGAAAGAATTGATGGAGCTAGAGGTCAACCGCGGCTATCGCTTCATGCCCCTCAAGAACGCTCCACTGCTGGGAGATTTTCTTTTCGAGGCAAAGCTCCTCCCCGAAAGACAGATCCGGCAATGTCTCGTCGATTCAGTTGTAAACGCCTGCTGCCTGGGCGAGGCCCTGATCAAGGCCACCAGCATCGACAGGCAACTGATCGACAAAGCAGTGTGCCTGCAAGAGTGTCTCGACAACGAAACTCTGACCGTCGAGGAGGCTCTTGCCAGTCTGGGCGAGATCAAGACCAGGGGAATCTCGGTGGTGCAGGCCATGGCGGAGGTGGCGACCTATAAGAGCCGAGAGAACAAAGCCAAGGATCTGATCACTCTCCTGGTTGCAAGCGGGATCCTCGAGAAATCGAGAATTCCCGAAAGCGTTCAGGAACGCCTGCAGGTCAACTACAACCAGATTGCGCCGGTGGTCAAAGAGCTCTTGACTGCGGCGGTGGTGAAGGAGGAGATTCTCTACTCGGCCCTGAGAGCAGTGGATCTGGTGGACAGAAAAGTGATCACCCAGGAGAAAGCAATCGTCAGCATGGACTTTTCGGCCCGATCGGCAAGCGACATCGAGCACACACTCTATATGACCGGCGTCACCAACAGGACCAGACTGCGCGATTAAGAACAGCTCTCGCCGCGTTTGACTCCTTCGGTCTCCTGCGCTGCGGTATCACTGGCGGTGACACCGGCTTTCACTTCGGTTTTCGACTTTTCTGCCTCTGGCTCTTGCTTCTCAGGCGCTTTCTTCTCCACTTCCGGCGCCACGGCCATTTTGCCCGTGGTGGTGGAAGGGTACTTGAGACGCTCATGGTGGAGGGTACGCCAGACTCGAACGAAAGCCAGGTTGACACGCTGAAGCTCGTCATAAGTCAGACCGGACTCTGAAAACTGCCCATCGTCCCAGCGCGCCTCGAAGACTTTGGTCAGAGCAACCTCCACTTCCTCTTCACTGGGATCTTTCATGCTGTGCGTGACGGCCTCGCTCACATCGGCTAGCATCACTATGGCGGTCTCCTTGGAGGATGGCTTGGGGCCGGGATAGCGATAGAAGAGAGCGTCGACATTGTCACGCCCGTCCCGCTCGCAGGCTTTATGATAGAAGTAAGCCATCAGGGTCGTTCCCTGGTGCATGGGGATGAAGTCGCTCACGGCTTTGGGAAGCGAATATTTGCGTGCCAGCTCCAGTCCGTCGGTTACATGGGCAAGAACGCGATCGCGACTGTCCTCAGGGGACATCGAATCGTGCGGATTGACGGCACCGAGCTGATTCTCGATGAAAAACTTCGGACGGACCATTTTGCCCACATCGTGGTAGAGCGCCCCGGCTCTCACCAGCTTGACGTCGACCATGATCGCCTTGGCACCGGCCTCGGCGAGGTTGGCAACGGCGAGGCTGTGCTGGTAGGTTCCCGGCGCCTTCTCTTCGAGCTGGCGGAGAAGCGGCTGGTCGGCTTCAGCAAGCTCCGCGAGGCGGAAAGGCGTGACCAGACCGAAGATGTTCTCGAGAAACGGCAGGGAGCCGATAGCGATGATCGACGAAGAGAGACCGCCGGCGAACTCCATGCCCACCGCCTGTCCGAGATTGTTGAAAGAAGGAAGCGAAACATGCGGTGCCAGCACCAGCCATGGTGTCGAGCCCAGGCTCAAGAACGGCAAGAGCTTGGCCATGGCATAAGCGAGGAAGAAGCCGCCGGCCTGGGCGAGTCCTATGACGAGCCCGGTAAACATCAGAGACTTGCGGTCTCTCGAATAACCGAGTACCGCTGCCAGAGAAGCGCAGAGAAGAGCGATGGCATGGCTGCCACCGACAAGCCGGTCCACCGCAATCAGCACAAGCAGTGGAAAAATCAGGACCAGGGTCACCCGGCGACCGAAGAATATTGTCAGTGTCAGAGCCGCGCCGGCAATCGGGACGAACTGGGGATAGGTCTGACCCATGACCGAGGCAGCCGCGCAGGCGACGATCAGGACCGTATAGATAAGACCGATTGAGTTCGCCGAAAAGAAGTGCCGGGGCTCGAAGTGCAGGAGGAACAACGCCGAGCAGACCACCGCCGAGACCAGAGAGAATCCGAGGACCACCATGAGGGGAAGACTGTTAACCCGGGACACATTGAGAGCCTGCAGAGTCTGGGCGATCTCTTCGGATACCCGCTGGCCTTTGCGAACCAGAATCTGCCCTTCCTCGTAATCGATGGTGACCGGCTTTATCTCTCGCACAGCCAGGTCGGCCTTGCGCTTGGTGGCCAGGGGGTCCACCGCCAGATTGGGCTCGAGATACTGGCTCACCACCCTGGCAGTGGTACGGCGCAGGGTCACGCCCCAGGAGTCTGGAAGAAACTCGTAGACTGTGTCGGCCCAGATTCCCTTGTCACTGACGGGAAACCGCTCGAACCGGCTCAGAATACGCTCCGTGGCTGCCATGGTCGTCTTGTAATAGTCCGAAAGCGACTCCGGGGGCACACTGAGGGCGATAAGGAGCCTGAATTTCATATTGGGATCGTCGGCGAGCTCGAGCTCCCGGTAGCTCTGACGCTGCTCGCGCAGGGTCTTCTCCACCGTGTCGATTGCCAGGGAGAGCTGTCTCGCCCTGCGCAGAGCAGCCCGGCGGGCGCCGCCTCTGGTCCCTCTGGACTGGGCATCCATCTCGCTCCTGATCAGGGCGAATTTCTCGGCTATGGACCGGTCGAGACCGTCGAGCCTGTCGATATCACCTCCCCCGCCGGCAGCTCCGGCAGCGACGATCTTGTCGAAAAGCTCATCACTGGCGGTTATCAAATAACGATGCTCGGCAGGGGTGACGCCGAAAGTCTCGTCGAGCTCGGGAATCGGGTCGATTCCCTTGGAGTGCAGGCGCCGTACAATCCTCATGGTGGCGTCCACCTGTGCCAGGGTATCGGCATCCCTGCTCCGGTCCCGCTGCAAGACCGGGACGACGAGATGCCTGGCATTCTCCACCGCCTGTTTGGTGGCGATGGGATCGATTACCGAAGCGGCGTTGGGAGCCAGGATATCGCGCTCCGCCACGTCTCCTGCCTTGATGCCACGATCGAAGAGCTGCCCGGCAGTGAGGGCGAAGAAAAGAAGGACAATGCCGATGGTCCCGACTCCGAGCCAGGCCAGAAACTCCGGACCGCTCGGAAAAATGTCATGATGAGGCTCGACAGGCAGACGAACCTGACCATTCTCGGTTGCCGACTTTCTATCCGGGCTCACAGTTGATACAGCTTTATTACTTACTTGCTCGGGGCTAAAATATGGCTCTAAACTACATAATACATACATGAAGGCACTGTATTGAAGATTCTGGTAACCGGCGCCGCTGGATATATCGGCAGCCACTTCGTAAGAAGGCTCCTGAAGCGCGTTCCGGACGCCCATATCGTGGCGGTGGACGACCTCAGCCTGGGGCACAGACGGTCCCTGCCTGAATCGAGCCAGGTAGAGATTTTCGACGCCTCCATCGGGGATCCTGCCGGAATGGCTGCAATCGCCAGCGGACGGGGCATCGACGCAGCCGTTCATTTTGCAGCCTGCGCTTATGTAGGCGAGTCCCAGGCGCACCCTTTCAAGTATTTCGAGAACAACGTTATCGGAAGCTTGAAACTTTTTAAGGTCCTGGATGAAGCCGGAATCAAGCGACTGATCTTCTCTTCGAGCTGCACCAATTACGGGGAGCCGCAAGTAATACCGATCGACGAGGATCATCCCCTCGCCCCCATCAATGTCTACGGCACTACCAAGCGCATGGTGGAGCTGGCTCTGGAAGCCCTGGCCGGAGCTTCCGGCTGGTCCTATGTGAGCCTCCGGTATTTCAACGCAGCCGGTGCCGACGACTCCGGCGAAATAGGCGAGAGCCACGAGCCCGAGACCCATCTCATTCCCCTGGTGCTCCAGGCAGCCCTGGGCGAACGTGAGAGCCTGTCGATATTCGGCGACGATTACGATACTCCCGACGGTACCTGCATCAGGGACTATGTCCATGTGAACGACCTCGCCGACGCTCACTGTCTGGCCCTGGAAAAAATACTCCAAGAGCCGCTCCGCATCAGTCTCAACCTCGGAACCTCAGTCGGAGCCTCGGTCAAAGAGATAGTCGATATGGCGGAGAAAATCACCGGTAAAAAAATCCGCCGAAAGTTTGTCGAAAGGCGATCCGGTGATCCGGCCAGGCTGGTGGCTGATTATCGCAAAGCCCGGGAATTTCTGGGCTGGGAACCGGCCTACGATCTCGAGAAGATCATCGAGACAGCCTGGCGCTGGGAGCAGAACCGGAAATACTGACTGTATATACGACAAGTAGACAAATTCTTTCTCATGAGACTGACGGACCGCCAATCGTTATTTTAGTTTTGTCATAATTACGGCAATGACGATCTTCAAGAATCAGAGCCAGTCTTTAAATCAAGGAGCCTTGAGCATGGGCCAGGACAGGGGCTCGGTGATGTCTTCCATAGAAACGGTCTCGGACAGAAAGTCCGACCAGGCCCTGCGGCCCGAGACCCTGGAGGAGTACATCGGCCAGTCTCACCTCAAGAAAATACTGACCATGTCTATCTCGGCAGCCAGGGAAAGAAAGGACCCCCTCGATCATGTTCTCCTCTACGGGCCACCGGGTCTGGGCAAGACCACGATAGCCAGGGTGATCGCTCATGAGATGGGCGCCAGGATTCATATGACCTCCGGTCCCAGCCTGGAGCGCCCCAGAGACATAGTCGGTCTGGTGCACCAGCTCGAGCAGGGTGACGTCCTCTTTATCGACGAGATCCACCGTCTCAACAAGATCGCCGAAGAGCTCCTCTACCCGGCTATCGAGGACTTCATGATCGACCTCACCTCCGGAAAGGGTCATGCCACCAGAACCATGAGACTGCCTCTGCCCCGGTTCACCCTGGTGGGTGCCACCACGAAAGCCGGAAGCATCTCCAAGGCTCTTCGGGATCGCTTCGGATTCTCCTGCCGTCTGGATTTCTACGATCTCGCCGAGCTCTCGGACATCGTGGCGCGCTCGGCCAGACTGCTGGAGCTGGAGATCTCCGGGGAAGCGGTGGAGGCGATTGCCAGAAGAGCAAGAGGCACGCCCCGGATCGCCAATCGCCTGGTGCGGCTGGTCAGAGACTACAGCCAGTACAAAAAAGAGACATCGATCACCGGGGCGGTGGCAAGAGAAGCCCTGGATTCCTACCAGGTAGACGAGTCGGGTCTGGACGGCACGGACAGGAAGCTGCTCGAGATTCTGATCGACAATTACGACGGTGGACCGGTGGGCATCGACACCCTGGCTGCCACTATCGGTGAAGATAGTGAGACTCTGGAAGACGTCTACGAGCCCTTCCTTATTCAGAGAGGCTTCATCAAGCGAACCCAGAGAGGTCGCATGGCAACGCCTCTGGCTTACAAGCATCTGGGAAGGACGGCACCGGCATCACAACTATTTCTCAACCTGAGTGAGGAAGATTGAGCAGACTCGAAACGCCATCGAGTATCAGAATCCTCATAGCGAGCGCTTTGCTCTGCCTTTTCTCGGGACTCGCCGACCCGCCCTGTCAGGCTAAGGGCAGCCGCACCGGTATCAAAAGCGGTACTATCTACTCGAACAAGAAAGTAGAAGAGGATCTCGTGATCGGAAAGGTCGTTTCGGTTTCCGACTTGAAACTGAACGAAGAGCTTCTCCAGCACACCGGCATGGTGTCGAAAGTCCAGACGACGAAAGTGGAGATTCTCGAAGGTCCATTCAGGGGCCAGACCGTTGAGGTGGACAACGAGATAACCGACAACCCCGCCTACAACGTCGAAGTGAAGACGGGGCAGGAAGTGGTTCTGGCCATGGAGTCTCGACGCGATGGCGAGGTCCAGGTCAATATCGCCGACTACCACCGGGCTCCCTCCCTGACCTGGCTAATGGTAGCATTCCTGGTGGCATTCATAGCTTTCGGCGGCAAACAGGGAGTGAAGTCGCTGATCGGGCTCGGCATCACGGTGCTGCTCATCGGTTGGGTCCTTCTTCCTCTGAGCCTGCACGGCTTCAACCCTCTGCTCATCTCTGTGGTTATCTGCCTGCTCGCTACGGCCAGCAGCATACTTTTGATCGGAGGGCTTTCGAAAAAATCCGCAGCTGCCATTGCTGGCACTGTGGGTGGTGTCATAGTCGCCGGTCTCTCGGCCCAGATCGTCATCTGGACGGCGCCGCTCACCGGACTGTCCAGCGAGGAGGCGCAAATCCTGAGAGGCTCGGTGCTGGTGCAGCAACCGCCTTTCTACAGCGGTCTGCTGGCAGCCGGAATGCTGATAGGAGCCCTTGGCGTGATCATGGATGTCGGCATCTCCATTGCCTCTTCCGTATCCGAGGTCTCGAAAGCCGATCGGAAGCTTCCCGCGAAGGCTCTGTTCCAGTCGGGGATGAATGTCGGCCGGGATATCATGGGAACAATGACGAATACCCTCATCCTGGCGTACACTGGAGGGGCTCTGCCCCTTCTCCTTCTGGCAACCCAGATGCCCTCTATCAAGCTCATCAATCTCGATCTTTTCGCCACCGAAGTCGCCTCAGCCCTGAGCGGCAGCCTTGGTCTGGTATTCACGATCCCGCTGACAGCCCTGGTGGCAGCCAGAATCATGTCGTCGGAGAGCATATCGAACCATGAAGGTTAGGACCCTCTGGGGATGGATACTGGCTTCCACCGCCCTTGGTAGCATCATGTTCGGGGGTCTGGTCTTCCCGCTCATCCTGGGCTGGGCTTGCTATATAGGCGGCAACGAGTTTGTCACCATGGCTCAAGCCAAGGGTTACAAACCTTCGGTGAAAATCGTCCGGGGCATGATCATCTCCTTTTTCGCGCTCACCGCCATACCGAGCATCCCCGGTCTCTCGCTTCCGCCGGAGTTCGCCCACGACCACTTTCCGATTCTCCTCACAGTCGGCATCTGTATCAGCTTCTTCCGACTCCTTTTCCGAACCGAGAGTCCGCCAGCCTCCATTGCCGATATTGCCTCGACAATCATGGGATTCATCTATGTGGGCTGGCTGCCCAGCCATCTGGTCATGCTCCGCAACCTCAGCCCTCCTGGAGTGGAGGCCATTGCCAACCCTTTACAACAACCAGGTTTCGCCTATGTCTGGGCCGGTCTTTTCATCATCTGGGCCACCGATGTCTTCGCTTACTATGTCGGCAAACGCTGGGGAAAACATAAGCTGCACCCGGAAGTGAGCCCGAAAAAGACCGTGGAAGGTGCTCTGGGTGGGCTACTGGCTGCCATTTTCTGGGCGACGGTAGTGGTCTATCTGGCTGACAACTATCTGTTCCCGAGCCATCCCTTTCAATTCAAGCTCATTCAAGCGCCCCTGCTGGGCATAGTCGTCTCCCTGGCCAGCCAGCTCGGCGACCTGTGCGAGTCCCTGATGAAAAGGGACGCCGGCATGAAAGACTCGAGCAATGTCATTCCGGGTCATGGCGGTATGCTCGATCGAGGCGACTCCATGATCTTCGGCGGGCCCATCGCTTATTACTGGATCAAAGTCGTGGTCCTGGGAATTGTATAAATTGAGCAAGCTTTAGCACGGTCGATCCACCTGCCGGGGAGCACCTGCTATCATATATATCCAAAGCAGGTCAGGTGCTCTTCTTGGAGAGGTGGCTGAGTGGTCGAAAGCGGCTTCCTGCTAAGAAGTTGAATGGGCTTAAACCTGTTCCGTGGGTTCGAATCCCACCCTCTCCGCCATATATCATGCCGGTGCCCGGGCACCGGCATTTTTTATTCTATCTGTCCGAGCTCTGTGGAGAGTCCTGAAAGCTTCTCCCTGAGTGTCTTCAGTCTCTTGGTGTAATTCATGACCATGGCGACAGCCTCGAGATTGTCGTCCTGCATAGCTTCCATACCGGCTTGCTTGAGCGCGTTGAGGGCTTGATCCACACCGGAGAGAAGCCGCTCGCATCCAGAAACCACTTCGTTCTCGGCGTTCTCAACCACCTTGTCGAGCCCGATCAGACTCGAACCTCCAGAAGACGGACCAAGAGCAGGAGCCGCTGGGGCCGGAGCAGGAGCCGGTGCAGGCTCGGCTAGAGGCTCGGGCATCGACTGAGCCGGGGCCGGTGGCTGCTCCGATGCCGCCATGGGCGGCGAGCTTGCCGGCAAACCGGACTGAGAGGTAATCTGCGAGCTGAAAGAGTCGGATACGGAGTCCTCGGGGGAATCGAAAAGATCCTGCGCAACACGACCCGAAGCGGGCTCCGGGCTTGCAGCCGAAGGAGCAGCTTCCTCCGGAGCGATGACTGGAGGCTGCGCCGGAGCTTCCGGTCTGAGAAGGGCTTGCAGGGTATTGCGCGGCTTCTCCTGATGAGAGACCGGAGGCTCTTCTGCGGCCTTCTTGGCCATCATGGCCAGGCTGTCGTACTGACCGCTGGCGTCAGGAAGCATCGCCTGCGACGAAGGCGCAGGCGGCGAGATTTCCCGCGCCGGAGTGATAATCGGAGTCGGGGGTGCCGAGGCATCAGACGGCTCGGTCGGCGCAACCGGCTGGGAGGGCCGCCAGCGATTGAAAGCACCGCTCTCGTCAGGGAAGTCGCCCTCAGGGGACGGAGAACTCTGGGAGCCTCCACCAAGTAGCGATGCAAGATCAGCCAGGCTCCCCCCCACCGCAGGAGCGGCGGGCTCGGCTACCGGGGTTTCACCTGATATGTCGGCTCCCACAGCATCGGAACCGGGGGCGGAAGTTTGAGGAGCTGGAGCTTGCGGAGCTGGAGTTTGCGGAGCGGGAGCTTGTGGAGCGGGAGCTTGTGGAGCGGGAGCTTGTGGAGCTGGAGATTGAGGAGCTGACGCAGGCCCTGCACCGGGACCAGCGATGGGACCAAAACCACCTCCCGGCGGAGCAGCAGGAGACGGACCGGTCGGTGACGGAGCGAGCCCGGGAGCGCTGGAGCTCATCTGCTGGAATCCCGGAGGTGCACCGGAGCCCATGTGCTGGAAGCCAGGGGGTGGTCCACCGGCGCCTGGCTGGCTGAACCCGGGCGGCGGAGCCTGGGGCATATCGGGCATGCCAGGCTCCGAGCCGGCGGATCCGGAGAAGGGGTGGGGCATCAGGCTGGCGAAACCGCCTGGTGGTGTGGGCATAGAGCCGGGAGCAGAGCCGGGCATGCCAGCGGGTGGCAGGCCAGTGGGAGGAGGGGGCATCTGCTGTGCGGGCGGCGGGGCAGAGCCGGGTCCGGGAGCAGCCGGAGCCCCGGCATTACCGAGCATGGCACCGAGACCATGGCTTCCTGGCGATGCCGGCGGCTCCGGTGTCTCGGCTCGATGACCGTCAGCAAGCAAACGTTTCAGCCCCTCCTTGATCCCGGAGGACCCGTTCGGCGGCTCGCTGGCTAAAGGCGGTGCCTGGGCTGAACTCGGCGAGGGCGGCGGAGGAGCCACCGCAGCCGGAGCGATAGACGGACGGCTGGCGCTCCTGGCAGCTTCCTGTTGAGCGGCTTCAGCCATTTTATTCTTGAGAACCTGCGAACGTGTCTGGGCCATATTGGAATCCTTTTGAGGCTGGGAAGATGAGAGCTGAGCTCCTGGATGCAATCCGGGGTCACTCTCGGGTATCTGCTCGAAGGAGCGATCGACGCCTTCCTCACCGGATTCCTGGCGCGACCTGAAAGTAAATCTATCCTGGGGGTCGGCTTCCTGCCTGGCCACCTTCACAAGGTGCGAAAGGAGCCTGCGGGAGAGCTGAGGCAGAACGTCGATACCGATCACTTCGCTCTCGATCTTCCAGATATGCCCGCCCCGGGCACGCTCCTGACCGATTATCAGATACGGAGGGAAGTCCTTTTGCTCCGGAGAAAAGCCCATGAGAAAGTCGGTGGGAAGGACATGCACGGAGATCCTGGTTTCCTCGGCGTAGACCACCATGGACCATTCCCGCATGGTGATATGCCCGCGCATAAACTTGATTTTCTGATTGCCCGAAAAACTGGTGCGCTCCTGAAAACCCTGGGGCCGCTGGGCCTGGATGATCAGCCCCGGCTCGGGAGGGCTCTGATTGAGCTCATAAGAATATCTCTGGATGTTGTCGAAAAGAATGTCCAGCACCATCGGCGTGGAGATCTGGGTCTCTTCCACCAGCCGTCCCGGCACAATCGTCTCTGCGGCGCTATGAGGGGACTCCTCCATCGCCTGCAGCCAGCGAGAGGTTTCTTCCCCTGTGAATTTACGGTTCAGGTTGCCGAGAATCTGTTGCTTGTTATTGAGAATCTGCCGCTGAAGCTGCGGACGCTGGGGTTGACTGGGGGTCGACCCGAGACTCGGCGGCGGTTTTCTTTCCTCATCCTGATTCATAATCGCCTCAGTCTCCCCCGTCCTTCCGGTCACAAACCAGGCGAGCCAGGTAGAAACCCGGTCGATCATCGAAGTGATCGATCTCGTAACCGACTGTCTTTGCCCAGCTCTGATAGTCATCCAGGCTCGGAAGCGGATGCGGCACGATTTCGGGCTCGCTCCGGTGGAGCGAATCGACAAAAGCGGCTCCGAGAGGATGACTGATCACGATGGTTCCCCGCCCTCTGGTCAATCGGGAGGCCGCCTTGAGGGCCTCCACTTGATCGAACATATTCCCGAAACAGGCGTTGAAGAAAACAAAACTGAAACTCTTCAGGCCCGCAGGGAAGTCAGGAGGAAGTGGGATGGACAGATCGACGATATCCCCGAGCCAGAAATGGACCTCCGGATACTTTTTCCTCGCCCGGGCGAGCATTCGAGAGCTCAAATCGCATCCGACTATCTTATTGACGTGCAAGCCTTCTTCGAGGAAGTGACCGATCAGGACGCCTATACCCGTGCCGACATCGAGTACTGCCGAATCCTTCTCGAGACCGGAAGAAGCGACTATCTGCCCGGTCCGCTCCTGGATGGACTCGGGGATGGGCTGGCAAAAGAAATCGACCCTCTGGTCGAAGTAACGCTTCTGCATCTCCAGATGAGGTTCACGCTCTGGCTTCATAGGTACAATTGAGATTACGGCTACCCTACAGATCTGGTATTCCCTCGTGAGCTGAAAATGAAAAAGGGAGACAAGAAAAAGACAGCCGCTGGCAAGCTCCGGTTTTATGAGAATTCCGAGGCGAAGCTCGCCAGGCTCGAAGCGGAAGTCGCTGCCCTGGAAAAACCTCCGGTGCAGACCGATAAACCCATGGAAGAGAGCGGGCGAAGCCGAAGCGCCAACATCCTTCTGCTCGGGGCAGTTTTTCTTTTCACTCTCCTGATCGCCAAATTTCCCTTCTCGGACTTCATCTTCGGCCCCCTCAATCAGTTCGCCACCATGATCCACGAGATGAGCCACGCCATCGCTTGCGTGGCCACAGGCGGTCATGTCACCAGCATGACCATCGTTCCCGACGGTCAGGGTCACGGCGGTCTGACCAGCTGCATCGGCGGCATCCGTTTTATTCACTACCAGGCAGGCTATCTGGGAACCGCCATAGCCGGCTGCCTGCTGATTTTCTTCGGGCAATTCAAGCACCGCTCCCGGGAGACCCTCATAGCCGTGGGCACGATCATGCTTCTGTCCACAGTTTTCTTCATGGGTCCCGGTATATTCTCGCCCATGTTTTTCCAGGCACTGGCAAGCCTCATCTGGGGAATAGCGCTTTCCCTGGCGACAATCTATGCCGGTCTCAAGCTCAAAGACTCGATGGCCAATCTGGTTCTCCTGTTTCTCGCTATAAACACCGCTATGGATAGCTTGCGCTCCATTACCATGGTGATGACAGCCTCGATATTCGCCCGCCACATCTTCTCGGATGCCACCAATATGGAGCAGCTGTTCGGCATGCCTGCCATTCTCTGGAGCCTGCTATGGCTTGCCCTCTCCCTGGCAATGCTGGGCTCCACTATCTGGCTATGCTACTTTCGCAAACGCTAGTTCGGCTTGACGGCATTGGCCAGACTCAGGGCCATGTCTCTGGCTCTCGAATCAGAGGCACTGCCCCGCACCACCTGCAGTGCATGAATAGCGCTCCCGTCGCTATAATAGACTACATAGGTCTTCTTCCCGGTGGGCGAGTAGGCATTTTCCTTGACGCTCGCATACTCTATCTCCTGGAAGAGAACGACCTGTCCCAGCTCCGGACCGGCATGCTGGAGGCGGTCGGTAGCCCTGACGGCATGACTCTGTTTCAAGTCCGAAAGGCAGTCTCCTGCTGCCTGCTCGAGATCCTGATAGCCATGCCTGAGAACGATGTCGAAGATAGTCCCGTAGCCCTTGCCGCCACCCGGTGCCACCGTGGATAGTGTGCCACTGGTAACCATCCTGTCGACATTCCAGTCGCCCTTGAGATGTGAAAGATCGATGGTGCAAGCCGCCGGCCGCATCTGACGGTGCTCCGGAGCAGGGATACGGTTGAACGGCTGTGACGACGGCGTCGCCGGTCGCGGCTCGCTAGCAGGAGCTCGAGGGGGCTCGACTGGAGCACTGACCGGCGCTGGAGCCGGCGCTGGAGCCGGCGCTGGAGCCGGCGCTGGAGCCGGCGCTGGAGCCGGCGCTAGAGCCTGCTCTCGAGTTTGAGCTTCGGTCCGAGGGTCCATATGAACCGGCACCGGCTTCTCGGTCTCCGGTGCGGGGATAAGCGCAGGACTCTGTGAGTACCCGGTGGACGGCTCCGGGAGCGGACTTTCACGACCGGAAGAGATATAGAATATGGCGGCGAAGATGGCAGCAAGAGCAAGAGAAGCAAAAACAGTCGCGGCGGTGCTCGATTGCGACGAAGCGCCACCGGCATCGACAGCGACACCAGCAGGCAGAGCCCGGGCGCTGGAATCCGGAACGAACTCGCCCAGAGCCTGGCAGAGCTCGTTCATGGTCTGATAGCGTCGCTCCGGATCCTTCTCCATAGCCTTGAAAACACAGGCTTCAAGTGTCTCCGGAAGATCGGACCGGGGAGCCACGAGCCTGAATGGTCTGGCCGGCTCGCTCAGCTGCTTCTTGAGAGTCTCGACGACATTCCTGCCTTCCAACGGAGGCTCGCCGGTGAGAGCCATGTAGAGAACACAGCCCAGAGAATAGACATCGGATCGAGCGTCGACATCCCTGGCCTGGCACTGCTCAGGGCTCATATAGAGCGGGCTGCCAATCACCTGACCGGTTGCGGTCAAGCGCTTGCCCCGGCTTTCGGCATCGACAGAATGCCTGGCAATGCCGAAGTCCACCACCACCGGTATCTCCTCTCCATCGTGGTCCCGGGTAATCAGGATATTGCTGGGCTTGAGATCCCGGTGGATGATCCCCTGCCTGTGGGCATGCTCGAGACCCCGGGCAATCTCGATGAAGAGCCGGCATGCCCGCCTGTAGTCCAGGGTGCCGCTTTCCTTGATGACCCGGTCCAGATCTTCCCCCTCCAGATACTCCATGATCAAAAAGGGCGAATCATCATCCAGCATTCCGAAGTCGAAGACCGGGACAATATTGGGATGCTTGAGGCGGCTCACCGCCGTAGCCTCTTGCTGAAAGCGCTGGAGAAGCTCGTCGTCTCCGTGGAAGTCCGAGCGGATCATCTTGAAAGCTACGAAGCGATTCATGAATAGATGCCTGGCCTTATAGACCACGCTCATTCCGCCGCGCCCGAGTATCTCGAGGATCTGATAGCGCTCCGCCACAGTCGTCCCGACCAGGCGATCCGCACCGATCGGCTGCAACTCGGAACCGTCACGGATACAGTAGACAGAGCCGTCATCCGGTATGAATCCACACTTGACGCAGATTTTCCTCGGTAAAAATGCCTGTTCCGGGTCAGTCATGAGAGTATTTTATACCATACACGCGTTAACCACTGCCGGTAGTGGCATCCCCCGGGAGCCGGGGAGAATATGAATATCGATGATCTTGGATGGACGAAACCCTTACATTTCAAGCCAATCGGAGTACAATACGCCTGTTGTTTTGAGCGACGAATTCGAGCGGCATATTATGACAAGCAAACCTGAACAGGCCAAGGCGCCGGACATTCACGGCAACGAGTGGGAAAACGATGACTTCAGGATGGCTCAGCGCTATCTTGACAAGGCTACCCAGTGGATGAAAGTAGACGAGGACACCCTCCTCCCGCTGCGCACCCCGAAACGAGCCATGACGGTGATCGTGCCGGTGCGCATGGACGATGGCAGCGTCCGCTCATTCATCGGTTATCGGGTCCATCACGACCTGGCTACCGGACCCGGAAAAGGCGGAGTCCGCTTCAATGCCGACCTGACCCTGGGTGAAGTGGCTGCCATGGCCATGCTCATGACCTGGAAATGCTCCCTGATGAACCTGCCTTTCGGCGGCGCTCACGGAGGCATCCGACTGGACGCCTCCAAGCTCTCGATTGGAGAGAAGGAGCGGGCCACCCGGCGTTACTGCTCCGAGATCATCGAGCTTATCGGTCCCAGCCAGGACGTTCAGGGTCCGGATCTCAATACCGATTCCCAGACCATGGCCTGGATCCTCGACACGTTCAGCGTCAACGTCGGACATACCGTGCCTTCGATAGTGACAGGCAAGCCCACTTCCATCGGCGGCACCCTGAGCTCTATCGATGCCACCGGCTACGGTGTGGCGCTGGTGACTCGGAACGTCGTCCGCCAGATGAACATGAAGTCGGACAGCCCCACTGTGGCGATTCAGGGATTCGGTGCTGTCGGAGCCTCCGTGGCCAGGGGCTTGAGCAAAATGGGTTTCAAAGTTGTCGCGGTCTCGGATAGCCGGGACGGCATCTACAATCCCAAGGGTCTGGACCTGCCGAAGGTTTTCGAGCACAGGCAGCAAAGCGGCTCGATTCACGGCTGTCCGGAGTCCAGGGCGATAACCAATAGCGAGCTCCTGGCTCTCGATTGCGATGTCCTGGTTCCCTGTGCCCTGCGCAATCAGATCAACCTTGACAATGTCGAGAGCATCCGCTGCAAGATCATCGTCGAAGGCGCCAACGCGCCCACGACTCCCGAGGCGGACGAAATCCTGGAATCGAAAGGCGTAACCGTCATCCCTGATATTCTGGCCAACGGTGCCGGGGCCACGGTCGCTTACTTCGAGTGGGTGCAGGGCATGATGCGCTTGCTCTGGACAGAAGAAGAAGTCCAGGCGAGGCTCGAGGAGCTGGTCAATCGAGTCTGCCAGAAAGTCTTCGCCGTGGCGGACGAATACCAGTGCTCTCTCAGAATGGCATCCATGCGTCTGGCTATCGACCGCGTAGTGGAAGCGCGCTGGCTGCGGGGACTCTATCCCTAAGGCATGGCCTGACTATGGAAGGATTCGTCAAGACAAGGGTCGGCATCGCCATTGCTGGATTCCTGTTCTTGCTGCTAGTCGTTGCAATGGAGCTTTCGCCGCTGCAGGACCTCCTGGGAGGCGACGCCATTACCCGGTCCGGGGTGCCGAAGTTTCGCATACACATCCTCTCTACGCCGATTTTAGATAAGCTCGAGAACAAGCTCACCACCCTCAACTCCTCTGTCGATATCGAGCAGCTCTCAGGGAGCGACTACTTCTATGTCGACGGCGGACACGGTCACCATGCTTATTTCAAGTTGACACCAGGGCACGATTTCGAGCGAGCCGGCAAAATGGCAGGCGACTCGAAAGATAGGGTCGAGCTTCCTCCGGAGATGCCGGTGGACGTCAGGCTCGGCGACATAGAGGGTAAGACCGTCCTGCTCAAGAATGACAGCCTCCTGGTCGATCTGCCGGCAGACTGCAGGACCGGCAAGCTTGCCGTCTTCAACAAGAATAAGTCGGCTCTTCTGGCGAGCGAAAGCTCGATCCACTTGATCGCCGATCTGGACAAACCCTCCCTCGAGACGATCGACTGTCGGGACAAAATCGTCGACCTGGCCGTGGACCGTGAAGGAACGCGGATTTTCGTCCTGGTAAAGAAAGCCGATGACGCCGATAAGAAGAGTGAGCAGGGACGCCGCACCCTGAAAGTCATCGACATGGAAACGAAACCGGACAGTATAGAAGATCTCAAAATACCGGTGAGCTTTCACTCCCGAATCTTCTACAATCACGCCTCCCTGGCCCTCTTGATTCTGGACAGGGAAAAGATACGCATTCTCGATGCCCGGGACGGATCGGTACGCCTGATTCGAAACTTCTCGAAAGAGCCGCCGCTCGAGGAAAAAGATGTGGTGGTATTATCGGGGGTGCCGGCCGCCATACTCAAAGAAGCAATCCTGGACCTGCGCCCTCCCTGCGAGGAGGTGGGCACCCTGATTGGTTTCGGTAGCCAGAGCCGGTATGTGATCGACTTCCGGAACAAGCGCTTTTATTACAGCGGTCACCCGGAGAGAGACCAGCTAAGGAAAGGACAGAGAGACCAGCAGGAAGATGCCGCCATGAGCATCGCCTCTTATGACCTCAATAAGCTCGCTCTCGAAAAGCAAGTAAAACTGGCTGGCAGAAGCGCTTCCGAAGAGTCCACCAGGGCCAGGCTCGACTTCGTGAAAGCCATGTTTCTAGATAGAGACGGCAATCTGGTGGCACTTTCAGCACCTAGATAGTTTCCGGAATGGCGGCTATGAGCAGGTTGTTGTCGGCGCTTCTGGAAAAGACTATCTTCCCTTTGCATCCGACAAAGCGCAGCTCCTGCGGAAAAGTGGTCATGGCCTGGAAAATTGCTTTCTGAAAGACCTTTCTCTCGTTGGCCTCGGTCAGGAGGCTCGGCTTCCTGTCGAGGGCATCATTGACGAAAGAGAGCCCGTAAGAAATCGCGAGATCGTTGGCTTTGAGCGGCTGCTCGCCGAAGCGGACGATCATCGACTCGCCGGTGATCACGCCATGCTTGACCGTAGCCGTGAGACCGCAGGCGAAGCCGGGTGCCACCGCGAGGAGGGAGGGGTCGATGAGCACCGAGTATTCATAATACTTGATCTCCTGTTTTATAGTCACTTCTTTCAGATGCAAATCAGCCCTGTGTCTCTGATTGAACGATTTGATCTTCTCGCCCAGACGAGCGTGGACCGGCAGACCGGAAAACATCATGAGAAGCAGGAGCAACAGAAGAGCCTCGTGACGTCTCAAAAGGCAGCGGTCTCGAGCTTGAGGGCATCATGCACCGTATAGCCGCTGGCGATTGCATCCACGTCTTTCTCTTCCAGGATGCCGCGCTCGGTCACCAGACCGGAGATGAGAGAAAATGGCACCAGATCGTACTGATTGTTCAGGAGACTGATCCCCCGGGGAGCATCTTCCCATACCTCGGCACCGGGACGATGATGCTTCTCGAACTCGAAAAGTCGATCTTCACCGACGAACTTCTCGGTCCCCGATAGAGCATAGAGAGGAATGCCAAGCTCGCGGCAACCTACCGCCAGGAGCCAGGAGCCTACCTTGTTGACTACTCCGGGCCGGGCGATACCGTCACAGCCCATGAAAGCCACGGCACAGTTGGCGAGAACGAGACCCATCGCATTATCGAAAGTGTGCACCACCTCTATGCCACCGGCCGAAAGACGAGCGGCGAATTTCCGGCCTTCCAGGCTCGGTCTCGCTTCCGTGCATGCCACCCGGAAATACCGGCCTCTTGCACGAGCGTTGAGAAGGGCACTGACCACGGTGGAGCTGAAAGAATAAGCGAAGACGAAACCACCGGGCTCGATCAGATCGAAGGCCATATCGGCGATCTTGGCGGCACTCTCGCAGAGGCTGCGCTCGAACTCGTCAAGAGACGAACGGCACGCGTCGACGATCTCCTTTACGCCGCTCTTGCTGTCGATAGCGATGAGCACCGAATTGGCCAGATGAAAAATAGGCGCCATCGCGGGCTGGCATTTCACCAGGCGGATCGCGGCATGAGCGAGATCCGACTTGAGAGCCTCAGCGCCCTTGCTTTCGCTCTCGCTCATCACCGATTGAAAAACGACTATCCCTCGAAGAGCCAGCTCAGCCGCTCCAGACGAAAGGTCCTCGCCGATCGGATGAACCAGATCCGAGATCCAGTCTTGTTCCGCATTTCCCATATCTACCTGCCCACTCTCGCTAGCTCTCGACGTGCCCGGACGTATATAGTAGCGGCTTGTCAACCGATTTTGATCACCACTGCCTCAGTGCCGACCGGGAGGCATCCTCGAGATGCCGCTCCAGATAGGCCTGCTTCTCCGGCGTACCGGGGCTGAGATGCCCCCAGGGAAGTGTCTCGCTCACCGCAATATTACGATAAGCATAGAAATCCAGGGACGGGCAGCTATCGGCGAAACGTTTCAAAGCTTTGCGCCAGGTGCCCAGGGTTCCCTTGCCACTCCTTCCGACCTCGCCCAGGACCGGAGCCAGCCGCCGGTCCCCCCTCGATAAGAGCGCCTGGATATCGCTCCAGTTATGGCTCTCCGGACGGACATCGATCCCGGCACGACTGAGATTTTTGCGCAGATACTCGATCTTCGAGGCGCAGGCTCGATCTCTGCCCATCCACTGGAAAGGTGTCTGAGCCTTGGGGACGAAGGAAGAAAGCCCGAAAACGAAGCGAAGCCTCTTGTGTCTCTTTTTGAGCAAGGTCAGAAGCCGGATGGTCTCGTCCAGATCCTCCCGGGTCTCATAGGGAAGACCCGCTATCCCGTACAGCTTTACTCCGGAAAGACCGCCTCTGTCGATGGCGTCCAGGGCGCTCTCGATCTGCTCCTGGCTGAGATTCTTCCGCATGATTTCTCTGAGGCGCTCGGAGCCAGACTCCAGAGCGATGGTCACCGACTTCTGCCCGAGTCCGGCAATATTCTTGACCAGCTGGACATCCAGAGTATCGGCACGGACCGAGGCTACGGTGGCTTCCAGATTCTCCATGAGCGAAAGCCGCCTGGCCAGCTCCGGGAACTCGGGATGCTCGGTAATAGAAGGACCCAGAAGACCGATGCGGCTGGCCCGGCCCCTTACTTTCTCCACTTCGCCGACTATGGCATCCACGGAAGCGAATCGAAAAGGTCGAGTAAGATAGCTGGCAAGACAGAACCGACATTCCTGAGGGCAGGAGCGCACCACCTCGATCAGGAATGTAGCACCCCATATAGTATCAGGCGAGAGAAACGAGGATTTCGCCATATAGTCCCTGTCGCCTCTGTACACCTGGCGCTCCACCGCGGGGGGAGCGGCGCTGGCGAGCGGGGTCACCGATCTGATCGGACCGAGCTCGTCGCATTCGATTTCATAGAGCGACGGAACATAGACGCCCGGCAGCCGGGCGAGCATCTCGAGACGAGCCCGCCTGCTCGAATTTCCCTCATCTTTTGCCAGGGCGGAAATAAATGGCCCCACCGTCGCTTCGGCGTCCCCCAGGAGCACCGCGTCGAAAATGTCCGCGTAGGGTTCGGGATTGGCGGAAAGGACGGGACCGCCACCGAAAACGATGGGATCATCGTCGCCTCTCTGCCGGGCGGATAGATCTACTCCGTAGTGATCGAGCATGCTGAGGACATTGACGAAGTCGAGCTCCCAGCCCAGAGTGAATCCGAAAAGCCTGCAGGCAGCTTGCCTTTTCGCACCGTCGAATTCGTCCATATCGGTGAAGCAGCGAATCGCCCTGGCACGCTCCTGGCTATCGATGAGATCCCAGACCAGTTGATAGCCAAGGCCGGCCATGCCGATGGCATAGCTGCCCGGGTAGCACCAGGCGACATCCATTGTCGCCCGGGACTTGCTCCTCGGAGGAGCCAGACGGACTTCGTTTGCGAACATAGCCCAATTGTCTCAGATCCAGGGAATTTCAACAGCAAAGATAAAGACAAACAAAAGGGCTTGCTCGTGAGCAAGCCCGTAACCAGATGAGAGCGTAGAAGGACAGACTGAAGTCCCACTAGCGAGCGGGAATATGCTTGGCCCAGTCGGAACCGAGACCCTGGAAGAAAAGATGCGCGGAGAGCACGTCATCGTAGGTGATCTTGGGTTTATCAGCCAGCCTGCGGCGGTCACGCTTTGTCCATTCGGTCTGTCTGGACGGCTTTTGCTCAGTCCGGCTGGGAGCGGTGCCGACTATGGCCACACCCAGGGGATGACCGCAAGCGCGGCAGGTAACGCGGACTACGAGGACCCCGGGCTCCTGCCTGAGGAGCTCGATTCCTTCCTGCTGGAACTGTCTGGAGCAGAACCGGCATACCTTTTGTTGAAAATATTCTTGGATAGCCTGGAAACCGCTTCCATGGTCGCCGCCCATGTTTGCCCGCCACTTCTAGGTTCGCTTTGCGAACTGTAAGATCACGAATCGCGATCAGATGATATTGTTAGCTGAGTTAAAATCTCGATCTGGTTATTGAGATCTGGTGCAAGAAATTATACTTGAACCTGATCCTTTTGCACCAGAAAGATTTGCGAATTTCGGAAATTCGCTGATAAAAGCGGACGTTGATACCACCGATGGAGTGACATAGTGATGACGCATATTGAAGAAATATCGGCGATGGAAATCCTGGATTCGCGCGGCAATCCCACGGTTGAAGTCACGGTAGTGCTTTCTAATGGTGCCGCCGGTAGAGCCGCCGTTCCGTCCGGTGCCTCCACCGGTAGTTTCGAGGCCGTTGAATTGCGAGACAAAGATCCGAAGCGATATGGTGGCAAGGGAGTGCTTACCGCCATCGCCCATATCCATGACACAGTCAGCAAATCGCTGATCGGGGCAAGCGCCATGGAGCAGGTCCTGATTGATCACGAGCTGCAGAGACTCGATGGTACTGATAACAAATCGAAGCTTGGAGCCAATGCCACACTCGGTGTCAGCCTGGCAGTCGCCAAGGCAGCCGCAAACGCACTAGGGATGCCGCTCTTCAGATATGTCGGCGGCGTATCGGCTTGCGTTCTTCCGGTGCCGCTGATGAATATTCTCAACGGTGGCAAGCACGCTCAGGACGGCGTCGACCTCCAGGAATTCATGATCGCTCCAATCGGCGCCCGAAGCTTCTCAGAGGGTCTCCAGTGGGGCGTCGAGACCTACCACTCGCTCAAGTCTGTTCTCCACAAGAAAGGTCTTAGCACCGGGGTTGGTGACGAGGGCGGTTTTGCTCCTTCGCTCAAAGCCAATGAGGAGGCTCTCGAGCTGATCGTAGAAGCCATCGAGAAAGCTGGTTTCAAGCCAGGGGAGCAGGTCTCGCTGGCACTCGATCCGGCCTCGACCGAGTTCTACGAGAAGGGGAAATATCACCTGGCAACCGAGAACAAATCTCTGACCAGCTCGGAAATGGTCAAGTATTATGAGAAGTTGACCGCCAATTATCCGATTGTCAGCATCGAAGACGGGCTGGCCGAGGAGGACTGGGACGGATGGAAAGAGCTCACTGTGGCCATTGGCGATCGGGTTCAGCTCGTCGGAGACGATCTCTTCGTCACCAATACCGAGCGCCTCAAGCATGGTATTGAACTCGGTGTTGCTAACTCGATCCTGATCAAGCCCAACCAGATAGGAACCCTGACCGAGACTATCGCAGCTATATCCATGGCTACCGAAAGCGGTTATTCGAGCATCCTTTCTCATCGTAGCGGTGAAACCGAGGACGCCACCATTGCCGATCTCGCAGTGGCCATGTCCACAGGGCAGATCAAGACCGGAGCGCCCTGCCGTTCGGAGCGGACAGCCAAGTACAACCAGCTCCTCCGCATCGAGCGGGACCTCGGCAGCTCCTCCGTCTACAAGGGCGCGGCATCCTTCGTTCAGAACCGCTCTCGCGGATCCAAACAGGCGGTCGCCAGCGCCAAGTAACCGACGAGACCTTACCTCAGGGCGTCTTCTCGGATGTAGCTATAGTATCGACGGTGCCCATTTTGGTCAGCACCGAGATAGTCCGGTATCGTCCGAGATACCGTCCGTCGAGATACTGATCGACATAGCTGTCGCATTCGATGGTGTCGGGAGACTTGCGCACGAAGTGATCGCGCGACCGCGACGCCCAGGATCCGTTCATGCCTTCACCGTAGTAGTAGCAAGTGCGATCCACCCTGGCTTCGCTGTCATTCCAGGCGACTGCCGCAGCCTGGGCCTCGGTCCAGCCCGGTTGCACCCAGACAGCCTTGACCTTGCCTTTCCCTCCGGGCTCGGCGACAAATCGGACCTCGCTTGCCAGAGTCGTTCCGGGATTGACAGTCTCCACCGCCGAGGATGTCACCCGGGTGACACACTGCCAGGTGCCGACAAAGCCCGCGGGGAATGAATCAGGAGGGGGCACCGGACCGCTGCCGGTACTGGGCAGCGCTCTGGCGACACGGGGAGCAGCCGCTTCCCTTGCCGACGAAGGTGCGCCGACTACCGCTGTTATCGGTGTGGCGCCTTCGGGAAAACCACCATCGGTCTGTCCGCTCCCGGATGTCTCGACCTTGCCCTCGAGCACCGAGGCTCCTGCCTGAAGACCGCATTGCGCAAGAAGACCAAGCACGATCAGTAGACCCAGGCTGGCCCGGGCGCCTTTCCCCCTTGCGGGAGCTTTCTGATACGAATTCGAGGTCATTACTAAGGGGGGCTCCATATCACAATATTAAATGAGAAATCCGGCCAAGGGCACCTCAATATCATTCCCTTGAAAACAAACCGGTTATCGGAACACCGAATTCGAACAAAAAACTTAAGACTTGCGCTTGACATCCTACTGTAACTCAAGCTTTCCCCAAATGCAACATAAAACATGTGCATTGGCCGGCTCCGCAAGCGAAAGTGCTACCATTGCTGCCCAATCCTGTATAAATCAAGAGCCGGCTCCGGGCGGGCTCGATCATGAGGTTCCTGAAGTGAGTAAAGAAACAATGTCTGCCTGCGAGATCAAAGACCCCAAGCTTGCCCCCCAGGGAAAACAACGCATCGAATGGGCCGATCGCGATATGCCGGTGCTCCGTCTCATCCGCGAGCGCTTCGAGAAAGAGAAGCCCCTCAAAGGCATCCGCATTTCCGCCTGCGCCCATGTCACCACCGAGACCGCCAACCTGGCCAGAACCCTGGCGGCCGGCGGAGGCGACTGCGTGCTCATCGCCTCCAATCCTCTTTCCACGCAGGATGACGTCGCAGCAGCGCTGGTCGAAGAATACGGAATCAAGACCTATGCCATCAAGGGCGAGGACATTCCCACATATCACAAGCATATTCAGATCGCTCTGGATCACAGACCGCAACTGATTATCGACGACGGCTCGGACCTGGTAGCCACCCTGGTCAGCGAAAGAAAGGACCAGGTAAAAGATGTGATCGGCTCCACAGAAGAAACCACCACCGGTATCACCAGACTGATCGCCATGGCTAAAGACGGACAGCTCAAATTCCCGGCAGTAGCAGTCAACGATGCGCAGACCAAGCATCTCTTCGACAATCGCTACGGCACCGGTCAATCCACTCTCGACGGTATCATCCGCGCCACCAACCGCCTGCTCGCCGGGCGCGTCCTCGTAGTCGTCGGCTACGGCTGGTGCGGAAAGGGAACAGCCATGCGTGCACGCGGCATGGGTGCCAATGTAATCATCACCGAGATCAATCCGATCAAGGCAGTGGAAGCGGTCATGGACGGCTTCCGTGTCATGCCCATAGATGAAGCGGCGCCCCTGGGGGACATCTTCGTCACTGTCACCGGCAACCGCCACGTCATCGACAAAGCTCACTTCGAGAAGATGAAAGACGGTGCCATCGTCTGCAACTCCGGTCACTTCGATCTCGAGCTCAACCTCGAGGCCCTGGGCAAAATGGCCAAGAGCAAGAAAGAAGTGCGCCAGTATATGGAAGAGTACACTCTCGATAACGGCAACCGTATCTCGGTCCTGGCGGAAGGCCGCCTGGTCAACCTGAGCTGCGCCGAAGGACACCCGGCGAGCGTCATGGACATGAGCTTCGCCAACCAGGCCCTGGCCCTGGAGCACCTCGTGAAGACCAAACTCGAAGCCGGGCTACATAAGCTGCCTGACTCTGTGGACGAGGAAATCGCCGCCCTCAAACTCGAGTCCCTCGGAATCAAGATCGACGTGCTCACGAAAGAGATGGTTGAGTACCTGGGCTCCTGGCAAGTCGGCACCTGAGACGGCGCCTGATTTAAAAGGCAAAAACGAAATCGGCATAGGGGGAGTCCTCGCGGACTCCTCCCTGCCACACCACCGTGCATACGGGTCCGTACACGGCGGTTCGACACAATTAGGGGCTCCGGACCAGAGGGGGAAATCCGAGGGCAGCAAGGT
>Ga0226835_1000502_pt1 | contig 41639 bp, 32 predicted proteins | sample LAC_MetaG_1_FD_163627 | JGI IMG/M metagenome (GOLD analysis project Ga0226835, IMG submission 163627) | Anaerobic ammonium oxidizing microbial communities from anammox membrane bioreactor (MBR) in UC Berkley, California, United States -... | ecosystem: Engineered > Bioreactor > Anaerobic >...
ATCACCTGTCGCTTCTCTGCATCCGGTATCAAATCTTCAATACGCGGTGCACGTCTTTTTCTCTCTTTCATGTGTCAAATTTATTAATACCATTTTTTCAATTTGACACAGTTTTTTGAATAGTCTCGTAAGTAATTTTAAACCGCCCCTCATGAAATAAAAATACTACTCTTTCATAGTCAAAGAGTAAGTTTTCCCGTTCTGATAATCAACATCATAACCTTTCCCTTTAACATAAACTTTTTTCAGGTAACAGCCTTTTGACCATTTCAATGTCACTTCTCCATTCTTGTCTGTCGTGAAATCACGGCCACCAATGCAACCGATTCCACCGGACACTTCAGTACTTACTTTTACATACTGTGCTTTCGAGCCATTGCTATCATATACCGTTAACGTACATGAGTTGTCATTGTCAGACGACATGTTAGTTCCGGTAAAGCCTGTGTTAAGTGTAAAGAACACCAAAATTAGGGTAATTAACCCCGCACTTTTAATTACTTTTTGCATAAAATTTTAACATTTATTTTTTAGCCTACTCTTTTAAGGATTTTCGGTAATCTCCTTTTGCGATTTATGTTTTCTTAAAATGGCATACAACGGCCCGGCGGCTTTGCGCAGTGCCGGAGCTTGAAGCCTTCGGCTTCGGAAGCGGAGGCATTGTGCAAAACCGCTTGATGTGCGAAGGCCGCGTAGCGGACGAGCGCATCGGGCGGTGGAAACCGCCGGGCCGATGCTGCGAAAGGAGCGAAGCGGATTTCGCAGCATCGTTTTGGCGGCTTGACGCAGGGCGGATTTTACCGACAAATGTTAATACGAAGATAATGCTTTTCCCTCCGAAAATGTTCAATCGAAGCACTTTGCCCGCCTTGCGTTCAAACCGCTTGTTACAGGCTGGCGTTCTTGTCCACCGTGTCTCCCAACTATTGTCAGTATTGAGTTTTGCAACCAACTGTACGAATGTTTTTGTGTCGGATTGTGGGTTGACGTTTTTAAAATTATTAGAAGGGAAGAGGATTTTTAATTTTTCTTTTCAGTGCGGGGCAGGCATACTCTTTGGCAAGCTTTGGCTTGTGTGTCGGCTTGTGGGGCTTGCCAATGTGTATGACTGGGAAGCGTTGGCATTATTCAATAGTTTTTATCGTTTCATCACCGCTAATATTTCTCACTTTTATTCTCAATGGTTTTTTATCGCTTGTAATTTTCCCATCCCAAAATTCTTTTGATTTTACACCGTCCTTCATTACATAGCCGAGTTTGTCAATTTTTATTTCGGTGCTGCTGTGCCATTGACCCTCAGAATTTTCACAATCTAACGAAATGAGTTCAATTAATTCTAAACCTTCTTCGCTTATGCTGATAGGCTCAAACTTTTTACCCTTGGTTATAGATTGCAAGTTTCCCTTTTGGTTGAACTCATTGATTTTCTGAATAAGTCGGTCGCTGATGAATTTGGTGATTTCCGTTTCGTAACCGTCTTTGGTTTTAGTGGTTTTGAACTCTATGATGTCCTCAATCACAATGTCGTGAAGAAGATTTTTTAGGTCTTTGAGTTCTACTTCAATATCGGTGGCGTTATTTTCTTTGATGAATTTTTCTACTGCCTTTTGGTCTTCAATGTCAATGTAATAGACAATTACTTTTTTGGCGTTGACTTCTAGGTTCTGTAATTCCTGATTGATAATGGTGTTGATGGTTGGAATATCCAAGACCTTTTCTTGCGTGTTGAGCAAGTTGGGAACATAAACAGGAACAATGCCTTTTTTGCTTTCTGAAACCGCACCAAACCAAAAATCACTAATGCCTGCAATTCTTCTTTGTAAGCCAGGAATTAGCATTGCTAATTTATCCATCGTTTGCTGCGGGTTGCGAAACAAACTTACTCCGTCTTTAATCTCAAAAATTTGAAAGTTTGCTTTGGCTTCAACTAAACGGTCTCTTACAGTTTGAATACTATTTATGCCAATATCGCAATGAATAAATCTTCTGCCCAAGTCGTTTGCTACTTTTGCTGTTACTCCGCTACCACCGAAAAAATCGGCAACTATCATTCCTTCATTACTACTTGCTTTTATTATTCTTTGCAGTAGAGTTTCTGATTTTTGAGTAGCATAACCTAAATATTCATTTGCCCCACTAATAATTGGTTTAGTTTCATCGTGGTCCCATACATCTCTAACATATACTTCGGCAAAGTGCTTATCGAAAAGGATGTCTTTAAATTTATCAGGTAAGGCTTTTTTATTGCCAATACATTCTTGGATGATTTGCAAATCTTTTTCTGTCAATTTGGTTAAATCAGCTTCTTTTTTTTGAGTATCAATAAAAGGCTTTTCGTACTTTATAACTTCTTTTTCTGGGTTAAATGTATGTTCATCAGTTAAAGTGTACAAGAATAAAGTGTCGTGCTTTCTAGGAAATGTACGCTTATTTATACCTTGTATTCTATAACCGTAGATTATCTCATTTTTAAAACAATCATCACCAAAGATTTCATCCATCAGTATTTTTACATAATGTCCAATATGCCAATCTAAATGAACATAAATACTTGCAGTGTCTGACATTACACTTTTAATCGCCATCAAGTTCTCATACATCCAATTGAGGTAATCTTCTTTCTGCCAAATATCGCCATACATTTTTTCCTCAAAAGCTTTGAGTTCTTCCATTTCCATTTCCTTTTCGGCAGCAGCTACTTTTTCAGCTAATTTGGGGTTTCTTCGCAGATAAACTTTTTTGGCGTAGTCGGCACCACTGGCAAAAGGCGGGTCAATGTAAACCAAGTCCACTTTTATGCCTTGCTCTTTCAGGTAAGCACAAGCCGAAATACACTCGCCACGAATAACCAAATTGTCGGAAGGCTCGCCAACAGTTTCAATGGGTTCAACTTCATAGTAAGGCATACCACGTTTTATGCGGTCATACACTTTGTCATTTTCACGGTAACGCAATACACGTTGTGTTCGGGTAATGTTGTCCAAAATGGCTTGCCCTTCCACCGTGTTCGGGTAATATGGAATATATTTTACTGGCATTTCAATAATTTTTAAATTCTAAATATCAATAACAGATGCTTAATCCTTCTTCTTTAATTTTTTTATTTCCTTATCAAAATCACTTTCAAAGTTTCGGTCTTGTATCACTCTATATTTTTCATATTCGGCAGCAGCTTTTAACCGGGCCTGTTCCTGGCTAATTTTTCCTTTATCCTGGAGGATTGGATAATTGGATAATTCAAGAAAATTATTTAAAAATACCGTCCAGTCATTCATTTTCATTACGATACCTCTTTCCGCTCTGTTTTCCGCCAGGTCAAGGTAAGCAGAAACTAATCTTTCCAGTTCTTTTATATGCTCTTTAGACAGATAGTTTTTGGCTACAGCGGTATCTGATTTTAAGATTTTCCCTTGGGGTGCATTTTTCCAGGTTTTCAATCCCATATAAAGCTTAGCGGCATCAGCTTCCGAGTAAATAATTTCGGCTGCTGTCTTACCGGTTATTGCCCAATGCAGTTTGTTTTGAACAGAGGCAAAAAAATCTTTTGTAACAGGGGCATTTTTATCGTAATCGGCAGAAAGAGCATAGATGTCGGTAATTTTTTGATAAAATCTTCTTTCACTGGCCCTAATCTCTCTGATCTTCTCTAACAGTTCATCAAAATAATCTTTGCCAAAAAGATTGCCGCCCTTTTTGAGACGTTCATCATCTATGACAAAACCTTTGACGATGTATTCTCTGAGCGTTTTTGTTGCCCATATACGGAATTGTGTAGCCTGACCGGAATTTACTCTATAACCAACAGATATAATGGCATCGAGGTTATAGAACTTTGTTTTATAATTTTTTCCGTCAGAAGCAGTTGTTTCCAAAATGGAAATAACTGAATTTTCTTCCAGCTCTCCTTCGTCAAAAATGTTAGACAAATGTTTGCTTATGGCCGGCACATTTACGCCGAATAACTCGCTCATAGATTTCTGAGTCAGCCAGACCGTCTCATTGCCCAGTATCACCTCTACCGTTACTTTGGTATTTTGATTATGATATAACAGAAAGTCACTTCTTTTTCCAGATGCAATACCCATAGTCAGTCCTTAAAAAAATGATTTATCTTATTATTCAATTTTACAATATTGGCTTCAATGTTTTTACTGTCTTCCAAATAGAGAAAGTCAAAACGCTGATAGCCAAACTTCTCTTTGTTTATTTTCAGAAACTCGGTCTCTACATAGTTCTTCTTGCGTTGAAAAACTTTATCTTCGGCATACAATGCACCTTTTGTTTCAATGAGCAACGCTTTGTGAATTTTGTTTTTCTCGGTTCGTTGGACTATTAAAAAGTCGGTGGTATATTTTCCGACATTTTTCCAATACCTGCCTTCTTTGGCAAAACAGTTAATTACAAACTCGGTTAGACCACGTTCACCGTTGTAGTAAATCTCCAATCCTTTACTTTGGAAATCGGAAAGCATCAGTGTTTTTTGCAAGGTTTCAATTTCAAAGCCGCTGCTTCCGCTGCTTCCAAAGTCGTAAGGCAAGTAATGGAACGTTTTATTTTTGGACTTGACAGGCAATGAATAATCTTTTTCAGCTTTAAAACTTTCGTAAGGCATTACCATATTGCCAAAGCCTTGTGCTTCTAAAGTTTCTTTCATTATTTGATATGCTTTTTCCACTTCAGCCGTATCAATATCAACATCTGCATTGTTTTTGTCTAATTCCAAAATTTTTGCTGCATCCTTTTCGTTTGGAAACAGTTTAGGGTTTTTATCAACTTCCGTAAGTTTAGAAGCAATCAGCAATTCGGCTTCTTTTGGGATTACTTCAGTTTCGGTTTGCAATTCTCGTTTGATGCTAAATGCCACACGAATTTTTGATTGTATCAAATACAAATCATACAAGTCGTTGAAAAATTGATTGCCGTTTTTCTCGTAAGAAATCGTATCAAAAATTTCTCTCAATTCTGTTTCGTATTGGTGTAACTGACTTTCGGTAATCAAACCAAAACTTTCTCGTGAGATTTGAAAAATCCACTGATTGAAATTGGCAAATGCAATTCCGGTTTCACTGATAACATCAATTTCTCCTGTGTCAATGTTGGCAATGTCGCTGGTTGTTATCAGGGCAGATACTTTGAAATTCTCAATGTTTTTAAGCAAAGCTTTTAGTTTAACTTTTGTGTTCGGTGTTTCTTCTTCCTCAATGGCCTGATAGGTTACTTTCATTTGATAGAAATCCACTTTTGGCAATTGTAAAAAGTCTATTCGGGAATGTCTGCCAATGGTTTCAGATTTTCCGATTCGCTTTGTGCTGTTCAGTTCTTCAATACTTGTATTTTGTTCTTGTTTCAGTTGCTTGTTTAAGGTGTCGGCATTGTCTTTGTTCAGCCAAATCAAAGCGGTTTCTTCTTTGTCTTTGTCCACTTGGCGTAAACACCTGCAAGAAGTCTGTAAAACCATATTTTGAGGACTGTCGCCTTTTTGAGAAAGTATTACGCCTGTTAAACTTGGGCAGTCCCAACCTTCTTTTCCTACTTGAACCAAAAGAATGTAACGCTTTTTAGAAATGGGTAAATCCAATGAACGAAATTCTAATTCACTTCCTTCAGGTTGTGGATGTGCTTTGTTTCCTTTATGAAAGCGTAAAATTTCATTGGGGTTTATTTGTAATTCACTAATAAGAAACGGATAAACTTCTTCCTCCAATACTTCAATGTTGCTGCAATAGATAGCAAGCTTTGCTATCGTTCCGTTTTCGTAAACCTTGTTTTTGTATTGGTTGTCGAAATCTTCAATGCCTTGTTTGATAATCTGAAAGCGGTCGAGGTTTTGTCCGATTTTTACTGTCGGTGTTTTTAGAAATTTTCTGATTGCAGTTACAAGGGGATAGTAATAAACCGTATTGGTGATTTGTGAGAATTTAAACTCATAATCGCCTGCCTTGATTTTTTCAGCACTTTGTAGATAAGGTGTTCCTGAAAAACCTAAAACGGTTGTGATGTTTCCTTTGCTGTGCCAGTAATTAACTGCTTGCCTTAATTTGATGTCGTCTGTTGCTGCGTGGTGAACTTCATCAATGAGGATTGATAAACTCGGAATTTGACCAAGTAAGCGTTTCAAGTCATTGGTTGTGTCTTTTTCATCTTCGTCTAATTCAAGTTCTGTTTGAGCATTAAATTTGAAACTTTCTAAAATAACTTTTTCAGCGTTCACAACAAACACTTGTCCGAATGGATTAGGCAAACAAGCATTTACTTTTTGAGCATTCGGGTTTCTTGCCTTGTTACTTTTCTTTGCTGTTTTCTGTTCGTCCAAAACTTCAAACTTCAACAATTTTTTCAGGTTGCTTGCTGATGGTTCGGGCAATACCCAAGAAGGGTCAAAGTTCTCAATCGTTTTTAAACTCGGGACAATGGAAGATTTCAAGCCAGAGGGAATAAGCACTAAAAAATTATGTGCAAATGCCTTGTTTTCGGGTTCGTTATTGGCAAAATACAAGTCCAAATAAATGAAAGCTGCCATCAGGAAGGTCTTACCTGCCCCCATCGGCAAGCTCATTAAATAGTCGGCATAGTTTACATTGTAAAAAATGCTTTTAATGATAGTATCATAATCTAACGAAGCGGGATTTGCTTTGATTAGTTTTTCCAGTTCAGGGATATATGTTCCATTTCCGTTTTTCTGCCTTGCAAAGTCAAAGAGTGCAAAAGCATTTTTATTTTGAGTTAAATACTCTCTTGCAATTTGATTGATGTCAAGTTTTGCAAGGTCTGTCCCGTTGGTGAAAAAGCCCTCTGAAAACAGTTGCCAAAGTGGTTTGTTTTGTCCTTGAATTTTCAGGAACAAATAAGTTTCAATTGCTTCAATTTGCGTATCACGCAAATGTCCTTTATCACGGATATATTTAACTAAATCACGAATGGTGCAGTCGTCAGACTGCAACCATTCGTTTTTCTTTTGAAGTATGATATAATGAAGCATTACTTTTTCTTGTATTTAATTTTCTGTTCTGCTGCTTTCAGCACTTTATCCGCCAAATTTTCGTCTTGTAAGTCGTAAGCAACTTTGTCACTCAGCCACGCAACCAAAAGTTCTTCCTTGTCCAGTTTGTAGAATTTGGCAAACTTCAAAACCTGTTCTTTGGTCGGTTTCCTGTCGCCACGTTCAAACTTGCTGATGACAGCTTGGTCAATTTCCATTACGGCAGCTACCTGTCGAAGGAACAATCCTTTTTCTTCTCTTGCTTTTCTGATTATCTCACCGAAGCTATTCATAAGACAATATATGTTTTGACAAAATTAGTCAAAAGTAAGTATTATTTTCCGATTGTCAGTCCGTGCGTTGGAAAAAATTTAGCTCTTTTGGTTTTGCGAAGGGTTGGGCTTGTGTGTTGGGCAAAACCAAATGTGCTAAATGTGCGGTTGGAAAAGAAAAAATTAAAATGCGGGTGGGCAAAAATTTTAAAAAACATTCTGGGCGGTCGGTCTGAGTATCAGCTCCTTGGTCTGTGTCAATTTGGTAAAGAACTGCCCAGTTAAAGCCCGCTTACTTGTCTGGTTGCAAAGTCTCCGTTTTCCAGTTGTTATTGTCTGGGTTGTACTGTCTTTTACGCTTGCCTGTAACGTCCGGCGGCTTTGCGCAGTGCCGGAGCTTGAAGCCGAAGGCTTCGGAAGCGGAGGCATTGTGCAAAACCGCTTGATGTGCGAAGTCCGCGTAGCGGACGAGCGCATCGGGCGGTGGAAGCCGCCGGGCCGATGCTGCGAAATCCGCTTCGCTCCTTTCGCAGCATCGGCTGCCCGGCTTGGCGTACGGGCGGGGCTTTGAAGCCGAAACTTTCGGTTAACCACTAAACTTTGATTTATGCACCGACCTTCGGTTCAGTCGTTTAGCCCGCCTGACGCCAAACCGGCCGTTGTAGGCAGTACTTATTGTTAATTCATGCCTATGCTGTTTCACGATTATTTATTATTTAATTGTTTTTCCAATTGATTTATGATTTGACTTGCGTTCATATTCTTCGGATTTAATTCTAATGCTTTTTTGTATGCTTTTAAAGCCTCCTGAGTGCGATTAAGTTTAAGTAATATCTCTCCATAGCTGTCGTAGGTATTGGCAGCATTTGGATAGAGCCTGGTATTCAATTCAAAGATTTTCAAAGCATCCTCATCTTTTCCTTGAGATGACAAGGAATATCCAAATACGTTGAGACCCATTTCACTTACATTGAAAATCGTGTTACTGCCTTTCGCTTTTTCATCAAGAATGAATTTGAGTGTTTCGTCAATAGACTTTGATTGGTTGTAAAATCCGGAAACCGTTTTTCCGCCTCCTGCCCAGTAGGACACCTTTTGCCAAAATGAAACCAGGCCATCAGGCCTTTTATTCATAATTGTATTTAATTGAAAGAGTTGTTCATCGTTTTGTGGCCAGCCGAACAGACTGTATCTTCGTTTTAACTCAGGCAAAAATTTTTCATCAACCAATCCCGGAACCCCCACAACTAACTCATGGGCGGGAAAAGCTTTATAAAAGAGGTACCCGGTAAAGACCTTTTCATAGGTTGTATTGGTATCGTTCATGGGAAGATCTTCAAAAACCCTACCCTGAAGCGGGGAGTTGTTTATGTCAAAACCCAGATCGTCTATCCCTGTATATTCAAAAGCAGCATCCATTTTTCCGTCTAAAATCGGGACAGTTTCTGGTGACATAATGGTGGTGCTGATTATCCCTTTATTATTTTGAGAATTGATTAGAACATTGGCTGTTGTGATAGGATAGTTTTCAATAATGTAGGATGCTGCCGATTTTGTTGCAATTCCCTGAATATTATACACCCCATTTGCTGCATGAGGAAGATTGAGGATCACAAAATACTTCTTTCGGGTATCTTTTTGTTTTGAGTTTTCCCTAACAAAAGCCAGTATATTACTTGCCATGACCGAATCTCTGCCATCCTGAATTTCAGGAGCCAGAATTTTTTTAATTACATCCTCACGGGTTTTAATTTGTTGCCAGTCAATTGCAATGTCGGTAGGATGCAATTTCAGTTTCTTATCGGACGGCAAATCTTTATTTATTCCATACAGTGATGTCAGCAAATAATGATAGTTATAATTCACCCAACTTGGGTACCAAGATGAATTTCGTTGAATCTCCAAAGCCTTTTCATTACTCTGGCTTGGGGTCAATCCGGAAGAAAGCAGATATCGGTTGATCATCCCGTCAAAATTGCTTCCGCCTATTTCCATAAAAATGTTACCCACCTGATTGTAAAATCTTGGGTCTGAAAATAAGTCTTTCAGTAAATAATATTGGGTTAACTCGTCATGTATTCTCTCGCCAAAAATCACAATATTGTATCGGTTGAATAAATCCAAAATATATTCTTTGGCCGAACGATGTTGGTTCTTTATGAAATCAACATTTTCGGAAATCGAATCGGGTGTCGTATATTGAGCACTCGTATAATGCGGTATTCCGATGAAGAAAACAAAGATGAAAACTATTTGAATTGGATAGTTTACCGGTAATTGAAATTTAGCTCTTGTTTTATTTACTAAGTTTAATGATTTTAGTAAAGTAATATGAGGGCTGAACTTCAAAAATTTTAATTGTTTCGTTTCCATAATTTATTGCTTACTTGTTTTGAAATAGCTCTGGTGTTAAAACAATCCTATTTCCCTTAGTATTGCCTACAACGGCCCGGCGGCTTTGCGCAGTGCCGGAGCTTGAAGCCGAAGGCTTCGGAAGCGGAGGCATTGTGCAAAACCGCTTGATGTGCGAAGTCCGCGTAGCGGACGAGCGCATCGGGCGGTGGAAGCCGCCGGGCCGATGCTGCGAAATCCGCTTCGCTCCTTTCGCAGCATCGGTCCGGGGCTATATGCAGTGGCGGATTTTTTGCTCGCCGTTTGCACGAAGCTCCGACTGCAAAAATACAAAAAAAATTCAATACGAGAGCGTTACACCGCCATTGCATTATAGCCCGTGTTACAGGAAGTTTTAATATCTCAACACGTATTTCCCGTCCTTGATTTCATGAAGTTTGCCTTTTGCTCCATATTCAGCAATAGTGCCGCTAAATGTCATATCAAGCGAGTAGCCTGACAGTTCTTCGTAAAACTTTTTCTCTTTCAGGTTACTAATAACCAATGATATATCTTTTACGCTATAATAATTGTCTTTCCCTTTCTTTGAAATAATAATTTCCCCTTCGTTTGCCATAAAGTTTCCATTGTCAATTTTGTTTTTCAGATTAACCGAAAAACTAATATTAACATCGTTTATAAGGTCTGTTCCCTTCAACCAAATTAAACTGCTCGCTTCTGTTTCGCCTTCTTCTTCGTTGGCGGGCTTGTACATGGCAAAAGGAATAATAGAAGTTTCTACATTTTTTGTATCAAGTTGGTACGTTGTTCCATCAAGGATAAAAACTAGCGATGCCGTTTTCGGTTGCATGAGATTACTTACTTTTTCGGCTGCTTCCTCAAATTCTTCAAAATCTTCTTGTGTCGGAATCTCTGTCGTTTGCTTTTGTTTGTTGTTGGTACAGGCTGTCGCCAAAAAAACTAGAGCTGTAGCAAATAGGATTGTTTTTATAAATCTCATGGTCTTAGAATTTAAATTGATCAAAAATTTCAAGTAGTTGTTGTTTTGATTTTTTGGGAGTAGGCGTGATTCGGATAAAGGCATCCTTATCTTTCAGCTCTACCAACAGTATGTTTACAATATTTTTAATGCCTGTTTCTTCATCGTAAATAGTATCAGAGAGAAATGCCATGCTACGCCCATTGTGTGTAAAATACTCGATACCATCGTCTGCGAAATCTTCGCGCCAATTAGCGTAATTTCTCAGAGAATTCGCCACAACCCATGCCGTGTTTTGTTTATCTTTCATCCATATAGCCGAATACTCACCACCCGAAGCATCGTGCATGGCAAAAGTATATCCTAATTTGCGGCGCACGCGTTCGCTTTCGTCTCTGAATTTTTCAAAGCTTATCCCCGATGGGAAAAGCAAACCCTGTTCTTCAACAAGTTCGTCAATAAAGCCTTCGTAAGCGCTGACTTGATTGCTTACATCCTCGAGAGCGACTTTTGCAGGCGGAGCAAACTTGGAAGTAGGTACCGAAATGTTTTCTTCAAATGATATTGCTTCCTCAATGTTTTCAACCGATTTGATTTTTGAGTGCGATCGCAAAGTAACGCCTTTATAGATATGCACCGTTGTTCCCATTGCCTGACCAACATCGCAAGTTCGACCCAACACCTTTTCGCTTTTTTTGTTGACCGTTCCGCCTAAGGCATTCATCATTCCTTCGCCGAGTTGTTCCATTTCGCTGTCGTTCAGTCCGCTGCCAAGTATAGAGAAATCAGGGACAGCATCTTTATGCATTTTCGTTCCTTCATTGGTAGTCAAATCAATGTTGTAGTAGTAGGTGCCATCTGCAATAGAAAGCGAGTGATCTTTAACTTCTTCTGTGCCTCTGGACGTCTTAACGATCATGGTGCTGTTGGTTTCTTGGCGGTATTTTTCCCCGAAATCGTCCCACCAGAGCGATTTTGTGCCGACTTGTGTTCCTGTTAGTTTATATTCCACATGCCCCGATTTTACCTGATAACGTTTTTGGTATTCGGATGTGGGTTGAGCTGTTGCAATCGTTGCAAAGCACACTGTTAGTATAAGCAATGTTAAGTTTTTCATTGTGTGTGTATTTTAAGTAAAAAAAATGCTTTACAGCTTAACAAACTCAACTCTTCTGTTTTGAGCCTTTCCCTCAGGTGTATCGTTGCCGGTCATCGGTTTGCTTTCGCCCCAACCTTTGCTGGTAAGTCTATCAGCAGAAATACCAAGTTTGATAAGTTCGGCACGAACAGCTTCGGCGCGTTTTTCCGAAAGGGTCTGATTAGCAGCATCTTCACCATCGCTGTCGGTATGTCCTTCTACGCTGAAACGCAAATCGAGATTGTCCTGCATCATTTTGAAGACATAGTTAATGGTTCCGGCACTTTCAGGTTTAATGGTGGCTTTGTTTACATCGAATTTGATACCGGTGGTAACAAATTTTCCGTCGGTAAGGACCTTGTCATACAGAGGTACGGCACCTTTGGCTATGCGGACATTTTTGATAAAACCTTTATATTTATCGTCAGCATTGAATCGGAGTGTGATGCCTGATGGGTCAAAGCCTAAATTGGGGATATTCAGTATGCGAGCATCGTCGAAATAGACTTTCATAGCCCGTTTGTTAAATGAAATGGCTACGTGAAGCCATCCCGATTTTTTTACTGTGTAGGGTGTACTATGACTGTAGCCGGAATTGGGATAAGAGCCATCACTGCTGCCCAAACGAGCGGTGTATCTTAGGATATCCAAATCGGCAAAATCTTTTTGAACTGAGCCTTTTTTCTGGTTCTTCGCATCATAAAACATTACGCGATAATAATTCCCGCTACCTGATTTTTCTTGAAAATAAGCGTCAAATTCGATGGTGAACTCATCGGGTAGATAGTCGTTTTGGGCATTTTTTATCAGTGGAACTATTCCTTGATTGTTGATGGCACCTCGCATTTTTAAGAAATAAATAACATTTTCGCCGCTAAGATTCGCATTTTCTACCGTTCCGCCAACCAAATTCCATTTGCTTGGGAATTCGCCGTTTTGCTCGCCTTGCTGATTGTCTTCAAAGATAATTACGTCACCGGGTACAAAATCGTATTTAGACCAAGTGAGTACAGATTGCGATTGCTGAGGATTGTCGAATGTTTCGTTTTCAGCAACTCCAGTTTTTGGTTCTTTCTTACCGGGTTTTGCTTTAGTCTCTTTTTCATCGCCTTTCACTGCATTGTCCATACTTTCTTCGGCTTTGTCGAATACTTTGTCAATGCCTTTATCGATCCTTCTTTCAGTGCGTTTTTCGGCTTCGCGTTCTACTTTCTGTTTGGCTTTTTTTGCCATTTTTTCTACAAATTGCGCATTGGAGTTAACTGTAAAAGCCAAGCAGAAAACAAATGCAAGGAGTAATTTTGTTACTTTCATACGAATAAATTTTATTTTTTACATTAAGTTTCTATGGAACGTACCATTCGGCTTCATTCTCAGAGTTGAAAATTCAAATCCGATGGCTGTTACATATCAATTAAAAATTTTTTGAAAATTAATATTTTATATAATAATAAATATGTAAAAAAGCGACAATAAGTGTATTATTCTGATTCTAAAAGTGCAGCAGCAAGAATATTTCTTTGTGGTAGAAATTTTTTAGGCGTTAAGCCCGAAAAGCGGGTGAAATCTTTGGTAAAATGAGCGAAGTCATAGTAAAAACTGTTGAGTTGCATATCGCACCACTTCATTTCGGGATTTTTGTAGAGTAGTTTTAAAATATATTTGTGACGTAGTATTTGGCAAAATAATTTTGGCGATACTCCGATAACTTCTTTGAAATAACGCTGTATTGTGCGAATAGAAATCGTTTTATTCAACATTTCAGAACAAGTTACCAATCCGTTTTCAGCAACTATTTTATCTACAAGTTCATCAAAATAGGCTAATGTTTTTACATTCGTATTTTGAAATTGAAGTAAGAGGGATTCTATCTCGGTAATTCCGCTTTCTATTCCTTCTGTCATAAGCGTTTGAGTAATGCGGTTAAGATTTTCTTCGCCAAAAAAGAAACTGCTCTCTACTGCACTGTTTCTAAATCCGTTAGGCGAAATTCCAAAGAGATTATACAGCCCGTAGGGCTTAAATATTACGCCTAAAAGTTTTGTCTCACGTGAAGGATACAAGATGAAATGGCGGCTGTATTGCCCGATAAATAACGATTGGTTGGTAAAATGTTTGTGTCGATAAAAATTTGTATTATCGCCAAAATGAAAGTGTAGCACGGGGGAACCGACAGGTGGCACTCTGAGTTCAATACTTTCCTGCGGCAAAGAACTAAAATTCAACACAAAATAGTGCTTAATATAAGGGATAAGTTGTAGGTTGTGTACGGAATATTCGAGGTTGTTCATAAAATTTCCTGTAACGGCCCGGCAGCTTTGCGCAGTGCCGGAGCTTGAAGCCGAAGGCTTCGGAAGCGGAGGCATTGTGCAAAACCGCTTGATGTGCGAAGGCCGCGTAGCGGACGAGCGCATCGGGCGGTGGAAGCCGCCGGGCCGATGCTGCGAAAGGAGCGAAGCGGATTTCGCAGCATCGGGTAGCGGTATGAAAAGTTGCCGATTGCGGGCGATTTCCTATCAAAGTACAAGAAAAATTGAAGCGGGCTACAACCCTTGAATAACCTACTGTCCCGGCAATTTTTTATACCGCATGTTACCTGCTGGTGTTTGTGTTTTTTTCAACTGGACAACTAAACAAATTGACTAACTATTTTATTGCCCACACTATAAATCTTTGATTTTACTTTGAATATTCGTCTTTTCCCTTAAGCCTTCGTATTTTTTACTGACATACTGGATTATCAGAGAAATCTTGTAATTTTCTCCATATAAAGCAACGGTAATCCCTGTTGTTTCGCCAAGCCAACCAGCACTATACGATAAATGCCCCAAACTAACGGCAAATCCATAATCATCTGGGTCATCTTTGTATAAAGAATTACGCCATTCAGGCGCATTATAGTCAGGTTTTCCATATTTTTCTGTCATTAGATTTACTAACTCTCGAAAATCTTTGATAAAATCGTTTTTATTAGAGTGAGTAGGATTAAACAGATATTTTGCCATAGTTAATTTATCATTGGTAAAGATATAGGCAACATCGCAACTTATACCGGCGACAAAATCAGAAAACAAATAAAGGTTATCAATGGTGGATAAATCCGTTTTGCCTTCTTTTTGCATTACTATCTTTTTTGAATCACCCCATTTTGCAACTCTAAAATCTGCACCTTTATTCTCAATACCTTTTACAGACAGAGAATATAAATGAGAGTCTGAGAAAATCATATACCGTACTTCTATAAGATAATTATCTTTGTACCAAGTTCTATCCAGACTATTCACATACTTACTGTCTAATTCATCTTTACGTTTGTCAGGTTCTCCGAACAGTGGAATTAAAAGATTATCCATTTCATTGGAAAATTTGATAGCATCTTCTAATGCATTCTCGCTTTTCTCAACTTTTCCAAAACTAAATGATAACGACTCTAATTTCAATGAAGCAGAATCTACAAAAACAGAAGCAGTACATTCCTTATCGCCCAAAACTATACCGGCAACTTCAAAATCGGTCTTTGTTTTGTTATAATCACTATAATAATGGTTCCGAGGTGTTACTTGCGACGAATATTTTGTTACAAAATCATTTTCAGTAGAATTCCAATCTACAGAATTGATAAATTGCAAAAAATCTGTTTGCGCAGATAATGACATTGATAAACACATCATCGAGATGATAAAATACTTTCTCATAATTATCAAATTATTTTGATTTTTCAACATCAAATTGCAATATTTCAGCCATAGCATCTTTTGCCATAGTCCAATAAGACAGTTCATCTACACTCAACAAATCCAATCCTTTGTGTAAATAGGCAATAGCATTTTTCATGTCCCCTGTATTTTTATAACACAAACCAATTTTCACATATGCAATATTTCTTTGCTTTTTGCATTCATTTGCTTTGCTTTCAAAAGGGATAAATGGCTTCAAAGTTGAATACGAAGTATTTTTCCTATCGTCATAACTTGCAGAATAATAGGGTTCAACGCATTGTGATAACAAGTTTGCTAACCAATTCACATTTTTAGCATAAACTTCATAAGCAAGTGCGGCTTCTTTCCAAGATTGAGATTCGTACAAAACATCTGCTTTTGTTTTCATTTCGTCAACGGTTGCAATAGTTGGAACTCCGTATTTTTCAATCTGTTCCATTTGTTTTGAAATGTCAAGTGGGTCAATACTTTCCGACTTATTTGTGTCTTGTGCTTTCAACTGCAAGCATCCAAACGCCAAAATAACACTTGATAAGAAAATTATTTTCTTCATTTTTCAATCCCTTATTTGTGTCGGGCGCAACTTTTAGTTTTTCCCGCTCTAATGGCTTCGCGAGTGTCTTGCCTTCGCTACTTGTAAATGCTGTCAGTATGCACTGTCGTTACACTTGCAGGTAATGTTTTGCGGCTTGGCGTAGTGGCGGATTTTTAGCACAAAAGTTCAATAGAAGAACTGCACTTGAACCTACCACAAAACTGTCATACGAAGCACTGCACTCGCCATTACGCCAAACCGCTGTTACCAGCCGTTATTCTTGTTCTGTCGTCACAGCTTCTTTAATTTCCATTGTGTCCATTTCGTCAAATGTCAGTCCGTTTAATTTTGTTTTTAAGTCAGTTAAAATGTTGTTTACTCTGCTTTCTATAAACTGGTCAATCGCATTGTCGGGCAATGTTCCATTTCTTGCCCAATCTAAAATGTCGCTTGAAAGTAAGTGTGAAGGCATTATTGCTTCAAATTCCGGTTTGTCATAGTCCTTCATATACTCAAGCGGATTTCTGTTTGTAATGTCAAGATTTGTTATCTGAGTTAGATAAGCAATGTTCATCAAACTGTCACTTGTAATTTTGTTTTTATGCTGATTATTCAACACATACTCTGAATTGGTCGGAAAAATATGGTGCAAGTTTGGTTTGTCTGTCGAGAAGAAGAAGTTTTGAACTAATACTTCTCTGTCGCAATGTTCCCAATCTTTTGGTTGAGCACTTGAATATAAAGCCAAAACTGCTCTACTCATTCGCCCTTTTGAGCTGTAAGTTGCTGTGCGAAGTTTTTGCTTATCAATTAAGAACCTGTCAAACACAACTGGCTCGTTAGCTTTTCCTTTATTCAAGAACTCAATGTGTTGTCCTAATTGAGTTGTGTTGCTTAACAAGTCATCATTGTGAAAGCTGTTAAACCAGAAATACTTTTTGAGTAAGCCATAGTCAGGCGAATTGTTTTTATAAAAGTATGCGGTAATCGTGAAATAAAAATAGCGGAAGGGAATTAGGTAAGGAGTTTTTATGTGTAAATGATTTTCAAAAAAATCGAATGTTTTAAGCATTGCCTTTTTTGTTTCTTCCCAAACCGCCAATATATGTTCAGTTTTAATTTCGTTTAGGTAACGGTCTGTAATATTTCTCACTCCGCTATTTGGAACATTGTGATTGATAATGACTGCTAAAATTTGCAGATAATCAAGGTCGCTAATTTTTAAAAACTCGCTGTTGTTGTGACTTCTAAAATCATCAATCAAGTCACGAAGATAAAATCCATTGTCGGCAGGTGTAGTTGCTGTCTGTTGTGTTGCAGGTTTGAATGTTTTTGCAACTACAATGTCAAAAATATTAAGTGGTTTACCTGCTTGATTTATTCTTTCAAATATTTGGCAAACTTCTGAAACTTGAATGCCTTTAACTTCAATAAATGAAATACGATAGTTGTCAAGAACGCCCTTAATTTTTGAAAGTTCTGCTAAAATTGGGTGGTTAAAATCTTTGTTAACTGTATCGCTGTTAAATACACTTGTTTGAACAGTTGTGAAGTTGTTTTTAATGTCAATCAATTTCACAATCAAACCTTCATCAAATCTTTTCTTCTTGCCAATGTTCGGTCTAATTTCTCCGTTACGGTCGTCAATTTCTGTCCAGAACAAAAATCGGTTACGGTAACTTTCATCATCTGTGTCGCTGTCAATGGGAACAGTTAGGTCAACATAGAGCAATGGATTAAATCCTGGTCGTCCTTCAATGCTACCACCATATAAAGAAGTCAAGAGAGAAGTCGTTCTTTGCTGTCCGTCAAGTATGTATTGGTATTCTGTCCGACTGAAGTTTGTATCAGTAATTTGGTGTCCACCGATTTGTCTGTGGTTTTGAAGTTTTAAATCTGTTTTCCAAATCAGGATACTGCCCAATGGATAAAACTTGTAAATGCTGTCCCAAAGTTTTTTTACGTTTTCTTGTTCCCAAACTACGTCACGCTGAAATGTCGGGATTTGATAATTCTTTGCTATCAACTCATCAAGGTAAGTTGTTAGCCCTTTGTTTGTCGGAAATATCCTGTCTGTATAATTCATATTTTCTGTTTTTCGTTTTTAGCTGTGTCGTCTTTTATAATGGCTGGTAACGTTTTGCGGCTTTGCGTAGTGGCGGATTTTTAGCACAAAAGTTCAATCGAAGAACTGCACTTGAACCTACCAAAAAACTGTCATACGAAGCACTGAACCCGCCATTACGCAAAACCGCTGTTGGCAGCTGGTGTTCTGTCGTCCATCCTTGTAAACCATTGTCAGTGTTGGGTTTGAGTGTCATTGTCTGTCGGCTGTGCGTTGCGCTTTTTATTTTTTTTGAAGGGTCGGGAAATTTTTTTAAAACAATTTTTCTCTGCGTTAGCTTTGCAAGCTCTTTGACAAAGCTTTGGTTTGAGCGTTGGCTCGTGGGGCTTTGGCAATGTGCTTGCAAAATGCGTTGGTTTATGTGTTCATTTTCCTATAAAGTTCACTTACAAGTTTATGCCAATCTCTAAATGTCATATTATTATGTTTATTCTCATAATATTTTGATGTTTCTTCAACTGCTTGTAAAACTTTGTTTTTCTTCAGTAGTGGCTTTATAATTTGTAATAGTTCTTTGTCTGTTATTTCAGTCAGCGTGGCTGGCTGTTTTGGTTCTGTTGTTTTAGGTACAGCGTTTTCTTTAAATAAGTCAAAAACAACATCAAAAAAGTTTGTCAAGTTCTCACGTTTGAAAACAATAATTCTTTCTCCGTTTGATAAATAACCAAACCTAAATTCATCATCTTTTACATTCTCTTGCAATGAAGAACGTGAATACAAAGAAACATTGCTTTTTGCGTTTAGTCTTTCTTTTACTTTTGTCGGATTCCAAGCAACTACTGTGTCTGTATCAACATCATATCCAAGGATAATGAAAGGAATGTCCGCTTTGAAAATCTTTAAAAAATGCTCGCTATAAGGTAGTTGAACTCTTGTAACATCAGGCGAATTTTTAAAATATGCTGGTGATAAATTTTTAAGAAATACAAAGTATTTGTCTGTTCCGATTTTAATTAAAAACGGATTACCCTCTTCATAACTAAACTCGTCTAACTCGTTAAGCGTTTCTATGAATTTTATCTTTAAATCTTTAGCAAATAGTTTTCTCATATCTTAAAACATAGAGTTATGAAGTTTAGATTTTATTCTTGTTTTGTTTGCAGTTCTTACATCAGTCAAATCGCAATCAAATCTCACATTCAAAATGTTTGATGGAATACTGCTAATGTTTATCGTTGGAATTTCAACGCTTTCATAATGTTGAATAGAATCTACAGAAAATTTATAGTCAAAGTAAATGTCAAACGCTTTTTCAAAGTCTTTGCCAAGAGTTGAAGCCACCATTTCGTTGATACGATAAATTAAGTTTTGGTCTTTTAGCTTTGATTCTATTAATTCAACCAAATCAAAAACGCTTGTTCCTGTTCCTGTTTCAATTGTCAAAATTGAAGAAATGATAAGTTTGGATTTTGTATTTGGAATTAGTTGCTCCAATGAGAAGTTATGTATTCTTCTGCTTTTAGTTGTGCTTTTTACTTCAATTTTATCGTTTCCGTCATTGAAATCGTATTTGTCAGAAGTCGCGTTGTGCCACGATTTAATTAAGTAATCAGGTTTTTTTGATTGTTCGATTATCAATAATTCAGCCCAAAGACCTTGAATTGTTTTTAAAGCTGGTTTTGAAAATTTAGTGAAAAGATTTATCAACTTTTCAATTTCAATTTTCAAGTCTTTTAAAAGGGGCTGTTCCGTTAGGTTTTTAAGGAGTACAAAAACAATTTTCAAAAAATATTCTTGTAAATAATCTGAATCAGATTTTAACGAAATAATTGTGTATATGCCTTCTTCAATTTTTCCTTTATTATTTATCAATTGGCATTGACGATTGAATTGGACGGATATAAATTCAAGATTTGTATCTAATGATTTTGCCTTTGTTTTTTCATCACATTTTATAAAAAACATTGGCTGTCCATTTAGTGAAATTCCAAGTTTATGGTTTTTAATTGTTGGCAATGTTGCAATAGCAAAACTGTCGCCATTTCTTGGCGATTCATTTTTTAAGTCTTGGAATATTTTAAAAATGTTCTGCATTTTATTTACCTACTCCAACAAATGAATGAGCAAAATCTTCAGGATAATATATACCCAAAGTATAAAGGACTTTATTTCCCCACTGCATTGATGAATGTTTTAATTTGATTTTGTGAATTTGAATACAAAAAGAATCTTCAAAACGAATTCCCTTGTCCCCTGGATATGTTTGTGAACCACTTGTCGAACGACCTGAAAAAATGTTGCTTATTTTTAAAACATCTTTTTCTGTATCTAAACTTCTCTCACGACCATTGGTAACAGCATAACTCATTTCAAAAATGTAAGCGTGTTTTAATTCCTGTTTGTCAGCTAAGTATCGTAAATATTGAATAGTTGAAGATTTACGCAAGGCATCAGGCATATTCATTATTTTGAAGTCCTTCAAAAACTCAATTACCTTTTCAATCTCAAGTTTTACATAACGATGATTTCTGTCGGGTGTACCGAAATTCTGAAAGTCCGTGAATGTTTGAGAAGAAAGAAAATTTGAAACAAACGAAATGTTTTCTTCAATTTGTTGTAATGCGTTCATTTGTCGCCAACCGCTCAATTTATGTGAAACTACATCGGCTGAAAGGATATTGTTTCTTGTTGGATTCATTGAACTGTCAAGAATAAGCAACTGCTCCGCTCTTTCAAGTGTATTAGCTTTCAACATATTTCTCATAATTTCCTCGTGCTTTACATATTCTCTGTATTCAATTGTTGAATCAAGAGGAATAAAAACACGACAAGAATCAAGGTAATTGCGTTTGTAACCGAAAAATCTACAACGTTGTTGAATAGTGTCAGCATTGGATTTTCCAATGCTGTAACGTGGCATATAAGAAACTGCTAAGCCCTCAACTGTGTACCCTCTATTCAACATTTCAGCACCGACCAAAATATGTGAAGAATAATTTGCCCAATTTATTTCATTACTCTTTTTCTGTTTTCCTGCGGCATTATTACTGATTACTAATTCAATATTTGTATCAAGAATTACCTGCAAAACTTCTTCCATAACTTCATCGAAACTTGGCGGATTTTCAATTCGCCTTACAGCTTCATCATAGTTCTTGTAAAATTCTTTGGCTAATTCAATTTTACTTGGGTCATTGCTGTTTAAGTTCAATATTTCAGACCAAATGCCAATAAGGTTTTTAATCCAACCATAGAATTTTTTGCTTGCATCTTGTTCTCTATCTGCGTGAATCATCATAGAAAGAAATTTTTCTTTTTGCTGAATGTTAACAGTTATTGAAACCCCCATTAAAAACAATTGCAAAGCATCAATTAAACTTTGTGGACTATCTGATAGTTGGTTATGCTTATGATGATAAACTTCATTATCAGGAATTGTAATTATTAAGTCTGTATTATCTTCAAAAAATGTTTTACCGCCTGTGTAAGCTTTGCCCGGTGTCAGCACAACGTGAAATTTAGGCGAAAGCAAATCCATAATGTTTATGAGCAACGGTGCTTGTGGCGTTGCTGTGTACTGAATGTATGAATGATTAGAAAGGGATGCTCTTAAATCTAAAATACTTGAATAGGTAGAACTAAATTCATCATCTTCCCAGTCTTCGGATTTACTGTTTTTCCTTGCATATGTATTCAAACTTGCTTGGTCTGCTTCATCGTCAATAATCAAAACTCCGTTGTTTCCTAATGCTTCCCTAACCTCTACCTTTTTGAATATCTTGGTCAGTTCGCTAATGTGTTTGTAATGCTTTAAAACGGTAATTAAAATTGCTGGTTTGTGATTTAGCTTTAATGCTTGTTGAATTTTTGTATGAACATCGTCTGCAATAGTTGGGCTTTTATATACTTTGAAAACCCTTGCGTTGTCGCTATCTGTTAAAAGGTCTTTCTTTAAACGTGTTGTAGTTTGGTCTAAAAGATTGTTTTTAATTCCTGCAAAATAGATTACAATTCTGAAACCATTGTCAATTGCCAAGGCTGTCAATGTTGTAAAAGACATTGTTTTGCCACTTTGAACGTAACCAATTGTAATTCCAGTTGTGCTTCCTATTGTTTCAACTGGATTGATACATTGCGAAAGAATAGAGGTTGTTTCGTTCAATAAATTTTCTCGTTCTTCATTATCCAACTTTGTAAAACGACTTACTAAATCTACTGTCCTTTCACCTTGAACAATTGGAAAATTTGTTGTCGCTGGCTGAATTATTTTTATCGTTTCACTCATTGTATTATAGATTGCGAATAAAGTTGTTAAAGTTATTTCTCACATACCCTGCGTGTTTCGCACCTTGTGATGAAGCTGCAAGTTCTGCTAAAACCAATGCACGTATAATTGAAATTATGGGTTGGTAATCTTCATCAGACTTGAACTTTTCAAATCGTGTGAAGAATTGATGAGCAAGATTTAATTTGAAAGTTGCTGTTTTATCAAACAACTCGTCATTTTCCCCCATTTCCAACGTGTACAAGTCTGTAATTGACGGCTCAGAAATAAATTCAAATTTCAACTTAATTTGTTCGTCTTTTATTTCAATAAAATCTTCGTGGCTGTCAATCGCCTTTGCTTTCTTAGAAAGTTGTTCATTTTTGGTTGCAAGACTTTTGTTGTCTATCTCTTTTAATGAAGTTTCAACCTTAGCTTTTAAATTTTCCACTTTGGTTGCTTTCTTCATATTACTGACAATGCTTTTCGCAACTTTCACATTGTCATCTTGCGTTTTAGGTTTGATGTATTTTTCTGCTTGGGAGTACAAGTCAAAATCTTTTGCAGAAATTTCTGCTTGCAAAGCTTCCATTAAAGCGGTTAAATCTTCTTGCTCTTGAAAGCTACCTTTATTGAAACTTACCGCAAATCCTTCTAATTCTAACTCTCCAAAAATCCTTTTGTAACGTGGTGAACCGATTTGACCGCAAATAGCTTTTGGTCTGTATTTTTCATCGTGGCTACCTTCAATAACTCTTCCTCGTCTAAAAAGTGAAAGTCCATTTACCTCACTTGTACTCATTGTATTTAGAATGCCGATAAATCCAGTAACGGTGTATTTGCCCGATGAAAAATTGATTTCCTTTTTCCACAAAACAGGTTTCCCTTTTGGGTCTGTGTAAAATGGTGCATTTAAAATTTCTGGTTCTTCGTAGGTAAGTAAAATATCGTTGATATAAAGTTGTAAATCTCCATTGCGAATAAACTTTCGGTAAATACTACTTAAATGCCTCCTGATTTTATCCATTTGCATTATTGAAGGTGCATTTTGGGATAATTTAGAAAGTGTGATTTCAGTAAAATGCTTTGTTTTTTCTTTCCTTGTGTTTTCGACTTTGAGGACTTCTCTCTTTTCTTTTAAAACTTTATCTAAATCAAATTCAACGTAGCGTTCTTCAGTTTCGTTTAACGCTGCTGTTCTAACACTCCAAAAGTTTGCAAGCCAAATAGAAGCGGTTTTCATTCCCATTCCAAATTCGTGTAAACCTCTGTTGTCAATAGGGATGTTTGCAGGTTCAAAAGCTCTTTGGAAGTTCTTGGAGTCAATGCCAGCGGCATTATCATAAATTTTGATTTGGTCGTTTTCTCTATCTATGTTAATTCTAACTTCAAACTGATATTTTCCATTGTGTGTTTTTTTGAGAGATTCTTTGTTGTTCTCAAAACTTTGAACAGCATTATCTACATACTCGCCTAATGCAAACCATACTTTATTATTAAGGTTGCGGAATTGTCCGTAAACCCCTGTTTGTATTTTTATTGAAACTGTTTCTACGCTCATTGTATTAAGTTTTCAGCTATTTTCTTTACCACCCCAACATTTACTGCATTACCAAGAGCTTTAAATGCTTTTGCAATTGTTGGTGGCAATTCGGTTAATTCTTCCATACATTGAAGCTTTGCAGCTTCTTTTCTTGTCATATATCTCCCAAGCCAAGGAAAAATTGGAATTTGTGTTGTTGTCAAAACCAATGCAGGAGAATATGTTGGCATTTTAACTCGGATTCCTGATGGTCTGAATTGTACAATTTTGTCATTGATTGTCAAAGGAACTTCGCCACAATTCCATTCAAATTTTTGGTGACTGTTTTCAAACTCTTGAATTTTCGGAATCCAATCTTTCAACCAACTTTTATGCTTCTTGTAAAATTCTCTGTTTGCTCTTATGTAATATTTTTTCCAATCTGGAAATTCTTTTTCATCGCCTTTAACTCCGTCTTGTGCGTATATTGGCAAACATTGAAGCATATCATCCAGCGAATTACCTTTTATTTTCTTTCCAAATGTTCCTTTTTTTCCTTCTAAGTCTGCTTTTCTTAATTTGATTGGTGCTTTACCTTCAAAAGGATAATCAGCCCCAAATTCCATAGCCCAAATTGGGAAACGTGGAACTTCTTCGGGTTGCAAATGGTCTAAAAATTCTTGCCAAACTTCTAAGTGATTCTTTGTGTCTTGTCGCAAAGTCATAAAGTCTGTATCATCCGTAATGATGATGTTGTGAATGCTTACATTTTCATTTTCTTGTTTTTCAGGAAATTGAAAATCTTTTAAACCGCCTTTCTTTTTTATTCGTCCGACAATGTAAATTCTTGAACGGTGCTGCGGAATACCGAAATGATGCGGTGATAAAATTTCTTCACGAACATCATAAAGTTTTGAAAGTTCTTTATGAATTACTTTCCAAGTGTTGCCGTCATCGTGTCCTTTCAAGTTTGCTACATTTTCCAAAAACAGATATTCGGGTTCGTGTTCGTTTAGGATTTCCATTATACGGTAAAACAAGTTTCCGTTCCTTGGGTCGTCAAGACCCAATTGTGCACCTGCTTTTGAAAATGGCTGACAAGGAAAACCTGCACATAAAATGTCGTGTGCTGGAATAGAATTTATATCAACTTCATTGATGTCACCTTGAATTTTCGTCTTGTGGTTTTTCTCGTAAAGTTCTCTTAGCTCTTGATTGAGTTCACTCGCAAAAACACATTTGTGTCCTAAGTCTGATAAGGCGAGATGAAAACCGCCAAGTCCTGCGAATAAGTCAATGAACTTCAATTTTCTCATACTAATTTGATAATTCTATTAAGTGTTTAGGTTTATTAAACTCATACTTTAAATTTATACATTTTGTCTGTGCGAAGGCAAAAAAGTGGCTCTTTTGGCTTTGCGAAGGGTCGGCTTTGTGTGTTGGGGCAAAGCCAAATGTGCCACTTGCGGTCTGGCTTAAAATTGTTTTTAAAAAAAGCGGGTGGGGAAAAAATAAAAAACATAGGGTCGGCAATGAGTATCGGCTTACTCGTTGTCCGTTCGTATTATCGTTTCTATGTCTTTGGTCACCTGTCAAAATGGTTTACTTTTTTATCGTTTTTTAGTCGTCTGCTTGTTGTTGTCGGGTCGTCCGTTACACTTGCTGCCAACGGTTACGTATATGAAACGTTTGGCACTTCGAAGCACTTTCCTGTCAAGTTACAAGCACTTTTGACACGGGTTGAAATGCTCGATAACGCACTGACTGCCAAATGTTTTATATACGATGTTGTGCGTTCGGCTTTTATTTTTTTCATCATCTTATTGTAAATTGGAGCTAAGTTACTAATTTTGCAGTCAATTATTTAGATTTGAATTCAAGTATTCACCTGTAAGAAGTCATAATGAATAAAAATAGATTGCCTGTAAGATATACGGGTCAGCACTTTACAATTGACAAAGTGCTAATTGAAGATGCAATAAAACAATCAAGAATTAATCAAAACGATACGGTCTTAGATATTGGTGCAGGAAAAGGATTTCTAACTGTACATCTACTACAAAAAGCAAAATTAGTCATTGCGATTGAGAATGATTTTGAGTTAATAACGCATCTAAAACACAAATTTAAACAAACTCAAAACATTCAAGTTTTTGGATGTGATTTCAGAAATTATAAAATTCCTAATTTTTCGTTTAAGGTTGTTTCTAACATACCATTTGGTATAACATCAGAAATTTTAAAAATATTGATGTTTGAAAATATGGAAAGTTTTCAGGGCGGTTCAATTTTCCTGCAATTAGAACCTGCTAAAAAGTTATTTGCAGATAAAATCTTTAATCCTTACACTATCCTATATCATACATTTTATAGTTTGAAGATAGTTTACGAAATAAATCCTAATAGTTTTATCCCTCCTCCAACTGTTAAGTCTGCTTTTCTTAAAATTGAACGAAAACCTTTACATATTGATTTTAATCAGAAAGTCAAATATTTAAATTTTCTATCCTTTCTGTTACAAAAACCTAATTTACCTGTCAGAACGGCTTTAAAATTAATATTCAGAAAAAGTCAGGTTAATGAGATTTCCGAAAAATTTGGAATTAATTTGAACTTAAAAATCGTGAATCTATCTCCAAGTCAATGGGAAGATTGTTTTTTTGAAATGCTGAAAGTTGTTCCTGAAAAGTTCCACCCTTCATAATCAATTCTTTTATATTAAGGTGGTATTTCCATTATCGGGGTCTTGTCTTTTAAGCTGACGCACAACCGGTTCACGGCTTGGCGTTTGTGGCGGCAATCAGGGAACATCAGCCCAAATTTAGCACAAAAGTTTAATAGTAGCACTAAGCTCAAATTATGCACGTCAGCCGCCATAACGCCAAACCGATGTTGGCAGCTGTGGTTTTTTCCGTCCGTTCGTATTTGTCTGTCAGGTTTGGTGTGTCGGCAGATTTAATTTTTTGCGAAGCGTGGAAAGATTTTTTTGTTTTTTCTGTCGTGCGTTGGAAAAAGCAAGCTCTTTTGCAAACTTTGGCTTGTGTGTCGCCTTGTGCGGTTTGCAAATGTGCTTGCTTTTAGCGTTGGTTTGTCAAAATTTCATTCGTTGTATTCGTACTGCGTTTAAGATTGCCAATAATGCTACACCTACATCGGCAAAAACGGCTTCCCACATTGTTGCCAAGCCACCTGCACCAAGTATTAAAACAATTCCTTTTACTACAAATGCCAATGTGATATTTTGCCAAACAATTTTCTTTGTCTGTTTACCGATATTGATTGCCATAGGTATTTTACTCGGCTTGTCGTCTTGTATTACTACGTCTGCTGTTTCAATGGTGGCATCGCTACCTAAACCGCCCATTGCAATACCGACATCACTTAACGCTACAACAGGTGCATCATTTACACCGTCTCCGACAAAGGCAACGGTTTCATTTTTGGCTTTGATTTCTTTTACCTTGCTTACTTTGTCTTCGGGCAACAAGTCGCCAAAAGCGTTTGCAATTCCTAATTGTTCGGCAACAAATTTCACAACCGAACTTTTGTCGCCACTCAACATTGTCGGTTTTACGTTGAGCATTTTCAGCTTGTCAATGGTATTTTGTGAGTCTTGTTTTATGCTGTCGGCAACTGTAAGATAACCTACAAATTTGTTGTCGTAAGCAACGGCAATTATGGTGTAAACAATTTTACTTACATCAACATCGTGCTGAATGTTAAACTTGTTCATCAATTTGAAATTTCCTACTAATAATTGTTTTCCGTTTACTTCGGCTTTCAGTCCGTGTCCTGCAATTTCTTCGGTGTTTTCTAATTTGATTTCATTATTTGTTTTGCCAACATATTCGTGAATGGCAGTTGCTACGGGGTGCGTACTCAATCGTTCCAAAGCGTCCACCATTTGTAGCATTTCTGTTTGATTAAATGCTTTGTCAAAAACTACTTCCTGCACTTTGAAAACGCCCTCTGTCATTGTTCCTGTTTTATCCATTACTACGTTTTGGATATTGGCAAGTACATCTAAAAAGTTACTTCCTTTAAACAAAATACCGTTTTTACTTGCTGCACCAATGCCACCGAAATAACCCAACGGAATGGAAATAACCAACGCACAAGGGCAAGAAATTACCAAGAAAACCAAAGCCCTGTACAACCAATCTGTAAACTGATAATCTGCCACAAAAAAGTAAGGAAGCAAACAAATGGCAACGGCTAACAACACTACTATTGGTGTGTAGATTTTTGCAAACTTGCGGATAAACAATTCCGTAGGTGCTTTTTGTGAAGTGGCATTTTGTACCAATTCTAAAATTTTACTCAACTTACTATCGGTGTATGCTGTGGTAACTTCTATCTGTGCAACGGTGTTTAGGTTTATCATTCCTGCCAAAACTGTTTCGCCTTTGGCTTTGGTATCGGGTTTGCTTTCGCCTGTTAAAGCTGCGGTGTTAAATGATGATGTTTCGGATAACAAAACTCCGTCTAATCCCAATTTTTCGCCCGATTTTAATTGTATGATTTCGCCAATGTTTACGCTTTCTGCCTTTACGGTTTGGGGTTGGTTGTTTCGCAAAACGGTTACTTCATCGGGTCTTTGGTCAAGCAAAGATTTGATATTTGCTTTTGCTCTTTTTACCGCCAATGTCTGAAACACTTCGCCAACAGCATAAAACAACATTACGGCTACGCCCTCCGGATATTCGCCAATGGCAAACGCTCCGATTGTGGCAATGCTCATCAACAGAAATTCGGAAAATATCTCGCCTTTGGCAATGCTTTCAACGGCTTCTTTGATTACAGGAAACCCAACAGGAATATAAGCCACCACATACCAAACAATCCTTACCAAACCTGTAAACCATTCTGGTTTTAGGAAATTGTCTAAATAAACGGCAACAAGCAATAGCACCAATGAAATAATGCTTGGCAAAAACACTTTGAAAAGGTTGCTATCACTGTGGCTGTGGTCGTGTCCGTCATCATCGCTATGGTCGTGTTGATGCTTTTCTTTTATCAACTCTTTTGCACCTGCATTGGTGTAAATTTTTTCTTCCTGTGTGCAACAAAGCTGCTTACCTTGTACATTGTAAATATGCTTGTGATTTTTATCTGTATTTATCATTGCTTTTAATTTTTAATGATTGTGTCCTCCTGTGTTAGATAATTTGGCATTGACAAAAAATGCTCCTTTGATTACAATTTGAGCATTGGCAGGAATGTCCTGTACAAAAGTTATTGCGGTGTAGCCCATATTGGAAACGCCTTTTACAACTTCTATTTTTTCAAAATTGATGTTGCCGTTTTCTTCATTGCTGTGTTTACGGTCTTCACTTTCGTGGTTGTGTTCTTCGCTTTCTTCTTCGTGGTGTTCTTCCGCTTTTTTATCAGTAACAACAAAAATGTAGTCTTTTCCGTCTGCGTTTACAATGGCTTCATTGGGTACGGCAGGTGTTAGGGCATTGCTCAAACTCACAATTCCTGTAATGTTCATTCCGTCAATCAAACCTATTTTGTTTCCTGTAACGGTGCAATGCACGGCAATGGTTTTGCTCTCGTTTTCAAATGATGAACCAATGCTAAACACTTTTGCATCGTATTCATTAGTAGGATTATTGGTTAAGGTAAAATGAATGGTTTGCCCGATTTTCAAAAGCGGTAAATCTTTTTCAAACACTTGTAAATCCAAATGCAATGAACTGTTATCTACGATTTCGGCAACAGGCGAAGAAACATCTACATAACTGCCAATCTTTGCAAACAAATTGCTTATTGTTCCATTCAACGGACTTGTAACTACCAATGCAGATTTCAAGTTGCTGTTTGATACCGAATTTGGATTGATGCCCATTAGCTGTATTTGCTGTTGCAATGATGCTTTTCGGGTGCGAAGCGTATTGAGTTCTGCCGTTGCGTTTTGCAGATTTTTCAAAGCTCCTGCGTTTCCTGCATTGAGTTCATTTTGGCGTTGTACTTCCTGTTCTGCAAAAGTGATTTTACTGCCAATAGTCAAATATTCTTCCTGCAACTGTATAAACTGCGGATTGGCAATCGTAGCAATTACCTGTCCTTTCTTTACATAATCGCCAATTTGCACATTCAGCGTTTTGATAACTCCACCATACAAAGAAGTGGCATTTGCTTTGTTGTTGTTTGGAACTTTAAGCATACCATTTGCCTTTATAGTGGCTGTGAGTTCCTTGTTTTCTACTTTGCCCAACGTGATGCCAACGGCTTTTATCTGCTCTTGTGTAAGCGTGGCAATGGTTGGCGTTTCTTCTTCGTGGTTGTGTCCGTCAGAAGTACCTGTTTCTTTTGTATTTTCGTCATTATGCGAATGATTGTCTTTGCTACCGCAACTGCTTATCACAAGCAAAGTGCATAGTGCCAAAGGAAAAACGATTGAATTTTTTATATTGAATTTCATACCGAATTATTGATTGATTATTGAATAAATATTGATGACCGATTGATTGACCTGCTGAATACTTTTTAGGTAATTCAACTGAATGTCTGTTGCCGTTTGCAAAGCATACAAATACTCCACATAGCTTATATCGCCTGTGCGATAACCTAATTGAGCCGATGAAACAATATCGTTTGCATTAGGCAAGGCTTGTTGCTGATAGTAATTGAACTCCTGCAAATCCTGCTGATACTGCTGTATGGCATTTTGAAACTGTGTTTCCAACAAAATTTGCTGTTGCTTGGTGTTGGCTTCAATGGCTTGTTTTTGATAGTCCAAAGATTTTATCCTTGCTTTTGTAGCTCCGAAAGTCAAAGGAATAGAAACACCAACGCTTACATAACTGAACCGATTGCCCGAATTAAAATACTGCTCCTGTCCGTTTATAGTTTGAAAACCTATTAAAGACTGATTAGTGTAACCAATCGTAAAATCGGGCAAACCCTGTGCTTTCTCTACCTTTTTTGTTTGTTCTGCAATGATTATATCTTGATACAACGCCTTAATTGTCGGGTGGTTTGCAATGGCTGTGCTGTCTAACAAAGTGCTTACCTGCAAAGGCTTAAAATCTGTATCATTGGCAACTTCAAACGGTTCTTTTGTATTCATCAATGCCTGTAAATTTTGATAAGCATTATTGAGATAAACTCCATTTTGTTTCAGCAATAAATTGATTTCGCCTTGCTTTGCTTGTGCTGTACTGATTTCTACTTTTTTGGTGTCGCCTGTTTTGTAACGCAGTTCTGCCACTTTGATAAAATCATTGTACAAACTATCCAAATACAACAACTGCTTTTGATTATTCTGCAAATACTGAATTTGATAGAAATAAGTACGCACTTGATTTTTTAACTCCAATACGGTTATTTCACTTTGTAATTCTTTGCCTTTTACTTCGGCATTTATCAGTTGTTTTTTAGCACCGAACAAAGTCGGAAACGGTATCGTTTGTGCTACTTGAAAAGATTGGTCAAACTTTATACTGTTGTATTGTCCCAACTGTGCATTAAAATCTAATTTCGGTAATTCGCCCGATGTTCTTTTCAGACTTTGAGCCGATTTTGTTTCAAAATCTTTCGCTTTTATATTTCCGTTGTTTTGCAATGCAATGTTTATCGCTTCATCTACACCAATTATTTTTTTGTTTTGAGCATTTGCATTGAAACTTAAAACAGAAAGCAACAACACAATTACGGTTGTAACGGATTTCATTTTTCCTTTTTTTCTGATGTTGATTTTTGAATTGAAAATGATATACAGCAAAGGCAGTACAAACAGCGTAAGGAAAGTAGCCGTAATCAATCCGCCAATAACAACGGTTGCCAATGGTTTTTGTACTTCTGCTCCTGCACCTGTGCTTAATGCCATAGGCAAAAAGCCCAAACTTGCTACGGTTGCCGTCATTAGTACAGGTCGCAACCTTTCCTTTGTGCCGTCAAATACTCGTTTGAAAATGTCTTTAACTCCGTCTTTTTCTAATTGGTTGAAAGTTCCGATTAAGACAATTCCGTTTAATACTGCTACACCAAACAAAGCAATGAAGCCAATGCCTGCACTAATGCTGAAAGGCATACCACGAAGCAACAAGGCAAACACGCCGCCTATGGCACTCATCGGAATTGCAGTAAAAATTAAACTTGCTTGTTTTATTGAATGGAATGTGAAATACAGCAAAGCAAAAATTAAAAACAGCGATACAGGAACGGCAATCATCAAGCGTTTGCTTGCTTTCTGTAAGTTCTCAAACTGTCCACCATAAGTGAAGTAATAACCTGTGGGCAGTTTTATTTGTGCATTCAATTTTTGCTGAATATCTTCAACCACGCTTTGTACATCTCTGCCCGATACGTTGAAGCCGATAACAATTCTTCTTTTGCTTGCTTCCCGGCTGATTTGTGCTGGTCCCAACTTGTAGCTGATATTAGCTACTTGTGATAATGGTATCTGATTGCCTGTGTTGGTAGGTATCATCAAATTACTTACATCATCTATGTCAGTTCTGTATGTGCTGTCTAATCGTACCACTAAATCAAAACGCCTTTCATTTTCAAACACCTGTCCTGTGGTCTTACCTGCGAAAGCCGTACTTACCACATTGTTTACATCTTCTACATTGATGCCGTAATTGGCAAGGCGTGTTCTGTCGTATTCCACATTGATTTGTGGCAATCCGCTTACCCGTTCTACTTGTGGCGAAGTTGCTCCATTTACGCTTTGAATGACTTTGCTCACTTTGTTGGCATAAATGGAAAGGCTATCCAAATTTTCCCCGAAAATCTTAACCGCTACATCTTGCCTGATACCAGTCATCAATTCGTTGAAACGCATTTGTATTGGTTGGTTTTTTTCAAAGAATACGCCCGGAATTACTTCCAATGCTTCATTTATTTCATCGCCTAATTCTGTATAGCTCTTTTTTGTTTTCCATTCATCCTGCGGTTTCAAAATGACCATTAAGTCTGTGGCTTCGGGTGGCATTGGGTCTGTCGGCACTTCTGCTGCACCTGTTTTGCCAACCACCATTTTTACTTCATCAAACTGTTTGATAATCCTTGATGCCTGCATAGATGTTTCAATGCTTTGGTTTAAAGAACTACCCTGTGGCAATATGCAGTGAAAGGCAAAATCGCCCTCTTGTAATTGTGGTATAAATTCGCCACCCATTCTACTAAAAAGGAACAAGGTCAGCGCAAAAACCGTAACTGTAACACCCACTAACCAATACTTAATCTTAATCGCTTTTTGCAATAAGGGTTGGTAGATGCCTTGCAGGTAGTCCATCATTTTGTCTGAAAAGGTTTTCTTGTGCGAAACTTTCTTAGACAGGAACAAAGCACACATCATCGGTATATAGGTCAATGATAAAATCAATGCGCCCAAAATGGCAAAGCCAACTGTTTTCGCCATTGGCGTAAACATTTTGCCCTCAACACCCACCAATGTAAGTATCGGGATGTACACGATAAGGATAATGATTTCTCCAAATGCCGCACTGTTCCTGATTTTGGAAGCGGAAAGAAATACTTCATCGTCCATTTCCGATTGTGTCAATCGGTTCATTGATTTTCGCAAACCCAAATGGTGTACAGTGGCTTCTACTATGATAACCGCACCGTCCACAATCAGCCCGAAGTCAATTGCTCCCAAGCTCATCAGGTTGGCACTTACTCCGAAAATATTCATCATTCCCAATGCAAACAGCATTGATAACGGAATGGCAGAAGCTACAATTAACCCTGCTCTTAGGTTTCCAAGAAACAGTACCAAAACAAAAATTACAATCAACGCTCCCTCAATCAAATTCTTTTCTACGGTGCTGATTGCCCTGCCTACCAAATCGGTTCGGTCTAAGTAGGGTTCTATAACAACATCATCAGGCAAAGACTGCTGAATGACTGGCAATTTTTCTTTGATGCGTTTTACAACTTCGTTACTGTTCTCGCCTTTAAGCATCATTACCACACCGCCAACGGCATCAACTTCGCCGTTGTAGGTTAATGCTCCATAACGGACTGCATTGCCAAAACGAACATCCGCAACGTCTTTTATAAAAATGGGAATACTGCCGTTTGTGTTTTTTACAGCTATGTTTTTTACATCTTCCAATGATGTAACCAAACCAATACCTCGAATAAAGTAAGCGTTTGGTTTCTTATCAATGTATGCACCGCCTGTATTTTGGTTGTTCTTTTCAAGTGCATTGAAAATATCGGTAATACTTACACCCATTGCCTTTAGGCGGTTCGGGTTTACAGATACTTCGTATTGCTTTAATTCTCCACCAAAGCTGTTTACTTCTGCGATGCCTTTTGTGCCGTTAAGCTGACGGGCAACAATCCAATCCTGCATTGTGCGCAAGTCTTTGGCATTGTATTTACTTTCGCTTCCCTTTTTGGGGTGTATGATATATTGGTACACTTCGCCTAAGCCTGTACTGACAGGTGCTAATTCGGGTGTACCAATGCCTTTAGGTATCTTTTCTTCCGCTTCTTTCAACTTTTCATTGACAAGCTGCCGTGCAAAATAGATGTTGATGTCCTCGTGAAAAACAACGGTAATAACCGAAAGCCCGAACCTTGAAATGCTTCGGGTTTCTTCCAAATCAGGAAGATTGGCAATGCTCTGTTCAATGGGGAATGTAACCAACTGTTCCACTTCCTGCCCTGCTAACGTGGGGCAAAGTGTAATTATTTGTACCTGATTGTTGGTAATATCCGGTACGGCATCAATGGGTAAGCGGGTAACGCTCCAGCTTCCCCAAATGATAAGTAACAAGGTCATAACACCAATGACCAACTTGTTCTTTATGCTAAATTTTATGATACTGTCTAACACAATTCATTTGATTAATGATTAATACGAATGGATTTGAACTCTTTCTGTATGGCACAGAAAGAACAGTTAATGCACAAAATGACGATACACAGCGATTAACGCATAGCGTTATGCTTGCACCAATAGTACATTAGCCGATAGTATTAGGCATTAATCTTTGGCGGTTGCCAAATGTTTCCGTAGAAATTGGAAACTAATACAAAATCACGTCTTGGGAATGTGATTTTTGAACTTACAGGGGTTTTCTTTATACAAAGTTTATAAACTCCGAGATTTGTACTTGCCGTTGTACCACAACAAGTACAAGTACAAAACGGACTGCAAGTATCGTTATGGTCGCTCTTGTGGCTGTGAGCATCTGCACGTTCTGCAACTTCGGTTTTACTTCTGCAATCATTAGACGCATCACTACAAGGCATTACTGATAATGCCAAAATGTAAATGCTGAATATGTATGCAAAAAACTTCATTTGGTGGCAAAGTTAGTAAAATTCTGAAACGCTGTATTCAAAGCGTTGGAAAAAAGTGGCTCTTTTGGTTTTGCGAAGCGTTGGCGTTGTGTGTCGGGCAAAACCAAATGTGCCACTTGTGCGGTGGCAGAAAAACAAAAAAATGTGTGTTGGGCAAAAATTAAATCTTTGTCTTGTGTCATTGTCTGCTCGTTTTTTCTGTCCGTTTGGTCTTGGTAGTGTCGTCCGTTACCATTGCTGCCAACGGCCCGGCGGCTTTGCGCAGTGCCGGAGCTTGAAGCCGAAGGCTTCGGAAGCGGAGGCATTGCGTAAAACCGCTTGATGTGCGAAGTCCGCGTAGCGGACGAGCGCATCGGGCGGTGGAAGCCGCCGGGCCGATGCTGCGAAAGGAGCGAAGCGGATTTCGCAGCATCGTTTTGGCGGCTTGACGCAGGGCGGATTTTACCGACAAATGTTGATACGAAGATAATACTTTTTTCTTTACGAAAATGTTCAATCGAAGCACTTTACCCGCCTTGCGTTCAAACCGCTTGTTAGCGGTTCGGGCGGTGTTTCGGGTTGTTCCTTTTCTGTCAATACATACTCCTTTTGTCTTTTTCCAATCCTTGAGACACTTCGATTATAAAAGCTATTTTCCTTTATTTTCTTGGTTTTGCTTCACTTCCTGCTAAAATCCCACCGTCAATAGTCAGTTCAATTCCTGTTACATATTTACTTTCGTCACCTGCCAGATAAAGAATTCCATAGGCAACATCAATTGGTTCTCCAAAGTGTCCCATTGGAATTCCGAATTCTACATCTTCAACTATTTTTTTTCTTTGTTCTCCTTCACCAAGCATAGCATCCCACATAGGTGTCATAATAGCTGCTGGATGAACGCTATTACATCTAATTTTATATCCTTTTTCTGCACAGTAAAGAGCTACACTTTTAGTGTGATTTCTTACTGATGCCTTGCTTGAAGCATATGCAACGGCTCCCGGTATCCCAACCACTCCGCTCCTTGAAGAAATATTTATAATACTTCCACCTTTTTCTTTCATAAGTTTGATAGCGTACTTACAACCAAGCATAACACCTGTTGAGTTTACTCTGTGAACTTTTTCCCAAGAATTTAGGTCTGAATTTTCAGCGTCTAAAGGTTTTGATGATTCTAAAAATCCTGTTATTCCTGCATTATTAACTAAAATATCAAGTTGCCCGTATTTCTTAGTTATATATTCTGTTGCTTTTAACCAACTATCTTCATTACCAACATCTAAATGCAGATATTCAGCATTGGGTTTCAAATTCTTTACAAGATGATTTCCTTTTTCGTCCTGAATGTCAGTAACAATCACGGTAGCTCCTTCTTTACAAAAGAGTTCAGCAGTTGCCTGTCCTATTCCTTGAGCAGAGCCTGTAATTAATGCTATTTTATCTTTTAATCTCATTTTTGTATTGTTTATGTTAGCGGTTTGTTGTTTTGTCTTCATCGCTTTTATATTCTAAAATGTCGGCAGGTTGGCAATTCAGCACCTCACAAATGGTTTCCAATGTGCTAAATCGAATTGCTTTTGCTTTACCTGTTTTTAAAATGGATAGATTGGAAAGTGTTAGTCCTACTTTTTCAGAAAGTTCGTTTAATGACATTTTTCGCTTTGCCATCATCACGTCTAAGTTTACAATAATTGGCATAGATTATACAGTTAAATCGTTTTCGTTTTGGATATCTACTCCTTTTTTGAAAATAGTAGCAATGATATAGATTACAGCACCCATTAGAATAAATGCCTGACTGTCTGCCCAAAATTGATTTAAGTTGTCAGGAGCAAAACCGTGGTGCATTAAATTTTTAACTAACTGTCTGGCAATGTAACTCAATAGTCCAATTGAAAGAGTATAATAACTAACTTGTAAAAGTTGTCTTGCAACAAAAATACTAAACGGTTTTTTCAAATCCATTTTGTGCATTAGCTTGATAACGATGTAAAATAAACAAGCTTTTAAAATTGAAATGATTAGAATGAAGCTATAGATGCCGAAAAATGCTAATCTACTTTCATTATACATTTCAGATAAGTCCAACTTTTGGTAAAGATTTTGAACAAATTCAGGGTTGTAAAGACTGAAAAAGAAATTTACTATTAAGCCTCCTGCTTCAATGGATAAGCCTACAAAAATGAGCCAAGCTACAATATATAAGCTCCAAAATACGAAGTTGTTTGTTTTTAACATAATCGTTTAGATTTAAAATTATGCTGCAAATATAATAAATATTTATTGATAAACAATAAAATTATTTTAAAAAACGGAAAATAATTATTTCGAATAACTATTTAAGTATTGTCAAAAGATGATTTTGAGATTTTTGTGAGGGTGAAATGTCTTGCGTAGTGTGGGTCACGCCTGACCGCTAACGTCTGCCTCGCTTGGCGAAGGCGGCACTTTTTATCACTAACTTTCAACCGAAGACGAAGTTTTAAAATTAACAAAAAACTTCAAATCGAAGCCGTTTCCTGCCGCTTTTGCCAAACGAGCTGTTATAGGCATCCGATTTCTTCATTTCGTTTTCATTCTATTGCTTTTATTCTCTTGATATCCTTCCATCTTGCCGTTTTCTTATAAATTTTTAAACTCTCTTTTGGTACATATAAAGTTAACTTTTCAGCATCTCCAAAAAGTTTCCAACATTTAGCTGAAGGTTGTGTCAATTTTGGGGGACACGTTGCAAATATTATGATTTTTTTTAAGTTATCACAACCATCAAATGCTCGGAAATCTAGAAATCCTAAGGATTTTGGCAAGGAGATTTGTCGTAACTTTTTGCAGTTTTCGAAACAGCGATGTTCTATTGTTGTCAATGTATCAGGTAAATCTATTTCTTCAATATCAAGTTCTTTAAAAACAAAGTGTTTTATTATTTGGACACCATTTGGGACAACAAATTTGTCTTTTTGAGTTGGGAAGATTGAGATTAAAATCGTTTTATCCTTATTATAGAGCGAACCATTTATAGAACATAAAAAAGGATTTTCAGCATCAACTTCATATTCAATTTTTTTTAATTTTGACCGACCTAAAATAGCCAATCCAGATTCTATTTCTTTTACGGTTCTTGGAATATATAATTTTTCGATTTTTGTATAATTCAAATCGTCATTGATTTCTTTCAATCCATTATTTAAGATTAAAGTTTTCAAATTATAAGTCCAACCTAAAGCGGTTTCCTCTATTATTTTTACAGAAGATGGAATTTCAATTTTTTTTATGCTGTTACAACTCCCAAACACTTGTCGTCTTAATACTTTTAAATTATTTGACAAACGTACTTTTTTAATCTTAGCGCAAAACTCAAAGGCCAATGCACCAATCTCAATAACGGAATCAGGAATATTAAGCATTTCTAGATTACTACAACCACGAAAGGCATAATCTTCAATTATTTCAAGTGTAGTTGGGAAAGTTATATTTTCAATTTGACTGCCTGCAAAAGCCCCATCACATATCACTTTCACTCCATTTGGGACAATATAATTTTTGTTCTTTTTCCCGCAAGGGTATGATACGAGTTTAGTTTTATCTTTAGAGAATAGAACACCATCTATTGCTGTAAAATGACGGTTTTGCTCATCAATATCAAATCGTTCTAAACTTATGCAGCTTTGAAATGTTGAACTCCCTATTTCGGATACATATGCGGGAATGAATATTGAACTTAAGCTTTCACATCCGCTAAATGCAAAGCTACTTATCGTTTCCAGTTTTTCAGGCAAATTGACATTGTCAAGTTTGTTACAGCATATAAATGTACCATATCCAATCTCTCTTAAAGTTTTGGGGAAGACAACTCTTTTCAGAAAAACAGAATCACTAAAAGTTCCCTCAAAGCCACTGCTTGTATTTTTTAAATTTTTGGGTAAAATAATTTCCTCCAGCTTGGAATGATAAGTAAAGCCTCTCAAAACTGCTCTACCTTTCATTATGCAATCACCCAAATCAAGCACTTTCAAATATGGTGGTTCATTCTCGTAAATTATATAGTTGTCATCTTCATCAAATTTCCCCCAACTTGTACACATATCATCAAGTACATCAAAGTCTTTGCTATTGATATATCCGGAAAGTTTTAAGTGGGTAACATTTTCTTTTTCTTGCTCGGTTATATTTTCAGAAAGTGTACCTGCTTTTGAGAGGAAAATTTCTTTATAAAATTCCATAGAGTTAAATCTAAACCAATATCCTTTTAGGTTAAATGCTGAGTTGTTTATCGGTTGCCTATAACGGCCCGGCGGCTTTGCGCAGTGCCGGAGCTTGAAGCCGAAGGCTTCGGAAGCGGAGGCATTGCGTAAAACCGCTTGATGTGCGAAGTCCGCGTAGCGGACGAGCGCATCGGGCGGTGGAAGCCGCCGGGCCGATGCTGCGAAAGGAGCGAAGCGGATTTCGCAGCATCGGTTTTGCAGCTACCCGAAGGTGGCGATTTCGAAGCACTTCACTATCAACCAAGCACAAACTTTGATAGAAGCACAAAGCTTGATTTAACCACTAAGCCGCCACTTTTGGGTAGGTGCTGTTACCAGCCGTTATTCTTGTTCTGTCGTCACAGCTTCTTTAATTTCCATTGTATCCATTTCGTCAAATGTCACACCGTTTAATTTTGTTTTTAAGTCAGTCAAAATGTTGTTTACTCGACTTTCTATAAACTGGTCAATCGCATTGTCAGGCAATGTTCCATTTCTTGCCCAAACTAAAATGTCGCTTGAAAGTAAGTGTGAAGGCATTATTGCTTCAAATTCCGGCTTGTCATAGTCCTTCATATACTCAAGCGGATTTCTGTTAGTAATGTCAAGGTTTGTTATTTGAGTTAGATAAGCAATGTTCATCAAACTGTCGCTTGTAATTTTGTTTTTGTGTTGATTATTCAGCACATACTCTGAATTGGTTGGGAAAATATGGTGCAAGTTTGGTTTGTCAGTAGAGAAGAAGAAGTTTTGAACCAATACTTCTCTGTCGCAATGTTCCCAATCTTTTGGTTGAGCACTTGAATATAAAGCCAAAACCGCTCTACTCATTCGTCCTTTTGAGCTGTAAGTTGCTGTGCGAAGTTTTTGCTTGTCAATTAAGAACCTGTCAAACACAACTGGCTCGTTAGTTTTCCCTTTATTTAAAAATTCAATATGCTGTCCTAATTGAGTTGTATTACTTAACAAGTCGTCATTGTGAAAGCTGTTAAACCAGAAATATTTTTTGAGTAAGCCATAGTCAGGCGAACTGTTTTTATAAAAGTATGCAGTAATTGTGAAATAGAAGTAGCGGAAAGGAATTAAATAAGGTGTTTTTATATGCAAGTGATTTTCAAAAAAGTCGAATGTTTTAAGCATTGCTTTTTTTGTTTCTTCCCAAACCGCTAAAATGTGTTCGGTTTTTATCTCATTTAAATAACGGTCTGTAATGTTTCTTACTCCGCTATTCGGAACATTGTGATTGATAATTACTGCTAAAATTTGCAGATAGTCAAGGTCGCTAATTTTTAAAAACTCGCTGTTGTTATGACTTCTAAAGTCATCAATCAAGTCACGAAGATAAAATCCATTATCGGCTGGCGTAGTTGCGGTCTGTTGTGTTGCAGGTTTGAATGTCTTAGCAACTACAATATCAAAAATGTTCAGTGGTTTTCCTGCTTGATTTATCCTTTCAAAGATTTGGCAAACTTCTGAAACTTGAATGCCTTTAACTTCTATAAATGAAATACGATAGTTGTCAAGAACGCCTTTAATTTTGGAAAGTTCAGCTAATATCGGGTGGTTAAAATCCTTATTAACGGTGTCGCTGTTGAATACACTCGTCTGAACAGTTGTGAAGTTGTTTTTAATGTCAATTAATTTAACTATCAAACCTTCATCAAATCTTTTTTTCTTACCAATGTTCGGTCGAATTTCTCCGTTACGGTCGTCAATTTCTGTCCAAAACAAAAAACGGTTACGATAACTTTCATCATCTGTGTCGCTGTCAATTGGAACAGTTAAATCAACATAAAGTAATGGGTTAAATCCTGGTCGTCCTTCAATGCTACCACCATACAATGAAGTCAGAAGGGAAGTCGTTCTTTGCTGTCCATCAAGTATGTATTGATATTCTGTCCGACTAAAATTTGTATCTGTTATTTGGTGTCCACCGATTTGTCTGTGGTTTTGAAGTTTCAAATCTGTCTTCCAAATCAGGATACTGCCCAAAGGATAGAACTTGTAAATACTGTCCCAAAGTTTTTTTACGTTTTCTTGTTCCCAAACAACGTCACGCTGAAATGTCGGAATTTGATAATTTTTTGCTATCAACTCGTCAAGGTAAGTTGTTAGTCCTTTGTTTGTAGGAAATATCCTGTCTGTATAATTCATATTTTCTGTTTTTCGTTTTTAGCTGTGTCGTCTTTTATAATGGCTGGTAACGTTTCTCAGCTATACGCAGGCAGGGATTTTAACCACTGAACTTCCTACGAAGAACTGAACTTCAAATTTACCACTTTCCTGTCTTACGAAGCACGAACCCCCTGCTTGCGTATAGGTG
>Ga0226835_1000503_pt1 | contig 41602 bp, 46 predicted proteins | sample LAC_MetaG_1_FD_163627 | JGI IMG/M metagenome (GOLD analysis project Ga0226835, IMG submission 163627) | Anaerobic ammonium oxidizing microbial communities from anammox membrane bioreactor (MBR) in UC Berkley, California, United States -... | ecosystem: Engineered > Bioreactor > Anaerobic >...
GGGTCGGGGGGTCTTGGGGTCTGTGGGTCGGGAGGGGTTGGGGGATTCCGGCGAAGTGACGCAGTTTGGCGGCTACGGCTTCGAGGGTGTGGACTTTGATGTTTGGGCGGATGCGCTGCAAGAGGGCAAGGCCGGTGTTCATGGCTGGGTTTTTCAGCCATTGTTGTACTTCTTCGGGGGTGATGCGTTGTGGTTTCATAGGTTGTTGATGACTTTATTAAGGTGATAACGGATTTTTTTGTTAATGAGCCAGGTGTCGTTGTTGAGGAAAAGCTTGTGCAGGTTTTTCTTCATGGGGATGTATTCCACATAGAGCAGGCTACCGGTTTCGTAGGGCATTCCGGCGGCGTTCCATTCGGCGATGTTGACGATTTTATCCTTGATGGGAGAGGTTTCAAAAGGAGAGGGTGTGGGGAAGTTTTCCCACAGGAAATATTTCATGGCCGAGGTGAGGCCTTCGTCGTTGTGGGCCAGGTAGAGGCAGTTGGTGCAGCGTTTGCGGATTAAATCGAGGGAGAAGGTGGCGCGGAACATTATTTTTTCGTCGTTCATCAAAGGAGCGTCCTTGTAGTGGATGCTGCCATAGATTGATTTGACGGTGAGGCCGATGCCATGGTCGAAGTGAAACTCGTCGTAGGTGGGCATAAGCTGGTTTTTTTTCATGGGAAAAGGCGCGTGGTGGTCGAAATGCAGGGGTGTGAGCCCTTTTTGCTGAAGGGCTTGGCGTGTGAGGCCGAGCCTGCGCCCCCAAACACCTACAAAGAGCTCAGGGTCGATCTCGTTGATGTTGCCTTTGTGGAAAGGTGTGATGTTGGTGACATGTATGGGTTTGAGGAAGTAGTTGTCGTCGTTCATGAAGATGAAATCTTCGGACAGCATGGGATGATGGGCCGTGTGAAGCAGCTTGGCAATGATGTTGCCATCGGCATTGTTTGGCCCGTAGATGTCGGGCATGGGCAAAAAGATGATGCGGTGGCCATCGATCTCATCAGTGAGGTTGAGAAAATCGGGTTTTTCGCCCACGATGAAGATGTTGCGAAAGCCTGAGAGGTTTTTGAAGGCTGAGCGGATGGAGAAACGGAGTTCGTTGTTGTTCCAGCGCGAGCCTGAGCCGAGGGGGTAGAGTAGGTCCATTTTTTTAATGAATAATGAATAGTGAATAGTGAATAGTGAATGGTGAATAGTGAATGGTGAATAATGAATAATCATGCGTCAGCTCATTAATCATTCATCATTCATCATTATTCGTTGGTACGAGTGCGTTGTAGGTTGAGAGTGCTTTAGGTATGTAGCGTGGGTGGGTTGCTTTTTGGACGATGGTTTTCCAGAAGTATCCGTCGGCGTTGTAGAGGTCGGTGCGGAAGCGGGTGTTGCCGATGAGTTGTCGGCTGACGACGGCGCTGCCGGTGTCGATGTGATTGACTTCGACCTTGCCGCCGATGCGTTTGGTTCCGTCGGGGTTTTGCTGGTCGAAGTGGATGAAATCGTGCTGCATGTCGTGGGTGCAGGTTTCGGCATAGAGGTCGGGGTGCAGGGTGGTGTCGTCGTCGAGGAAATAGACGAGGCCATCATCAATGAACTGCAAGGCATAGTTTCGCTGGGCGTGGCCTACGACCGACTTGCTGTTGTGGTGATAGAGCGCACGTGCATTTTTGGGGATAAGGTGGTGCGGGATGCTGCCGGGCTCGGCATCGAACACAATCCACCAGGTATAGGAAGCCCGTGGGATGTTGATGCTTTGGCTGATGATGGGCAGGTTTTGGGCACGGGTGCAAGGAGTGATGATATTGAGATGATCGTGGTAGCCCAGGTGTTTTTTTGATTTTACACCTTCCATCATACGGAAATAGTGCATGACATACATGCCTTTCATGAGCAGTATTTTGAGCCCTGCTTCGACGATGGTGTTGGAGATGGCTGTATCGATTCCTTCGATGGTTTCGTGTTGCGCTATATCGAACACTTTTTCGCGGATAAGCAGCCATGTTTTCTTTTGAATGACGAGCAAATGCCCTGCGATGCGCTTGTTGATTTCAATGACTGAACCATGATGGTGTTTGAGCATCAGCGAGGCCGTTTGGTGGTGGTATTTGATGCTGGCGTTGTTTTGGTCGGTTTGCGGCGGCACCTGATAGGGATAGAAGCAGCGGGAAGCGTAGGCGGTGAACAATCCGGTTTCGGGATAGAGGCGGATGTAGTCGGCAATGCGGTGGCCAAAATCGCTGTTGAGAAACATAACATCGCCATCAGTGAAACAAGCCCAATCGGTGTCGTTTGGCAATAAACTGATATAATGATCGTAAGCATCGAGCAGCTTGTTGTTGAAACTGTAAGGGGTGAAGAAATACAACATGGCAAGGCGGTTTTAATAATTCACTGTAAGGATATTACCTTACAAATGTAAAGCATACTCTTTATATTTAACCGAATGTTGTAAATATTTTTTTTGACATAAAAAAGGCGGTGTTTCACAACAGCGCCTTTTACAGTGTTAACTCAGAATGAATATCAGGTAGTCGGGATGCGTTTATTCTTGCGTTTCTTCTTAGGGGCAGTTTTTTTGACAGGGGCAGTATCATCCGGTTCGGGGAGTGGGACGCCATAGATGGCCTGTTCGCCTTCGGGAGTGAGTTGCAGATAAGGGAAGTCGGATTCGAAAAGGGCAATTATTTTTTCGAGCGGGATGTTGTCGCTTGAAAAATCAATCACACCGAACAAAGGAGTGACCACCTTGCCCGGTATGATTTTGATGACCTTAAAATATTTCTTCCACATGGATTAGCTTGTGGCTTCGGTGAGCGGGATGCTGCCGGTGTACTGATACACGTTGGCGGTTTTGTAGGAGAACTCCATACCTACCCCACGGCGGGCCGAAGTTTCCTTGCCAACACCGATTCCGTCGCCGGAGCCGGAGAAGGTGGCAGGGCGAGTTTCGTCGCCCATGAGGAATTTGGCGCCATTGTTGTCGGCAACCACGAAGACCATGTTTTCGTTTTTGACGGCATTGAGCAGGCCGAGGATTTCGGGTCCCATTCCAGGATGGAAGAAGGTGAGTTTTTGCACGAAAGAAATGCCGTCGGGAGATCCCACCTGTTCAACCTTGTACTCACCGGTGTCGTCGGTGATGTAGAGTTTATACATTTTTTTTCCGGCTTTCATTTCGAGGTCGCCGGTGAGCACTCCATTGGCAGAGAGTGAAGCAGGCGAGGAAGGTTTGGCGGGCCATGTGGCCACATCTTCATGCAGGGCGAAGTAAACGATTTGGGCGATGCCACCCATGTTTTCGCCGTTTACGAGGTTTTTGTCTATGTCGGTGAACATTTTTCTTTGGGTTTTAGAGGGTTAATTTATGAGAGTAAAGGGGGAGGGGTAGAAAACACGAGATGCACAACCACCCCCCCTACTCATTTATTTAGCTTCCAGAACCGGAACCAGTTGGCTGAAGGTTGGTCCACACGGCGCCATTGATTCCAAAGCCAATCCCTTCCCACCAGTCGGCGAGGATGTTGACCACGCGCTTAGATTCCTGGAGGTCGAAGCGGTTTTTGTTTTCCCCTTTTTTGGTGAGGTGGATCAGGTTTGTTTTAGGTGTAGCGAATATTACGCTTGTGCCGGAGAGCGACGGGAGCGGCACCACCATTTGCGGCATGAAGTCGATGGTGTTTTTGATTTGGGCGTCGGACGCGATGGTGTAGAAGCCCTGAGCGCGTTTGTCGCGGTGGTAGTATTTGGCCCACTGCGGCGACATGTGGATGTTCATGCTCACATTCTGATACACTTCGGAGATGCCATCGACAAAAGCTTCGACCTGATCGAAGATGGTGTCTTTGTCGAGTGTGTTGATGTTGATGGAGTTCATGGTTCCATCGTCAACGCCAGCTTGCAGGAGGGTGACAAGGCCATTCATGGTTTTTCCGGTTACGCCAGCCGTTCCGGGAGTTACATCGGTGGCAACGCCCTGTCCATACTCTTTGGTTTCCATGTCGCGGTTGATGGCGGCGATGATACCTTGGCTGGGGTGTTCGATGAGGAATTTGATCAAAGGCCAGTCTTTGCGTGTTACGGCATCGCTGGCGAGGAAACCGAGCCAAGTGGCTTCGATGTCGTCGGGCGTAACTTCGAGGTCAACCTTGAAGTGGTGGAGGCGCAGCTCGTTTGGTTTGAATGCGATGTCATCTTTTGGTGTCCAGCTTTTTTGGAAAGCCTGCACGAGGTCGCCGATTTGCAGTGAAGCAAGGCGGTAGATGGTGTCGTCGGTTTTCACAGGGGTGCAATGCTTCGGGGTTTCGAGGCCTTGGCTCAGCATCCCAAGAATCCGGTTTTTGTTTTGGCTGGCCTGTTCGTAGTAGGCCCCAAATTCGGTGATGATGTCAGCAACGTTCATGACGATTTTTTTGTTAGGTGTTAGAGATTAGTCAACATTTTGGTTATGGGGCAAACTGTCGATGGTATTCCAGTCGGGGCCTTCGGAAGCGGAGGCAGGGTCTTTTTCGCTTTGCTGAATGATGGCAGCGGCGGCGGGGATGCGTTTGAGTTTTTCGGACAATTGGTTGATCCGGTTTTGGAGGTTGTCGCGCTCAGAGGTGAGTGTTTGGTTTTGACTTGTGAGGTCGTTGTTTTGAGCGGTGAGGTCGGAAACGGACTGTTGTGCTTGCTGCAAATCGGCCTGGCTGTTTTGGAGCTGTTCGATTTGCTGTGTTTGGGCGGTGATAGTTTGTGCTTGCTGGCTGTTTTGATCCTGCAACGAAGCCACCGAAGCCGTGAGGGTATTGATGGCTTCGTTGCGGGCATTAAGTTCAACATCCAGTGCCATCAAACTTTCTTCGTTGAGGAAGCTGCCTTGCTCGTCGTCGAGCGCCAGTTCGGTGATGTTGAGCACCTGGTTGATCTGCGGCAGTACGATTGATTTTTTCATTGATGGATTGGGATTAGATTTTGAAGATTGGCGAGGTGGAGTTGGGAGGCCTTCGGCGGCAATCATTTCGAAGATTTGATTTGTTTGCGCGGCAGAGGTGATTTTTTCGGATGGAGTGGGTTTATAGATTTCATCGACAAAACCCCATTCGAGGGCTTCGTCGGCAGAAAGCCATTTATCCTCTTTCATGAGTGCGAGCACTTCCTGAAACGATTTGCCTTTGGGTTTGGCGCGTTCGAAATACATTTTGGCGATGATGAGGGTCATTTTGGCCACTTCATCTTTTTGTTTGTTGAGTTTTTCGATGACGGCTTCGATGTCGTCTTCGTTCATATTGCCCCACTCATCGACCCATGTGAGCACCTTATGAATAAGGTAGAATGCGTTTTGCGACAAACGAGTTTTGGTGGGAAGCGCAATGAGTGTGGCTGCGCTGGCTATGAAACCATACAGTTTGGACGAAACGTTGCCGCGTTCGGCCAACATGTCGTGGATGGCGAGCGCATGGTTGAGTTGCCCACCGAGCGACGACACTTCCATGACAACATCCTCGCCGGAAGCAGCTTCGTTGAGTATATTGCGGATGAACTGTTGCGAGAAATAGTATTGCCCGATGAAGCCATCTATGATAATGAGTTTTGACATGTTTCAAAATTTTTACAATTTTATGGCTATGGTTTGGCATGATAAAGGACGTTAGCGGGGTAAAAACGTTGAAAATTATTCGGTTGAAGAAGCTTCGTCGCCAGGTTTGAGGCCTATTTGCTGCCCTAAATAAATGAGGTAAGGTTTTGAAGGTTTAGGATGATCGAGCAGTTGGGCTTCGAAAGCGATGTTGTAGCCTTTGTTTGGGTTGGCATCGTTTCCGGAGTTGTAGGTCATGTTGATGATGAAGCCGGTGCTTCGGCTACCTGCCCAGCGGAATGATCCGTCGCTTTCCTGATAGATAACGATGCACCTGTATTTTCGGATGATGTTTAACACCTTTGTGTTTGCAACAGATTCGCCGGGGATGAAGCCAGAGATGGAAGTTTCGTAATATTCGCCGCGTTCGGTTTTTACAGGGTTGTAAACGACCTCCATGGAGTTTGATGCAAACTGGATTTTGTAATAAGCATTTTGGTCTTTGATGGAAATAATGTCGTTGATGATGGATTCGACGTTGTAGATGGGTAGTGCGTAAATGTTGAGCACACCTGGCACGAAATCTTTGATGCGGTTGATGGTGATCATAATCTTTAAATTTAGTGTCCCTTTTTGGGGACAACTATGCGAAAAATATTTTTTACAATTTTAATTTATTGATAGTCAGATATATAAACTTCTTCTAAAGTGAGTTTCATGGCAGAAGAGATTATTTCGTCGATTTTTCGGCGTCGGCGGTAGTCGCGTTTCTTAAACATGTCGAATAAATCGGGAGAAAACTTCAGGTTCATCATGCGGATGAACATTTGGATGGCATCTTTTTTTTTGATTCCGGCAGCGTGGGCAGACAGGCAGAACTGGGTGAAGTCGTAGTCGAGCGTGATGTCGATCTGTTTGTTGATTAGGTTGGTGTTCCATTCGTCGAAATAGGCGAAAGCGTTATCTTTTTTATAGTGGTGCAGGTGCAGGAATATTGTTGAGGTGGATGGTCCCCAGCTTTGCTTAGGAGTATGTGAAAACTGGATGTGGTTGTGGATGAATTTGCCGAGGCTGTTTCGGCCATTGATAACAATTTTACCTTCGGCTTTTTTGTTTTTGAACATCAAGCTTAGATAATCGAGATAAAATGGTTCTCTGAGGTGCAGTTGGACAGGGCTCATAGATGTAAAATATTATCCTTACAAATGTAAGACTTAATGCTTACATGACCTAAATTATGAAGAAAAATGTAAAAAAAATGTTTTACACACAGACCTATATATATTTTGCGACCTATGCGACCTATGCGACCTATTAAACAGGGTATGAGAGAGATAAGCCTAATTTGCAGTAATTTGGTCGACCTATACTGACCTAATAAACCTATACCGACCTATATTGACCTATCTGTTTTTTTATATTAATATATTCATTTTAAAGTAAATAGGTCTGATAGGTCGGATAGGTCTGGTATTTTGTGTTTTGGGCGAATTTTAAATAAAAAATAAAAAAATGAATAGTGATTAATGGTTAATGGGCTGGTGCGTTTTTAGGGTTTAGGGTTTGGATGGTTTTGCTGACGTATTTGATTTGGTGGTAGCAGTCGTGGAGGGGGTTGTGGTGGATTCCGGTGCGTGGTTCATTCTTTTTTATTTCGGGTTTGAGGAATGCGATGGTGCGCACGTCGAGTTCGAGGAAGTGGTTCCATGGGATGGGCTGGTCGTTGAATACTTTTTGCCAGGCGTTTTCGAGGATGCCTATATCGAAGCGGACTGAGTTTCCCCAAAGGTGATCGTCGGGCTTGATGAAGTTGCTAAACTCGATGAGGACGGTGCGGATGTCGCGGTTGATGCCTTTGGTGAGTTCGGTGCGGGCGTGTTCGTTTTGATCGAGCCACCAAAGCACGGTGTCGGCCTGGATATTGAGACCGTATTTGGTGTTGCTGAGTAGGTTGATGCGTTCGTAGAATGTGCCGGAAGTTTCGCCGGTGAAAGGATCGAAACGCACGGCGGCTATGCTGACAATGGCAGAGAAGGATTTGTTGCCCATTGTTTCGAGGTCGAGCATGATATGTTTCATTTTTTTAATGAATAATGAATAATGAATAATGAATAATGGTTAATGTTGATGGCGACGATGGGGGATTTGATTTTGCTGATAAGGCTGTGGCTGATGTGGGTGAAGCTGCAATGACGCATGAGGTGAGTATATACGTGCTTGTTGATTCCAGGCAATGGGATCAAGCTTTCGGGCAGCATCGGTTTGGCGGCTTGACGCAGGGCGGATTTTTAGCACAAAAGTTTAATCGAAGAACGATTGTTGAACCTATCACAAAACTGTCATACGAAGCACTGCTCCCGCCATTACGCCAAGCCGCTGTTACCTGCCGTTTTTCTTTTTGTCGTCCCATATTTTGTCTTTGGTTCACGAAAAATTTCAAGCTGCCCGTTAGCGTTTTTGTATGGTCGTTTCAAGTTAAACTGTGCAACAATGTGCTCCGGTATAGGTAGTTTATTAAGATTGCCCGGCTCAACTTTTATAGCTCCTGAACCGTAGCTTTTACCAACGAGTTTTAAGTTCTCTAACGTGTCCGGATGATTTAATGCTTTCCAAAGATTGTCAATATATTCTTTATCGTCATAGATTGGGTAAACACAAAGAAAGCCTGTCAATGGTAATACGCCTGCTTCGTTCTTAATAAAGCGTGTATTTCGTCTGCCGAGGTAAGCAAACAACAATGGAGGAACTTTACGTTGTTCCATTTTATACCAAGGTTTTCTTTGCTTAATTAGTGAGCGTGAAGGAAGTCCCATTTCTTCACCGACTTTCAAATAATCAATTATTGACTTGGGATAACTTTCTTGTCCGTTTATTGAGAGTAAAAATGTCGGGCGGTTTTCTTTTTCCAATGCTTCAATATCTTTCAATGTCAAAATACTTCCCGTTGCATCTTTTGTTCTACCAACGGCACGTTTTAGAAATTCTTTGGGAATACCAAGGTCTTTAACTTGTTGTTCAGTCAAAAAGAAAAATTCATTTGAACCTGTCGCTATTCCTCTCATAACATTTGCAAAATCGTTTAAATGATTTTTGAAGCCATTATGATTTTGTTCAGGTCGTGATAAACCTGTTGTGAGACCTTCTTTAAGTTGACGGGTAATTATTTCTAAACTTTTTAAATCCCTTGATTTGAAATTAGAAATTACAAGTTTCAATAAGTCATCAGAGTATGCTTGATTAGCTTTAATCCATTGTAAGGTTTTTTGCGGCTTGTTATTCTTGATAAAAAAAATAATTGCATTGGTATCAACATTTGGAAAGGGCGTAGCCCTTTCATCAAATGTAACTACACATTCAATGCAAAATTTTTCCGAAATCCATTTCCATAAGTTCTTGGCAAATTTTCCTTCACAAGTGTCTGCTGGCATTATGAAAGCAAGTTTTCCGTCTTGCTCTAATAAACTTAATGCCTGTATTAGAAAATAAATGTGATACCCTGCTCTGCCGTCTATTGAATTTCCTGTTATTGACGTTGCAATTTTCTTGAGAAGCAATTTAGTTTCCTCATCAATTCTATGATGCCTTATGTAAGGAGGATTTGCAACAATTGCTTTGAATTTTCTATTAGGTGGATTTTTAATAAAATCTCTTTTCTCAACAAAGCATTTTTCATTGTGATAAATTTCGTCTGATAATACATCAGGGTCAATATCCGTCCCAAAAAAGGAAACATCTTTTTTGTTGAGTTTTAACAATACTTCATAAAACGCCCCTCTGCCTGTTGCAGGGTCAAAAACCAAGTCTGTATTTTCTGAAACGTAAGCAATCATTGCCTCAGCTACCCAACTTGGTGTCCAAAACTGACCTTTGTCACGAAGAATTTCTCTTTCGCTCCACTCTGTTGGCAGTTTTTGATGTAATTTTAACTTCCCCATCAGAGTTTATTTAAAACGTTAATTGCTTCGTCAGCAATAGTTAAAGAACCGCCCTCAAATTTCACATAGGGCAAAATGTGTCCGTTTTTGTTCTCTATGAACGCAGGAATTAATTGAGGTCTTTCACTTGCTATTCCAAAGGGTTTTGCGTAATAGCCCTATTAAGTGTCGTGGTTAATTTAAGTTTCTACTACGGGCTACTACGCAAAGCCCAGATACGTTAGCGGTAAGGCTTAAAGACAACCACCATAGACGGAAATGGGGCTGAATTTTTACCATTACCAAATTTTAACCTGCCCTTGATAAAATCAACTTTGACGCCGTGCATCATATAAATGTAATCGTGAAACCATCTTGTATCGGTTCGGGCAGGTAACAAAGCCACTACAATACAATTTTTCTTTTCTACTGCTTCCTTATAAGCCTTTGCAACCCATTTGCCAATTTCTTTACCGTATGGTGGGTTCATCCAACAAGTTCCTTTCCATTCCTGTTTTAATCCGTCTGTTTCAGGAGTAAAGAAATTGGCACATTTTGCATTATCCTGAATAGCACATACATCTAAAGAAAAATTATATTGCTTATCCAGATTATCAAAGAAGTCTTGCGGAGTAGCCCACATTTCCGTCTTACTGCTAAACATTAAATCTGTATTCATTTTATATATTCCGTTAAAAGCCCAGCCGCTAACATTGCATTGCCAAAATAACGGCTGACAATCATGTTTTTAGCTATGGTAATTCTATTCAACATTTTTTACTTTATTCAACATTTGTAATTCTAATGCCGTTACTTCGGCAATGCCTTTACCGTTAGTTTTAAGTGGATTAAACATTAATCATCCTTCATTATTCATTATTCATTATACATTATTCATTTACCAAGGTAGTTCGGGTGGGGTGTTGTATTTTGGGTTTAAATTATCTGTTGGGTGCGGTGGATAGGGGCTGTGTGTGGGTGTTGTGTAAGGCGATGCGGCGTCGTAGCGTTCGAGGTTGATGCCGAGGATTTTGTATTTGAAGCACATGGCGGATGTGTTTTGGGTGCGTTCTTCTTCGATTTGCTTTGCGGGATTGTATTTTTTCTCTGTAAATACGCATTGGTTTTGAATGCCGATGAAGGCTTTGTGGTTTTTGAGGTAATACTGCAAGGTATCGGACGGGAGTGGTTTGATGCCTTGCTTGCGGGCGAGCTGCGCATAGAACGAATAGATGGTGTTGTACTTGAATTTGAGCACATATTCGGGTTGCGGCAGGCTGATGGTGGTGTGTTTGGTGGTGATCTGGTCGTCGTAGTCGATGCGAAAGTGGAATTTATCCTGGATAAGGTTTTCGTCGAACAACGATTCGAGCAAGTTCCAAAACATACCAATCTCGTTGCTGCGGCTGATCTGCGCGTTTTGATATTCGACGGATTTGGTGGCTACATCGAGCAGTTCGTTGTAGGTGAATGGGAAGCTGACGACCCGGCTGATGGTGCGCCAAGCCGACACGATGCTGACCATGGAGCGCATGATACGGTCTTCGACCGGGTTTTCGGCAAAATACTCATTGAAATCGGAAAGTGTTTCCTGATAGATGTCGTAGAAATTTTCTTCGAAATGTTTTCGGTGTTTGATGATGTTTGAGGTGATGTGGCTCAAACCTTTGGCTTCGGTTTTTTTAAGCAGGTCGTATTGGTGTTTTTCGGCGTCGGTAAACTCTGTTTGGTTGAACATGAGGAATATGACGCGGCTGAACAAAGCCACGTCAGCCGTGGGCATTTCCTGCCCTGAGAGGATGACGCCGGAGTTGACGTTGGTGGTTTCTTTTTTGCGGCCTTTATCCATATTGAGGCGGCTGCGCCCGATGGCGTCGTAGATGGATTTAAGGGTTTCGATTTTGTCGTATTCGATGTTGTTTTTGTATTCGTCCACCCAGGCGAAGGCATTGGAAAACTGCTGAAGGTGTTCGGCGAGGCCAGGTTTGGTTCCGTTGTGGATGTTGTATGGTGCTTGTTTTTCGCCAAAGAGGTAGCAGAGCGACACGGCCATTTGAGATTTTCCTGTTCCTTTGGGGCCAAAGAGGTTTAGGATGGGGAAGTTTTGGAAGTAGCGGAGAATGAGGTCGCGGAAAAGTGTGGCCACCCAAAAAGAGATGCCGATCATGGCATTGTTTCCAAAGACGCGCATGAACATGATGGACCAATCGCTGAGTGAGATGGATGACTGTATGAATTTGAAGCGGCGCTCGTCGGTGTAGATGGATTTGTCGTTGATGTAGATTTTTGAGAATGCCGGAATGAAATAGGTTTCGCCATCATGATCGACCACCCCGTATTCGTCCACCTCGATGAAGTTGGTTCCAGAGATGATGCCATTGGACCATGCCCAAAAGCCCTCTTTTTGCCATCCGAGCACACGGATTTCGGTGCAGGTTTTGGTTTGTTCGTAGAGCATATATTTGAGGCGAACGAGGTGGTTTATCTGTCCGCTGAACAGGAAGTTTCCGCGCCCTTCGATGTTTCGCTGGAAAGCCTGGACGGAGGTCATTTCCTGCATATCGAGGTCAACCACCACTTTGTGGCCATGGCAGTTTTCGAGTTCGAAGATGCGTTTGGATTCGTTGATGGAATTGATGTGGAAGATGGGCGTCATGGTGAAATTGGACATTTTCTCATGGCCGTTTTTTGAGGGGAAGTAGTACACATTTTTATAGGCGAAGAAGCCATATTTTTCGTAGGCTGCGGGGTCAACACCATCTGGCAGGATTACTTCGTTGTCGTAGCGGTCGTTGTTGTCATCGTCGAAAGTTTTGCTGGAAGCCTCTATTTCTTTGATTTTGTCGTTGATGAGTTTGGCTTTCAGCTTTGTTTGTCGGCTGATGTTTGATACATAGAGTTCGCGTGTGGTGGTGTCGTAGTTGACGAGCAGTGAAGCAATTTCGCTCACGGCATCGTTTTTTAGCATGGGGTCGGCGCCAGCCTTTTCGAGTGCATCATTGGCCACGAAGCTGATGAAATCGAAGGTATTTTTTTGGATGTATGCTTCAGCTTCATCGGCAGACTGCCAGGCGTCGGCGGGGTCTTTGCCATCGGGAAGTAAGACAAGGTAAGGATGAAGTTTGTGTGCGGCGATTAGTTTGCCATCTTTGAGCATGGCGTTGGTACCGGCTTTGTCGCCATCGCGCAGTATGGTTATCTTTCGGGTGAGGGGGGCAAGCAGTTTGAGTTGGTCGATGGTGAAAGCTGTTCCGGCAGAAGCCACGGTGTTGATGATGCCGAGTTCGTGCATGCGGATGACATCGGTATAGCCCTCGACGAGAAACACGTTTGACCGCTGTTTGATTTCGCGTGAAGCTTTAGAGAGGCCATAGAGCAGTTCTTTTTTGTGGTAGTAATCGCTTTCGGGCAGGTTTAGGTATTTCACTTGGGTGTCGTCGTTTCCGGGCAGAACACGACCGGCAAAGCTTGTGATGCGTCCGGCTTTGTCGGTGATGGAGAAGATAATTCGTTCGCGAAAGAAGTCGTATAGTTTATTGGTCCGGTCGGAGCGTTTGGCGAGTTTGCTGTCGATGAGTTGCTGTTCGGAATAGCCTTTTGACAGCGCATAGCTGGCGAAGGCATCCCATTCGTGGGAAGCAAATCCAAGTTTCCATTCGGTGATGGAATCGGGTTGCAGGCGGGCGGAGATGTAAGCCATGGCATCGTTGGCCTGTGGCAGGGCGGTGTTGAAGATTTGTGTGTGGTAGAAGGAAGCAGCGAGTACGTAGAGCGATTTGATTTGTTCGGCCTTGTTGTCGCGTTCGATTTCTTCGTCGGTGCGCTGGCGTTCGGGCACAGGGATTTGGTATTTGGCCGCGATGGATTTGATGGCTTCGACGAAAGACAGGTTTTTGTGTTCGCGGATGAAATCAATGGCGTCGCCTGATTTTCCACAGCCAAAACATTTGTAAATATTTTTGGAAGGAGAGACGATGAAGGAGGGAGTTTTCTCACTATGGAAGGGGCATAAGGCAGAAAACACACTGCCCTTGCGGGTGAGTTTGATGTGATCGGCAAGTACATCTTCGATTTGGAGGGTGTGGATGATCTGGTCTATGGTGTCTTTTGGGATCACGGGTTAATGGTTAATGGTTAATGGTTAATGGGCTGGTGCGTGATTGGTTTAGGGAAGATCTTCTGTTTTGGTTTTATCAGGAGGGAGTGATTAATGAAAATGCTGCCTCCATGCCTATAAACATGGGTAGGTAGAGCAATAACCATACAAAGATGTTTCGTCAATACCATTCACTTGGTTAGAATGAAATAGAATATTAGTGCTTTGAGCGAAGCGGTAAGCAATGTGACGATTATTTTTCTGAGGTTAGGATTCATAAGAATACGGGATTGAGAAATTATTAGATGGCAATCAACTTATAGGTTTACTTTTTTGTGGAGGCTGCGCTGCTGGTGCTCTGCCAGTTTGCGGTGGATGATGATTTCATCTGTTGAGCCACCGTCAACGGGAATAGGCGTGTTATTGATGATCTGAATGTTCTTAGTCATGCCTTCGGTGACTTGATGGATACCAAACAACACATAAGGTAGCTGATCGTCGGGGATGGTGAGGATGATTTGCATGGTTTAGTTATTACTTGGATCAATTAACGATTTTGGTGTGAGAAGCATAAGCCCTTCTGGAACAAATGTTTCGTTTTTGTCGGCCTCTTTTGTGTCGTCTATCACCTGAATGCTTGAGCGAAGGTGTTTAGTGGTCTTCATGATTTCTGGAATAAGCACATGATAGTGTTCGTCGGGGACTGTGATAACCATTTCATGGGTTAAAAGTCTTTTTGATTGATGTATTTAGGGTTTGCTTTGCATAATCGGTCGATTTCGTCCTGGGCTTCCTTTACGGAGTTGAACAGTACGGGATTCCGCACCACCCACGACCATCCGTTGAACCGCCCGATGTAGATGTCGGTGGAAAGTGGCAGTTTGCGGACGAGTACCTTGATTGGAATGCGCCCATCTTCGACAAGCTGAACAATATCAGTGTTTTTTATCTGTTTTTTTTGTTTCATTGAGTAGGTTTGGATTATGTTGCACCCAATTGTGGCCGTATTTGGTAATCATTTCGACCTCGTGTTTGAGCTCGGCGAGGATGTTTTTACTGGTTTCAATATCCTGCTGGTATTGCTCGATGAGTTTTTCGCCATCGTGCATTTCGAAGATGGATGGCAACGCTTTTTCGATTTGGTCAATGCGCTGTTCGAGCACCCTGGCGATGAATTGGATTGATGTTATTTTCATAGGATTAATGGTTTGATAAATGGTGTTTTTTAACTGAATCGGGATACACAGAAGAGTTAATTTTCAGGTTCCGGTTTTCGCTGTGGATAAACTGGATGAGGGCGTTTCGTTCGGAGCATGAAAGAAATTCGGTCCCTTTGAGTATAGGGCCGTGTTCGATGATTTCTTTTTGGTTGACGAGGTAGCCGTTTTTGAGTTTCGAGATGGTGATCATGGTGTTTTAAGATTTAAGGTTATGAAAAGATAAAAAAGGAGCACCCCCTTAGAACTGAAAACGAAGTACGATGATGAAAAAAGCGACAGGGGGTGCTTCCTGGTTTACGTGGACTGGAAGTCTTTGTTTATTTCGTTCAACACGAGGGAGCGCACATATTGCGCTTTTCGTTGTTTGATTGATTTGCAGTGTTTTACGAGTTTTTTTTCTTCGATTTTAGAGAGGCGGACTGTTATTCGTTTATCGCGATTCATAGATAAAGTGTGTTTAGCACGTTTTTTGTAATAGATTTGTCAATCAAATGGCTGCCAAATGGATGCCAAATGTCAGCCAGAGTTTGCAAATGCAAGGAATATTTGATACGTGTCAAGTAAATTCTTTACAATTTTTGAAAAAAAATAAATTGCTAAAGCTATGGAACTAAGAGACAGATTGTTAGAGGTTATCAAGGAGCGTTTCGAATCGCAGAAGAGGTTTGCCGAGGGGATAGGAGTAACGCGCCAGAGTGTTCATTCGGTGCTGAAGAATGGCAGTCCTGGTTTAGATTTTTTAATCAGGCTGCATGAAAAGGTGCCTGATTTGAATTTAAACTGGCTGCTGTTTGGAGAGGGAAAAAAGTACCTTGGGGCAGAAGAACAGAAGTATGATATGGTGGGTGAACCGGGTTCGGGTTATGGTTACGGTGATGGGAAGTTGCTTGGTTTGTTGCGGGAGAACATTGCGGTGATGCAGCGGCAGATAACGCAGTTGCAGGAGGCGTTGATCGAAAAAAGTAGGCAAAAGTCGGCAGACGAGGCCGAGTAGGCAAAAAAGGCAATAAGTAACAATGTGAAATACAGGTTGTTGTAGTGTTGTTGAGACTCCTGCTACCCCGACAAGTTAATAAGGTCTTTGGAGAGGTGGGTGAGTGGCTGAAACCAACAGTTTGCTAAACTGTCGTACTCTATCAGGGTACCGGGGGTTCGAATCCCCCCCTCTCCGCTCCTTTTTCTTCAGTTTTTCCCTATCATCATTACAAAACATCTTGACAACATATTCTAAAAGAATAAGTCAGTAAAAATTGTACGATCTATTTTACAAAAAATTTGTTTGTAATCGGTTGGTTTGCTTAGTGAACTGCCGATTTCATCTCATCTACTTCGGACGAGGCGGATACTTAAAATTTACGATAGCAATGTTTTTAATCCATACTATTTTTGGGTGAGCTTCCAAAAACCAAAAAGCCGGGCAGTCAACCCTGCAACCGAAAATCGTCTATTTTTGCCGGATGAATGAGGCATTTTCTTCGGGCACTACGTTAAAACCCTTTCGCGATTATTTAGAGTTTGAAAAAGGGCTCTCTGACAACTCGGTTGAAGCTTATCTGCACGATGTGAGGCTGTTGATGCAGTTTTCCCAGCTTGAGAAGATTAACAAGCCGACAGAAAGTTTCGATGTGGAAGACATTCGTTCGTTCTTGATTTTCATCACCGATCTGGGCATGTCGGCCAATTCGCAGGCTCGTATCTTATCGGGTTTACGGATTTATTTTGAATTTCTCACCTATGAGGAAATCCGCCTCGACAATCCGATGCGTCTCATCTCAGGGCCAAAACTTGGCCGCAAGCTGCCCGACGTGCTGTCCGTTGCCGAAATTGACCAATTGTCGGCTTCATTCGACTTGAGCCTGCCTTTTGCCTATCGAAACAAGGTGATGGTAGAACTGATGTATGCCTGCGGGCTACGTGTTTCGGAGTTGGTTACATTGAAAATCAGTGATATATTTTTCAACGAGGGCTTTTTACGCATTATCGGAAAAGGCGACAAAGAGCGGCTTGTCCCCATCGGCGAATCCACGCTGACACTCATTCAACGCTATATCAGCCAATACCGGGTTCATATTCCCGTAAAAAAAGGACAGTCCGACATTCTTTTTCTCAATGGACGCGGGCGAGGCCTGTCGCGGCAGATGGTTTTTATTTTCCTGAAAAAACAGGCTGAAACAGCAGGAATCACAAAAAAGATCAGTCCGCACACTTTTCGCCATTCTTTCGCAACGCATTTGCTTGAAGGTGGCGCCGATCTGAGAGCGGTACAGCAGATGCTGGGTCATTCAAGCATAACAACGACCGAGATTTACACACATATTGACCGCAGCTATCTGAAAGAAGCCATCGTCAGCTTTCATCCCCGTTCGAAAAGAAACGCCCTTTAATCGGTTTCGATTTCGCCGGCTTCGTTCACCAATACACCCCAGTTGGCCGCCAATAGATATTCGCCGTCGAAGAAGAAATCAATCAGGGCATCTTCATACGTGATACGCGTTTCGCCCTCTTCCTCTTCAATCTCAGGATCTGCATGGCCTTTCTCTTTCATAAGACTGATCACTTCCTTAGGGGTCATCTCGAAAATTTTATGTCCAAAAAGCGTGGTTTCCGGATGATCGGTCTCCACGCAGGAAAGCACCGTTTTGGTGACACCCTCAAAAAAAACTGAGGTTTGTCGATCCCAATAATGCAGAACAACAGTAATCATCTGATCATCTGTATCCAAATGATCTATTTCTTCGGCGTCACCAAACAGATCAATGGTTTCTTCGATGGATTGTCCAAATTTTAACGGGCCAAAACCGTCCAACAGACGGATATCATAAGTAAGTTTCATAAAAAACAAGTTCTGTACACCGTGTAAATGTAAAACAAACTTTGATATAAACAATTTTTTAAAAAATTTTCACATCTACGCAAAACGGATTGACTTTGAGGGCTCTACCGTATTCACCACAGCGGTTGGCACGAGTAGGGCCAGCGACCAGACCGTAAAAACACCGGCATTGATGAGAGCAAAGTGCCAAAAACCGAGTTCAACAGGTACTTTTGAAAGGTAATAGGATTCTTCCGGGAGACCAATCCATCCAAAGTGGGATTGAAGATAAATGAAAGTGAGTGCAAACAGATTGCCGGCTATCATGCCTTGACCCAACAGGCGATAGGTGCGCAACAAAAACACTCTTCGCACAAAGGCATTGCTGGCTCCCAACGCTTTGAGCAGCCCGATGGCTGAGGTTCGTTCGAGAATAATAATAAGAAGCGTGCTTACCATCGTAATGCCCGAAACAAAAACCATGAGAAATAAGATGATCCACACATTCATATCCTGCAGGCTCAACCAATCGTAAATCTGAGGGTTACTCTCTTCCGTGGTTTTGAGGTCGAGTTGTGCAGGCAACCTGAAATACAAATCATCGTCAAACCTTCGAACTTGTTTCGGGTTTTTGAGTCGGATTTCAATTTCGCCGTATTGATCAGATTGCCAATTATATAGCTTCTGTACATGACGGATATCGGCAAAAACATAACGCTGATCAAACTCCACCAATCCCGTTTCATAAATGCCGCTAATGGTAAACTTGCGTGCCCGAGCCTGTTTGTTTTCGCCATCAACAAACCACATTCGCAAAGCTTGCCCGGGGCTAAGCCGCAGCTTAGCCGCAATGTCAGCCGACACCAACACCTGATTGCTTGTCGCGCTATCCGAAAACGACGGCAATTCGCCCTCGGTCAGCCGGGAAGAAAAATACGACCAGTCGTAATCGCGCCCTACGCCTTTCAATATCACGCCAAGCATGGCTTCTTCGGTGCGGATGATGCCACCTTTGTCGGCAACGGCCTGCCAGCTCTTGATTTGCTGGTCGTTATCAAGGGTATCGCGAAGGGCTTCGGTCAATGAAAATGGTGTTGACTCAGCAGAAAAGTTGGAGTTCAAGGCTTTGATGGAAGCATCCGACATGAAGCCGGTTACTTTTTCGCGAATCTGATTTTTAAAACCCACCACCACTGCTACCGAAATCATCATCACCGCGAGCCCAAGGGCTACACTCAAAACTGCGATGCGCGTAATGATAGACGACATCGAAGTTTTGTCCGACGAAAACATTCTGGAAGAAAGAAAAGCTTCTGGCCGCATTTTTGTTGTAATTTGGCAAAATTAATCATTCCGCTCCAATGAACGCTCAACTCATTTTTCGGCTTTTCTTTTCCGTTGCCTCTCTCCTGCTGAGTTTGAATATTTTTTCACAGCCCCAGTGGATCAATGAACGCAGCCTTCAAACCGGCGCACAGCAAACTGAAGCCTATTCCAACCTACTTGATGGAAAAAAAGTGGCTATAGTGGCCAATCAAAGCAGCCTGATAGGAATGACTCATTTAGTGGACAGTCTTCTGCATCGAAAGGTGAACGTAGTCAAGATTTTCACTCCCGAACATGGCCTGACTGGCAAGGTCGATGCTGGAGCCAGTGTCAGTTCAACAGTTTACAGCAATACGGGCATACCTGTGATTTCGCTTTATGGCAAGAAAAAACAGCCTGCTCAGGCCGATATGTCCGGCATTGATCTGGTGGTTTTCGATCTTCAGGATGTGGGCGTGAGGTTTTATACTTATATTTCTACTTTAACTTATATGATGCAAGCTTGCGCCGAAGCCGGCATTCCTTTGATCGTACTCGACCGTCCGAACCCCAATGCTTTTTATGTGGACGGTCCTCTCCTTGAGCCCGCATTCCGTTCTTTTGTGGGTTTGCATCCTGTACCGGTTGTTTACGGCCTCACCATTGGCGAATATGCCATGATGGTAAATGGCGAGAAATGGTTAGAAAAAGGGTTTGAGTGCGATCTGACGGTGATTCCGCTCAAAGGATATACCCACCGGATGATTGTAGAGCTTGCACAAAATCCCTCGCCCAACCTCAAAAGCTGGAAGGCGGTTTACCTCTATCCATCGGTCTGTCTTTTTGAAGGTACGGTGATGAGCGTTGGTCGTGGAACCGAATTTCCGTTTGAGGTGTATGGTCATCCCGAACTGAAAGAGCTCGGATTCCAATTTATTCCACAAAAAATGTCTGGCGCCAGCGATCCAAAATTTCTCGGACAGAAGTGTTATGGTGAACGTCTGAGCGCTTTTGCCTCAAATTATGCTACAAATCCAGGCCGACTTCATTTGGATTGGCTCATCAGGGCTTATCAGCTATTCGGGCAAAAAAACCTGTTCTTTAACACCTATTTTAATCTGCTGGCCGGCACTGCCCAGCTCAGGCAACAGATCGAGGCCGGAATGAGCGAAACAGCCATCAGGAAAAGCTGGGAAGCCGATTTACAGACTTATAAAAAAATCAGGGCAAAGTACTTACTTTACCCTGATGAGTAATTTGTGCGAGATGTTTAGATTGTCCGCCCCGGATATACCTTCAAGGCTTCTTCCAACACTTTCATTGACTGTTCCAGATCATTGACATTCAGTACATAACTAATTCTCACTTCATCCTTGCCTTTTTCGGGCGAGCTATAAAAACCACTGGCCGGTGCAAGCATGACGGTTTGATTCTCAAACTGGAAATCTTCGAGCAGCCATTGGCAGAATTTATCGGAATCGTCAATGGGCAGTCGGGCCACCACATAAAAAGCGCCCTTTGGTTTGGGGCAAAAAGCGCCCTTCATCTGGTTGATGCGCTCCACCACCACATTGCGGCGCTGATGGTATTCGTTGAGCACTTCGACAAAATAGCTATCGGGGGTATCAATGGCAGCTTCGGCGGCAATTTGTCCGAAACTTGGCGGGCTCAAACGTGCCTGAGCAAATTTGAGAGCGGTGCGCATCAGCTCTTTATTTTTCGAAATCATGCAGCCCACACGGACACCGCAGGCGCTGTACCGCTTGGAAACCGAGTCAATGAGAATCACATTGTTTTCAATGCCTTTCAGGTGCATACAGCTCGAGTGAACGCTTCCATCGTAGCAAAACTCGCGATAAACCTCATCGGCAATGAGATAAAGGTCATATTTAAGCACAAGCTGCCTCAGGGTTTCGAGCTCTTCGGGCGAGTAGAGGTATCCTGTAGGATTGTTAGGGTTACAAATCAGGATGGCTTTGGTGTGAGGCGTGATAGATTTTTCGAAATCGGCAATCGGTGGAAGTGCAAAGCCACTCTCGATAGAAGATACAATAGGTTTAACTTTGATGCCGGCGTTGATGGCGAAGCCATTGTAGTTGGCGTAAAAAGGTTCGGGAATGATCACCTCATCGTCAGGATCCATGATGCTCTGAAAGGCAAAAAGAATAGCCTCTGAGGCGCCGGCACCCACAATGATATCATCAGCTGTGATGTTGATGCCGTGTTTAGTGTAGTATGAGGCCAGTTTTGCACGGTAGGAAGGTATTCCGGCAGAATGTGAATATTCAACCACCTTGCCTTGAAAATTGCGGACAGCCTCAAGAGCCACTTCGGGGGTATGAATATCGGGCTGACCAATATTCAAATGATACACTTTTACACCTCGTTTTTTAGCCGCATCGGCATAAGGGACTAATTTACGGATGGGCGATTCAGGCATCAAACGGCCTTTTTTTGAAATTCCTGGCATTGTTTCTTTTCTTTTTTGGTTTGTATTAAGGGGATATAAAGCAAAAAAAGCCGGCATTGAAGCCGACTTCATGCATAAAAATCAATCAATTACTTCTTATCAGTCGCACCCATTGGGTTACTGTTTTCCGGTAATGCTTCCGTAGGTGGCAATGCAACCTCGCCTTTGATGGTCAGCACCACATTTTTGTTGGTCACGGCGTTGGAGATGACAGTCACCGATTTCTGGAATTTTCCCTTGATGCTGGTATTGTAGGTCACTTTTATTTTATCGGTTTCGCCCGGTAAAATAGGTTGACGGGGCCACGAGGGCACTGTGCATCCGCAGGAAGAGCGGGGTTGCGAGAGAATCAGGGGCTCATTGCCGGTGTTTTTGAACTCAAATTCATAGGTACCGTTTCCATTCAAAAGAATGGTGCCGTAATCGTGCGATGTCTCGGTAAATGTAATCTCAGGCCCATTTTGCGGAGTGGTGGCTTTTTGCAGATCCTGAGCAAAAATTGTGAGTGATGACATCAGCAAAACAACTGAAAAAATGAAGTTTTTCATGGGTTTGTGAATTAAATAAACGAACCAGTTAGTGATTACAAAAATACAGCTTTTTGCAAGCTGCACTGTTAAAAAGTTGTAACAGCCAGAATTTTTGCAAAAAATATGCCAAAGCAAATTGGCAGCTACCGCAACTTTGTCAACCTACTTTACACATGCCGGTTTCAAAGCCAGCTTAACCCCAAAAACGGTAAGCGCTGCAACCGGGTTGCAGCGCTTACCGAAGGTATTATTTTTGTTTTGCCTTTTCCGCAATCTTATCATTGAAGATTTTAGCCCACTTTTCAGCCAATTGCAGTTCCCCCGTAAGGGTCAGGCTACCAAGATTGGTGTTGAAGATCTCAAAACTGGCATCGCCTTTGTTTTTATCCTGAAATGCAAACAAAAGCTCAAGCCGGTCAACAACACTGGCTGCCCCTTTGCTTCCGGTGGTACGGGTTGAATTATATACCTTGCACCTCTGCACCTCGCTGAGATTGACTTCCTGCGACACATCGCTTTCTTTGGTTATTCGTTTAAAAAAAGCCATCGCAGTTTCGTCGTCAATGCCAATGGCAAAATTGTTTTTCAATTCAAAACGGCTGATTTTACAATGATTCCTCGCAGCCGTTTCCATCAGACCGTTGAGAATCCTCTTTTTTTTATTTCTACTCGCTATTCCCATCAGTACGAAGGGGATGGCACAAAGCAATATAATGATTAATCCTACAAGAGCTGTTCCTTGATTCATTTTTTTAAGATTATAAGTTGAATAATAAATAAGAATAACGGCATGCCGAAAAAACGGCATACCTAATAACATTCCGACACCATGCGGATCACGAAATCAACTTAAACTACCAGAAATAATGAAACGGGAAGATGAGGATTGTCTTTTGCAGCCTCACCAATAAATTCTGTGAAAAGAAACTGTATTGTGAAAACTCGTTAAGAAGCAGATGTTCAGTAGCTTTGATGCATGTCAGAAATTCAGCGACAGGTTTTTTGGGCGAAATTGGCGGCAGTTTAGCCTGAAAAGAAATCTGACTCTCGGTCTTAGTCGTATGACAAAACAAGTTGGTGGAAACGAGCGAGATGTATTGCTCTACATCGGGATTGCTCTGCAGATAGGCAAAATTGTCCACCAAAGGCGCATGACTGTACAAACCAATTGCAAAGCTGTACAGCAAGGCAAGCGCTAAAGTTGAACAAATCCGGAATATCTTTTTCACAATGCAAAAGTAGATGTTTCGCTCGTATGAAAAGCAAGGCAGGAAATTAAAAAAAAGACTTGCTAGATGTAGTTTTTTCAGCTCGTGATGCAACTTTTATTTTAAATTTTTACGATGATGAATCGAGGCAAAAACTTTCAATTTGTCCTTTTAAATTGGGGAACGATTGAAGCAAAGCATCTCTTTCAGCCAGCTCAAAATCACGAAAATCGAATCCCGGAGCTACTAAACAACTGACCAAGGCATAACCTTCCGGTTTTTCTAAGCTAACGGCAAACCATTGGTTGGCCTTCACAACAAACTGAGGCTCCTCGTCCAAATCGAGCCGGTTGCCCAAGCGTTGGGTGACTAATTCTCCTTCAGAGTTTATTACTTTGATAATCAATGTATCGCCTTGATGAAACAGCCAAACCTCATCCGATTTAATCCGATGAAAATGCGATTTTTCAGCATTCCTGAGCAAATAATAAATGGTTGTGAAGGTACTGCGTTCATCCCCATTATCCAATACAACGGAGGCCTGACTTCGATAAGTTTCACGGTAGCGGCCTCCTTCCGGATGTTCAACCAGCCTTAGTTTCTCGATAAGCGTATCAGCGTTCATAAAATTAATATGATGATTATCAATAATTTATTTTTTAAAGCCATGATTTCTTTTAATTCGGAAATGCGATTTCTGCCATATCATCTTCAGCATCAACAAAGGTAGAAACAACGCATCAATTTCTGACGAAGTGAAATGCCGATTGTTTGAACTGACTTTCATCCCCGCCCAATTTCGATGGAGGAGCTGAAAACAACATTTTAGAGAAAAACCTTTGCAAGTTTTGAGAATATGTTTACTTTTGCACCCTCAAAACGGCGAGATAGCTCAGATGGTTAGAGCGTCGGATTCATAACCCGGAGGTCCCGAGTTCAACTCTCGGTCTCGCTACACCAAGCCCCGATTTTCAAAAGACGGGGCTTTTTTCTTTCCATTTGCTTCGATTTCGTACCTTCGCAATATGGATTATTTTCCAAACAACAGTATGAAAAGCCATATTCCTCTGGCAGAACGATTGCGCCCCGAAAGTCTTGAAAGCTACATTGGTCAGGAGCATTTGGTCGGCGAAGGTGCTATTTTGCGGCGGGCTATCGAATCGGGAAAAATTCCTTCGATGATTTTATGGGGACCACCTGGCGTGGGGAAGACAACTCTGGCTTTCATCCTTTCCAAACAAATGCGCAGGCAGTTTTTTGTCTTAAGTGCCATCAATTCCGGCGTAAAAGAAGTGCGCGAGGTCATCGAAAAAGCACGGATGCTCCCTATGTCGCCAGTTCTTTTTATTGACGAAATTCACCGTTTTAGCAAATCACAGCAAGACTCACTGCTGGGTGCCGTCGAGAAGGGATTGGTCACCCTGATTGGCGCCACCACCGAAAACCCAAGCTTTGAAGTCATTTCGCCCCTGCTCTCGCGTTGTCAGGTTTACGTGCTCAAGCCGTTGGAGACCAAGCATCTGCATCAAATCATCGAACTTGCCGTTTCTACCCTTTCAGCCGAAAACGGATATACAGTACATTTTGAGGAACGCGAGGCGCTGCTGCACATCAGCGCAGGCGATGCCCGCAAGCTTCTGAATGCCATCGAGTTGGTAAGCGAACTGCTAGGAAGCGAATTAAAACCAGGTCAAACGCTGGCTGCACGCAATGCCGATGTGAAGCACTGCATCCAAAATAATCTGGGCAAATATGACAAAGGCGGCGAGATGCACTACGACCTCATTTCGGCCTTCATCAAATCAATGCGGGGCAGCGACCCCAATGCAGCTTTGTATTATCTGGCGCGCATGACCGAGACCGGCGAAGACCCGCTTTTTATTGCCCGCCGCATGCTCATCCTGGCTTCGGAAGATATTGGCAATGCCAACCCTAATGCCCTGCTTTTGGCCAATGCCTGTTTTGATGCGGTGAACAAAATCGGATGGCCCGAAAGCCGTATCATCCTTGCACAAACGGCCATTTATCTGGCCTGTTCGCCAAAGAGTAATGCCAGTTATCTGGGAATTCGGCTGGCCGAAGAGTTTGTCAGAAAAACCGGCGACCTGGCTGTGCCACTTCATCTGCGAAATGCCCCGACAAAGCTCATGGAAAATCTCAATTACGGAACAGGCTATCAATATGCCCACGACTTCCAGGGAAACTTTGCGTTTCAGGAATATATGCCGGATGAAGCGGTGAAAATCAAACTTTTTGAGCCGGGCGACAATCCCCGTGAAAACGAAATGCGGGCACGACTGCGAAACCTTTGGAAAGAAAAGTATGGGTATTAAAACAAATTGAAAAAAGAAGAAAACGAACTGGTTAGTGCCACAAACCAATTGAAACTGCTTGCTCACAATGGGAAAAGGCGATTAACCGACACTTTAGTCAGCAATGGGGTCATCGAGTTGGCCAAAAATTCATGATCGTAATTTTTTTTTGAAAGGTATCGATTACTCATATAATAATGAAGAAAATTGAAATGTTCCGGGTGGTTTCGGTAAGCTCAACCACCCCGCCTACAATGATTGAACCTTCCGAAATAACCAAGGCGGTTGAGACTATCGGAACAGCGGGGGTGGTTTCGACGAGCTCAAATACATTGAGAGAGGCGGTTGAGCCCGCCGAAACCACCCCTATTGAAGAAACTCACGCCAATACCAACCTTTAAAAGCTACCTAAAACAGCATTTTATGTAGCCAACAAGTGCCTACTTCAATGATATTGAAATGCTTTGAACAGGCTATAGAGCAAAGAGAAAAAGGGTATCGCGTCCTCAGCGGTTTTCACAGCCAATTAGAAGATGAAAGTGCAATTTAGCCATACCCCACAAACAGCAAAAACATACTGCCAAACCGTCTAAAACAAACGATGGATCGCTATTCATGCATTCGTTCAACCTTGGTGATGAAATAACGGGTATCGCCTCGCCAGGGAATGATGGCATAACGTTTGGTAAAATGCAAATTCACCCTTTCGCCACTGAGCGAGACCTCTCTCAATTGTTCAATCACCTCAACCTGATCACGCTCAACCGAGAAATCGAAATTTTCGGCTATCGGGCTGGCATTTTTGAGTGCGCCAAAAGTTTCAAGGTTCAACTTCCCCTCCCAGGTTTTAAAAATAAAGCCCTTTTCCGTAATTCGCACCACCTTACCAGCCATCACTCCACGTTCGTAAACTCCCCAATAATAAAACGAGAAGACTCCGGCGAGGGCCAGAACAAGAATTACAAGAAAAATTTTCAGCCACTTATAAAATGACTTTTTTACCTTAACGAAAAAAGATTCTTCCATTATTGAAGCGTTAAACCGTGAAATTGAAGCACAAAGATAAGACAAAGATAATAAACGTTTGTGAATGAAATTTGGGTTGAAGATGATTGTATTTTTCATCCAATCAAAAAAATAAAGACTTATTTTTGAAAGAATTTCAAATGCCTGCCTTTGGGATTTATGAGCCTGACAAACAGTCTTTTTGCGGTGATTGACATTGAGACAACCGGCCTAAGTGCAGGCAAGGAAAAGATTACAGAAATTGCCATTTTGCTTCACGATGGGGTTCAGGTGCTGGAAGAATTCAGCACTTTGATTCATCCAGAGCGCAAAATCCCCTATTATATCACTCAGCTTACCGGCATCAACGACCAAATGGTGGCCGGAGCGCCTAAGTTCTACGAGATAGCCCGTAAAATCGTGGAAATGACGGACAATGCCACCGTTGTGGGGCACAATGTCCGGTTCGATTACAGTTTTCTACGCTCCGAATTTCAAAGCTTAGGCTATGATTTTCAGCGCAATACACTCGACACTTTGAAATTATGCCGAAAGCTGATTCCCGGCTTGCCGGGCTACAGTTTGGCAAAGATTTGTGCCGCGCTCAACATTCCGCATCATCAGAAACACCGTGCCTTGGGCGATGCCACCGCCACTGCAACCTTGCTCAGCCGGCTGTTGGCTTTGGAGAAAGCAAATGACTTCAACCATTCAAAAGTAGAGGCCGAAAGCTTCAATCACCGGCTTACCGCCTCCCTGCCCGAAACTCATGGAGTGTATTATTTTTATGATGCAAACGACAAATTGATCTATGTCGGGAAATCCAACAACATCAAATTCAGGGTATTGCAGCACCTCAACAACAATTCTACACGAAAGGCAGGCGAGATGAAACAACAGATCGCCCATGTTGATTTCGAGATTTGCGGCAATGAACTTATTGCGCTTTTGTTGGAGTCGGACGAGATAAAAAAACACAAACCCCTTTTCAACAGAAAACAAAAGCGCGCATCTTTCACCTACGGGCTTTTTCAGTTTTTCAATGAGGAGGGCTATCTGTGCCTGAAAACGGGGAAAATCGTTTCAGGCTCGAATCCCGAAACCTCATATTCTTCGGCAATCGAAGCTCGCGAGCATCTTTTTTTTCTGACCGAACAATTCAATCTTTGTCAACGATTGAACGGGCTTTATCCCGGCAGTTCGGCCTGTTTTCATGTGCAGATTGGCCGGTGCAAAGGAGCCTGTTGCGGGCGTGAAAAACCCGAAACCTACAACGAGCGGGTGGTTGCTGCTTTAGACCAGTATCAATTTGAGCATCCCAACTTCTATCTCTTCGATGAGGGGCGCAGTCGCGAAGAAATATCCGTTGTCAAAGTTGAAAACGGTGTTTACCGTGGTTTTGGATTTGCTCCGATCGAATTTTTAAATAACAGCCTCGCCGAAGCCGACGATTTTATCCGTTACTATCCCGACAACCGGGATGTGCGACAGATCATCAGGCTGTATTTAAGAAAAAATAAAGCACTGAAAATCGTCCCATTTTCAAGCGGAAAAGCAGAATAATCTTCAGAAAATCTTGACCACCAACACCCTAAGCAAGCCGTCGCCGGTATTTCTCAATCCACGCTGCTTATCTTTTTCAATGAAAACGCTATTGTTCTCAGAAGCCAAAAAGGATTCTTGGTTCACCATAATTTCGCCTTGGCCTTCCAAAACAAAAAACACCACATCGAAAGGGTTGTCATGTGGGGCTATTTCTTCCCCCGGATGAATCGCAAGGTGCACGAGTTCAACCTTTTCGCTTAAGAACATTTTTCTTCCGTCCAAATTGAAAGGCACTTTTTCGGCTGTTTGCAGGGTTGTTATTTTCATTGCTGACATTTCTCGGGTTCATAAATAAAAAGAAGGGAAGAGCAGAACCTCCACTCCTTGATTTTATTTCTCGTTTTGCTTAATCAGATTGAGCGCGCTTCCGGCTTTGAACCATTCAATCTGACCGGCATTGTAGGTGTGGTTCACATCAAATTCCTCGGCAGTGCCATCGGCATGATCGAGCCTGATTTTCAATGGAGTGTCCGGTGCAAACCGATCCAAGTCAAGGACAGAAATCCGATCGTCTTCCCTGATCTTGTCGTAATCAGCTTTGTTGGCAAAGGTGAGCGCCAACATACCTTGTTTTTTCAGGTTTGTTTCGTGAATGCGTGCAAACGACTTCACCAATACAGCTTTCACCCCAAGGAACCTCGGTTCCATGGCGGCATGTTCGCGCGAAGAGCCTTCGCCATAGTTTTCATCGCCTACGATCATAGATCCATAACCCGATTCTTTGTAGGCTTTGGCAGCATCTGGGACGGCTTCTGTTTTTTTGCTCAATTGATTAACAACGGCATTGGTTTTCTCGCCAAAGTAATTGACAGCGCCAATCAGGAGATTTTGAGAGATATTTTCGAGATGACCGCGGAAGCGCAGCCAGGGCCCGGCCATCGAAATATGGTCGGTCGTACATTTCCCTTTTGCTTTGATGAGCAGATACATTTTCTCCATGTTTTTGCCGTTCCAGGCAGCAAAAGGCTCGAGCAGTTGCAGGCGGTTCGAAGCGGGGTCAACCTTTACTTCAACACTACTACCATCTTCAGCCGGCTCCTGATAACCATTATCATCCACCGCAAAACCACGCGGCGGGAGGTCAATACCTTTTGGTTCTTCGAGTTTCACCTTCTCGCCCATTTTATTGATCAACTCATCGGTCATTGGGTTAAACTTCAGAGTTCCGGCAATTGCAAAAGCCGTTACAATTTCAGGCGACGCCACAAATCCGTGGGTGTTGGGATTCCCGTCATTGCGTTTGGCAAAGTTTCGGTTGAAAGAAGTCATGATGGAGTTACGTTCGCCCTTATCGGCATTATGTCTGGCCCATTGGCCGATGCAAGGACCACAGGCATTGGCCAAAACAACTCCTCCAATTTGAGCGAAAGTATCCAGAAATCCATCGCGTTCAACGGTATAGCGCACCATTTCGGAGCCGGGAGTAACGGTATATTCCGACTTCACCTGAAGATGTTTATCCAAAGCCTGACGTGCCACCGAAGCCGCACGCGAAATGTCTTCATAAGATGAGTTGGTGCACGAGCCGATCAGGCCAACTTCCATTTTTTCCGGCCAGTTGTTGGCTTCCACTGCTTTTTTAAATTCGGAGAGCGGCGTGGCCAAATCGGGTGTAAACGGCCCGTTGATATGAGGCTCTAATTCCGAAAGGTTGATCTCGATCAGTTGGTCGAAATATTTTTCCGGCTGCTCATACACTTCGGGGTCGGCAGTGAGACAGTCGCTAATCTTGTTTGCCTCGTCGGCTACGACCGACCGGTTTGTTCCCCTGAGGTATTCTTCCATCTTTTTATCGTAAGCAAAAACGGAGGTCGTTGCGCCGATCTCGGCGCCCATATTGCAAATTGTCCCTTTTCCGGTGCAGGAAATGGTTTGTGCTCCGGAGCCGAAATATTCCACAATGGCGCCGGTGCCGCCTTTGACGGTGAGGAGTCCGGCCACTTTCAGGATAACATCTTTTGCCGAGGCCCAGCCCGACAGCTTACCGGTGAGTTTCACCCCGATGAGTTTAGGAAACTTCAATTCCCAAGGCATTCCGGCCATCACATCCACGGCATCGGCACCTCCAACGCCAACTGCCACCATCCCAAGACCGCCGGCATTCACCGTATGGCTATCAGTTCCTATCATCATCCCACCAGGAAAAGCGTAATTTTCAAGAACAACCTGATGGATAATACCTGCGCCGGGCTTCCAGAAGCCGATTCCGTATTTATTTGAAATGCTCGAAAGAAAATCGTACACCTCGCGGTTGGCATCGTTGGCTGTACGCAAATCCTCGACAGCACCGCTCTTGGCCTGGATCAGATGGTCGCAGTGAACCGTTGAAGGAACCGACACTTTCTTTTTCCCTGCCTGCATAAATTGCAAAAGCGCCATCTGTGCGGTGGCATCCTGCATGGCCACACGGTCGGGATTAAAATCAACATACGACTCGCCGCGATGAAAAGCCCCTGCCGGCAATTTTTCCGATAGATGGGCATATAAAATCTTCTCAGTAAACGTCATCGGACGTCCTAAAAGGGTACGTGCAGCATTCACTTTGGCCGACATGCCGGCATACACTTCACGAATCATTTCTAAATCAAACACGTTCATCCTGAATTTTTTTGTGTTAATATAATAACAATTTAATCAAGCTTTTATGCAAAAATAGTGCTTTTTGCAGGACAAAAAAGCCCGATGGAAAAAACAAAAATGAGAAAAGCCGGATTGCTGGCAGAGGAGCCGGTCAAGACTTACATCCAGATTTGTAGGATTTTAAACAAAATTATTACATATAATATTGATTTACTGTGCATTAAACATATTCATTTTGTTTCAAGCCTTTATAAAAGAGGACTTTATTATTCAATTAGTTTGGCAATAATCTCAGAAGTATGGCGAAAATATTCATTTCCAAATGCCGGCACAAAATTTCCTTGAATTTGTTTTACATATCGAAACAATCACACTAAATTTGCTGGCAAACTACTGTGAAATTGTTTTTTTGGTAAAGTATGTCAAATAAAACACCACCATATTTATATTTATCTTATGTTAAAGGCAGTTTGAAAACACCTTTAACACTGGTGTGTGTGTGAAGCAGCTTCTTATTCTTTTGATTATTTCTACTACGAACATAGTGATAAAAAGAAAAAACACTTTTGTATCACAAAAGATATTTTTGAATTTGGGAAAAATAAATTTATTCGATTATTGCCACAGCATTCAAATTAAAAAACGGATGCTGTGGCAGAATCAGGCATTAAAAAATCAAATGGTTGGAATTGCCGAAACAGCAACCTAGGTAATTTTCTGAAAGTAGGCATTATAAAATAATTTTAGGATGAAACTACAAAATAAATTATATGTAACAATTATTTTAATAATTGGATTCTCTTTTATGAGTTGTAATAAAGCACCTTATATAGAGCTCCCAAGAGCATCATATAAAATCAGTAATGCTGATATTTGTATAATGCACAATAAAATAATCAGTAAAGCAAAAGAAAGCTTTACAGTTAAAAGCTCCACAATACAAAATATGGAAGATTATTTTAACTATTATCTCCCAATTATAGAGAATCTGCTTTTAGAAGAAAACGAAGAACTATATTCCAATGACCTCAGTTTACAAGAATATATTACAGTTTTTGAAAAGTATAATGTACTTCGGCCAACAACTACATATGTAGACTTCATAACCTACACAACAGCTTTTCTTATGGATTTAAAAGATAATGGATATATAACATCATATTTTTACACCGAATTAATATTATTAGTTGAAAATTCAGTTACACTTTCTAATGAAGAGATAATTAATTATCTTGATAATAGTTTTGCTAATAACATTTCTAATCAAGAGTCTGATATGAAGTCATTAATAATTGCAATGGCCCGATCCTCTAATGAAATATGGAATGAAAACAATCTAAAAAGTATGACGGCTTTAAAGCCAGGGTCATCAACAATTATAGCAGATGCAATTGGTTCTTTATGGGGTTTACCATTTGGTGGAGTTGGCTCAATAATTTATGGTGCATTATTTTCCTTATATGAAAATGAGATTTTATCCCCTCATTCTTAAATTTAAACAACATCATCTTTGTAACTTTATTTCTCAATAGTGATTATATCAATTAATTAAAGAACACAAAATGAATACATTTAGCAGAAAATTAAAATTGCCTCTTATCATCTTAACATTAATTAACGTTCTAATAATTTTTGCATTATATTTTATAAGCAATCAATTTTTAAATGTAGCATTAGTAATATTGGCATTTTTATTATTTTTATTCATTGACTTAGCCCCAAAAAATGAAGATGACATACAAGCTAGAAATACGTCAAGTAAATATGTTTTAAAAACAATTTTAGCTACATTGATCTCATTTTCTATTGTTTCTATAATAAAAAAGGATATTTTATTAAATGGAACAGCAATAATCTACATCAGTCTTCTTTTCATTGTTTTATATCATATTTTCTACCATACATTAAAATTAAACATAACGAATAAAATAAAAAGTAAAACAAAACTAAAACTCAAGTATTTATATTGGTTTACAGCTTTATTAGTTATTGCATTTATGGCTTTTAAATTGATATATAATATAAAAGCACAATAGCGCGTTGTTTATCTTAAATATAGGTTATAGAAGTATTTTTTGCATAACTAATTATAATGTTAAAAGCCTGCAAATTGCTTTTGCAGGCTTTTTTACCTGATTAATTCCTAAACCACAACAAACTATGTAAGATTATTAAAATTAAATCACTAGTGTCTACTAAAAATTAAAGCTGAGTTGAAAGCCGACATCATTACATATTTCAGATCCTTCATCGACCGGTCTTTCAAACAGTTCTCTGATGGGCGTTCTGTCAATGAGAGAGCCTCGCAAGATGCGGAGCACATCGAACATGCTCCTGTTGAGACGATAGTCATGTTCGGCAATAGCAACAAGGCAGTAAGCAGATATGGCACAGTAAATCTGTATTCTGACTGCACTTTCAGTGTTGCCCCAAAAGGATTTGATGTACAGATGCTGTTTGATCCATTTAAAAAACAACTCCACCTGCCAACGCTTTTTGTAAAGCATTGCAACATCTTTTGCGCTGATATAGTACGCGTTGGTAATATATATGAACGTGCGTTTGAGCTCTTTGGAGTAGTAAACGATTCTGCGAAGCCTGCCAGGATATTTTTTCTTGGACTGATATCTGTTAAGTTCAATAGTCTGATCGCTGATAACTCCGTCAGCACTCTCGACAAGGTCTTCTCCATCAACGATCTTATACTGAAGCCTGCCTTTCTGACGGATGATAAAGTAAGAGTCGATGATGTTGATTTTATACAGTCTGGCCAAATCAAAGTAGCCTCTATCGAAGATGTAGTATGCATTGGGTTTGTAGGGGATATCATCCATCGCCTGAGTATCGTGAACATTGGCATTGGTGATATTAATGTATGCTGGGATTTGCGTAACGACATCAAAAAGCGTATGAGCCTTGATTCCGCTTTTGGTACTGCGGAACTTTGCCCGCCAGAAAAGGCTGAGGCAGAGGTCAATTGTCGTGGAATCAAAAGCATAAAACTTCCCGTTAAGGTCAAATGGTGCATCAATCCGTTTATTTTGCGCAATCTCGATAAGCTTCCTGGCAAATTCCTCAAAAATGTGGTAATCCTTGTTCGCGTTTGCCTTGGCAAGGTTCGCCAGCTTTATCTCCTCTTTACCAAATCCAAGATGGTAGGCCTTCTTGGAATGAGCGGATATTACACTGACGAGTTCTCTGAGCCTTGCGCATCCGTACAGTTGGCCGAACATCATGACAAGCAACTGGTTCCAGCAGGTAAAATGCTTAACATGCTTGTCTCCGTCATACTGTTTGACTATCCAATCAAAAACTTCCTTTGGAAGAAGCTTGATGAGTTGTGTAAATACATAAGATCCTGTGTTCATATTGCTTTAAGGCTTGGCCTCAGGCAATATATGAAATCAAATGTAGATGTTGCTTGTGTTGCAGTATCTTATTAAATATTAATAAATTATAATGGTTAAACAAAAAATTTAGTAGACACTAATGAGATTGAGTAAATTTTCAAGAGAATAATCAAAACCCTTTCTTATTTCCCCAACTTTATCGCCTAATAGAACTGACCAGGCTCCAACCGTTGTTGATCCACATTTTTATTGTCTCCGCCTTCTTGTGATTTCATGATTTTTAGGTTTTTATTGTTACGAATTGGAAGAGGTTGTTTTTAATTGATTTGGAAAAGTCTCTGGCATCAACAACTTTTTGTAATCAAACAAAATCACAAATCTTTTGCTGCAACACAAAGATACAACAAACCTTATCAAATAACAATGCGCTGATTTTGCTCAATAAGGATTTCAATCGTGTAGTATTGCAAAAATCTGCAAGTCTAAGCTTTCATCCGTAAACTAAGCAAAATCCGGAATTTCCTGATTTTATTAGGCGGCATTTCGTACTTTTGCGCCACGCCGCTTCCAAACGGCCAAAACAGATGTTTTGCTGATGAAACTTTCGGTCGTTATCGTCAATTACAATGTGGAGTTTTTCCTCGAGCAATGCCTTTCATCGGTTCGCAAAGCCGCTGCAGGCCTCGAAGCTGAGATATTTGTGGTTGACAACAATTCGGTTGACGGTTCGGTACGTATGGTCAGGGAACGTTTTCCCGAGGTCAGGCTGATTGCCAACAGCGAAAACCTTGGTTTCAGCAAAGCCAACAATCAGGCCATCCGGATTTCGACCGGCGAATATGTACTCCTGTTGAACCCTGACACCGTGGTGGAGGATGAAACTTTTCACAAAGTGGTGAGTTTCATGGATATGCACCCCGAAGCCGGAGGTCTCGGCGTGAAAATGCTCGATGGGCAGGGCAATTTTCTCCCCGAATCAAAACGTGGACTCCCCACACCACAAACAGCTTTTTACAAGATTTTCGGACTCTCGAAACTCTTTCCGCATTCACGGCGGTTTTCGAAATATCATTTGGGCTATCTTGATGAAAACGAAATCCATGAAGTGGATGTGCTGTCGGGAGCATTCATGTTGCTTCGGCGTAAAGCTTTGGACGACATTGGTTTGCTCGATGAAACATTTTTCATGTACGGCGAAGATATTGACCTCTCATACCGCATAACACAGGCCGGTTACAGGAATTTTTATTTTCCTGAGACGCGCATCATTCATTACAAAGGCGAAAGCACAAAAAAAAGTAGCATCAACTATGTGTTTGTGTTTTACAACGCCATGATTATTTTTGCCCGCAAACATTTCAGTCAGCAAAGAGCGCGCACATTCACCTTTCTCATCAATATTGCGATTTACTTCAGGGCTTTTTTAGCCATTTTATCGAGGTTTTTACGCAAGGCTGCCCTCCCCTTTTTCGATACTGTCCTGATGTTTGGCGGGCTTCTGGCCATCAAGAGCGCCTGGGGCGAACTCACGATTTATCGCGACGGAGGCGAATATCCCACCGAATTGGTAGCGGTAGTCATTCCGGTTTATTTGCTCATCTGGTTAGCCTCGGTGTTGCTGAGCGGCGGTTACGATAAACCTTACAAACTCGTTAAAGCGCTGAGAGGGAGCGCTATTGGCACGGTATTTATTTTAGTGCTTTACGGACTTTTGCCCGAAAGCTTTCGTTTTTCGCGCGCTCTCATCGTTCTTGGCGCATTCTGGTACACTGCCGTCCTGTCGCTCACACGTCTGATCGGCTATCTTCTTCATCTCGATGGTTTTGTGCTTGGCGGAAGCGGGAAAAAACGGTTTTTAATCATTGGCAGCCCTGCCGAAGCAAGCCGGGTGGAAGCTATCCTGAAAAGCACTGCATTGAAGACCGATTTCATCGGCATCATCCCGACCGAACAGGTTACCGACGACAAAAGCAGTATTCTCGGTACCTTGGAACAGGTTCCCGATATCATCACCATTTATCAGATCAACGAAGTGATTTTCTGCTCGAAAGACGTGTCGCACCAAACCATCATGGATAAAATGGCTGCCTGGCAATCGAGCGGAATCAGCTACAAAATTGCGCCCGAAGACAGCCTTTCCATCATCGGAAGCAACTCCATCAACACCAAAGGCGACCTTTATACGGTTGCCATTCAAGGCATTGACACTGTTGGCAACCGGCGCAACAAACGTTTTTTCGACCTTTTGGCTTCAATTTTCATCTGTTTATTTTTCCCATTCGTTCTTCTTCTTCCCGGAGGCAGCAAGATTCTGTTGAAGGCCTTCAAAGTTTTCAGCGGAAAGCTGTCGTGGGTGGGTTATTGCCAGCCATTGTCGAAACAAATGCGGTTGCCTTCGATTAAAAAAGGTGTACTTTGCCCGGGCGATGTCTTTGACAAACCCATTACGGACAACGAATTGCTCAATCGCATCAACCTGCTCTATGCCCGTGATTATACGGTAATTAAGGATCTGAATATCTTTTTTCGGGCCATCAAAAAGGCAGGCAAAAAAGATTGATTGAAAAAAGAAGCTGAAAATCGCCTCAAAATTTCTACCTTTGCCGCCTTGTTTTACTAAGGTTCATTCCCAATATGCTGAGCAGACGACATCTCCGCGTAAAAGTTCTTCAGGCGCTTTATGCTTATTTCCAGTCGAACAATTCCCGCCTTGATCAGGGTGAAAAACAATTACTGCTGAGTATCAACAAGCTATACGAGCTCTTTATTTATCAACTTTCATTCTTAGTCGAAGTTCAACGGTTTGCCCTTTACCGGATTGAAGAAAATAAAAGCAAGCATTTTCCAACCAAGGAAGACCTGAACCCCAATATGCGTTTTGTAAACAACCGGGTGCTCACGGCTATTGCCAACAATCGCGATTTTCTCAAAAAGGAACAGCTATACAAGATCAATTGGTCGGAAGAAAAGGAGATGGTTCGCAAGTTTTACGTCATGATGCGTGAATCAGAAGCTTATGAGAAATACATGAGCAAAAACACCAACACATTTTCCGACGACAAAAAGATTGTCCTTTTCCTCATCGAAGAGCTTTTTGCTGAGTTTGAGCTTTTAGAGGCTTTTTACGAAGAAAAGAGCATTTATTTTGTGGACGATTACCATTTGGTGAGCTATCTTCTGATGAAGTTCATCAAATTTATGGAAAGCAGCTTTGACGAGCACACTCCCCTGCCCGACTTGTTGAAAACGGAAAAAGAAGACGATAACGAAGACATGGATTTTGTGAAAAGGCTGTTTCGTGAAACCGTTTTGCGGAGCGAAGAATGGGGAAATCTCATTTCGAATTCTACTTCAAACTGGGAGCTGGAGCGTATTGCCGTAATGGATGTCATCATTCTGAAAATGGCCTTGACCGAGCTCACCTGTTTCCGTTCAATCCCGGTGAAGGTGACCATGAACGAGTACATTGATATTTCTAAATATTTCAGCACCGCCCGCAGCAAGATATTTGTCAACGGCATCCTCGACAAACTGCTGGCCGATATGAGTGTAGATGGCCGGATTATCAAAACCGGACGTGGTCTTTTAGACAGCTAATCAGATAATTACGACCGTTTTTTTATTTCCGTGAGTTTTCGGCAGGGCTAAGCCACATTTCAAATTTACGGCCGGACTCCACATCACTTTTGTGAAAAAGATCGTGGTGGTAAGTGCCGCTCAGAAAATCGTTCAACTGGTTGCAATAGTACGGGCTTTTCGGGATTCCGCTGATGCCTGTCGGAATCACCATATAGCTGTCTTCGAGTCGTCCCATATTGAAGATATGGCGTTGCGAAGCGCCGTGAACCACATCGAAAGGCTGATGAAAAGCGTAGGCCATCGGATTCACGGTGTGAAAACTTCCGCCAACCGCCACGGGGCCTTTGTTGAAATGGAAAAGTTGATCCAATATTTTCACCTTTCCCATTGGGTGCTTCAAGGTGAGCTGATGTAAGCCGCCCCAGGTCCATTGTTCAGTATCGGCTCCCAACAGGTTTTCAAGTTGAGCCACGGTTTGCTTAAAAGCCAGAATCACAATTTGTTCAAAACTTTCCTTTTCAGGGGTATCAGTCTTATCTATCCAACCCGAAAGCGGGTGATTCCAGAAATGCCCGAACAAATGCCGCATCAGGCCAGAGGGGAAAGATTTATAGAACGCCTCACCCAATTCATCGGCCATCACCTCTTTCATAAAATTCAGGAAAAACAGCTCGAATACGGCAGGTTGAACCATCGATGCCGACATCCGTCCATTCCAGTCTTTCAATGCAACAAACATTTTTTGCTCCGATGCATTGAATGAATTTTCATGTTCGAGCACAGCCAACAGTTGAGGAACATAGGATAATACAAAAAGCGAAGTCTGGTCGTTCTGTATTTGCATGAAGTCGTGGCTGTCGAGTGTTGGTTTCTCGTTCAACAGTTGCCGGATTCGGTCAATACGGAAAGAATTATCGTACCAAAATCCGATATAATACGGATAATCAGCCGAAACCGTGCGGTTGTTGGCCGATGAAACATAGCCTGAAGGCGGATTAAACTCGAACGGCAGCGAATCGAAAGTCACGGTTGATTTCCACTCGAAACGATCGGTGTCGCCTGGGACAGGCTGAATTCCAATCCCTTCGTTTCGCACCGGCACCGCTGAGGCTGTTTGAAGGCCAATGTTACCTTTTGCATCGGCAAAGACCACGTTTTGACTGACGGCCAGCATGGTCGTCAGCGCCTGGCGGAAATCGCTCCAGTTGCGGGCACGGTTCAACAGATACACGCTTCGGAGCTCATTGCTGTAATCATTTCCGGTCCATCTCATGCTGATTGCCTCATTTTCAATGTCTTTAAACTCCGAAATGACCGGTCCGTGGTGCGTAAAACGGTTGATCTTTTCGATGGTATCGCCTCCTTTGACCGCAATTTTTTCGTTGACTATTTCCATGGGGAGCCATTCACCATTGTAGAAATATTGATTCGGATGATTCACATCGGTTTTTTCTACAAAAAAGTCCATTTCATCCACATAAAGGTTAGTCATTCCCCAACCGATGCTGTCGTTATGTCCGTTGATCACGCAAGGTGATCCGGGTAAAGCTAAGCCGGTTACATTGAGTTTTCCTTCGATCACCTGATGGATCTGGTACCAAATTCCCGGCGCTCCAAACCCAAGATGCATATCATTGGCCATCAGGGCATGACCATCTTTACTTTTATGAGCATTCACCGCCCAGTTGTTGCTTCCGTTGAAAATTTCTAAACCCAGCTCTTCCAAAGCATGATTTCCGTCGAGCAGACTGAAAGCGCTGCTGCTCACCGGCTGAGTCTCGTAAATAGTTGTTTTTTGCGGCTCAGGGAAAAGTTGTCTCCACAAACTGTCGGGCAGATGATTTTTCAGTTTGTAGAGGGCTATTTCGTTTTGCCACGAACCCGCAAGATCCCAGGCCATATATCCGATCAGGTTGACGGTATGAAAGCTTTGCCAGGGCTCGGGTTTATAGCCTAAAACCGTAAATTCGGGGGGTAATGACCGGCCTTGCTTCTCAATAAAGGCGTTGACGCCCTGCGTAAAGGCATCCAAACATTCCACAAGGGCATCATCGGATTGGGCAATGACCTCTTTCGATTTTTTGCTCATACGCAAAGTACGCAACAGATGGTCGGTTTTCACCATATCTTTTCCGAAAATCTCTGACAATCGCCCCATCGTCACCCGTCGCAACAAATCCATTTGCCAAAGGCGGTCTTGAGCCATTACAAAGCCGGTGGCAAAATAGAGATCATGTTCGTTTTCGGCATAAATATGTGGCATGGCAAATTCATCCCGCACGATGTGTACCTTCGCATGAAGTCCCTTTGCAGCATAATCTTTATTATAATCCGGCAAAGCTCTGGATGAAATATAATACAGGGCGAGCATGCCAATCAAACCCACTAAAACGACTATTCCAATGGTAATGAACAGAATACGACGTATTATTTTCATATCTTTTTGATTTTATCGTTGCGTAATTTCTTCAGGTTGGCGATTTATTTTCGGAAGTACATCCTCAAGCAAAGCCCGCATTGCAAAAGAATAAGCCCGAAATCTTTCAGCAATCATCTGATCTAACTTATCCACGCCCTCTTGCCCTGAGTAGTTGAGTACCGTCGTAAGCATATCGTCCATTTCTTTTCTGTCGCTGGCTTCCACTTTCGGATCATTCACCAAAACCGGCGGAAAACATTCGCGCAGCGTGCGATCACAGTTACGCGCCTTCTCAACGGATTGCTTCGACACCACATCATACACAAAACGGTCGTTGTAGGTCTGTGGCGGGTACGGATTTTCGAGCGCCTGAAAATAAGGATGCTGGTAGTCATTTTCGAGATAGGCTTTGCGCATGACCTCCCAAACATAGCGTTCCATCACCAAGTGGCGGTTCGACACCAACTGAACGGCATCAATTTTTGATTGTCCCCAGCCCAGCATAGCTTTCAGATTGATCCACAGCATCCTCCAGACACTCATTCCGGGCAATGGAGCACAATGATACGGCATGGTTTGATCGCCAAGATAATGCATTGACCAGCCCAAAAAACGCCAGCCCCAATACGGCTCGCCTTGCTCAAACGCAAATTCTGAAAGCATTTTGTAAAGGTTCAGGCGGTAGTCCAGATAGGTTTTTTTCAGGAATGGGGCAAACCGAAAAACAATGGCTGCCTCATGATAAAAACTCATATGAAAAGGCGCCTGGCTGCTGAATTCTATATTCGGATTGCCAAAAGTTTGCTTTCCAAACTTGTATTCGGAGCCATAATAGGTATTATTGTCTTCAAACAGACCAAGGTCGAAGCCATAGTCCATTTCATCAGTTGCAGCAACCAAAACATCGAACGGAGCTACCATTTCACCTTCGTTTAGCCAGGTGTAACGCACAAAAGCCATCGTGGAGATATCTTCGAGAGTGGTAATTTTATGCGGGTCGGCCAGTTGGGTCGTATCAAAGGCTTGTCCGGGCAAAGGATGACGGTAAAGCGGAGCATAGGTATTTGGATTGATGCGGATTGCCCGGAAAAACCTTTCCCGAATGTCGGCCAGGTTTCCTGTGGCCTTAAAAGCCAGAGCCTCGGGACAAGGCTGATAGTTGGGCAGATTATGCCTCGACCATTCCTCCTGTAATGCTAGAAATCGTTCGAGCGAGGTTTCATTTGCCAATAAAAACGATGACAGCTCTTTGGCTTCAATATTCTCGAAGCTGTTCCAGATGGGGTGATTTTTCAGGGCTGGATAAGTAAACAAAGGATGTTCGTTCCAGGAATAGCCGATTTGGGCTAAAAACAATATCGTTAAGGTTAAAAACAGCTGCTTTTTCAGAGACATTTTCATGAGTATGGTGTTTAGTTGGTAGTATCCCCTTTTGTGTGTAATGAGTTCTTTTTCCAGATTCAAAGGTATTCATTTTTTTGTTTCTTTTTGTGAATGACTGGCAGCGGAACGAAGGCGAAGCCGAAGTGTAGCTGCCAGTCATTCTTCCCATCGGAATTTCTTTTGTTCATAATCTATCTTTGGTATCTTTCTTTGATATGCTGATCTTGTCATGGCCACATATCCCAGTAAAAGTATTGTTGCAGTAGGATCCGGCA
>Ga0226835_1000504_pt1 | contig 41587 bp, 38 predicted proteins | sample LAC_MetaG_1_FD_163627 | JGI IMG/M metagenome (GOLD analysis project Ga0226835, IMG submission 163627) | Anaerobic ammonium oxidizing microbial communities from anammox membrane bioreactor (MBR) in UC Berkley, California, United States -... | ecosystem: Engineered > Bioreactor > Anaerobic >...
GGCCAGGAGTCGATCCGCGGCCAGGTCGTGCTGCACCCGCTCGGAGTCGGGCGCATCCCGATCGTCAACGTGGAGAACGCATGCGCCAGCGGGTCGACGGCGTTCCATCAGGCCTGCGCCATGGTGTCGGCCGGCTTCGTCGACGTGGCCCTCGCGCTCGGCGTGGAGAAGCTGACCCACCCCGACAAGACCGTCAGCTTCGCCGCGTTCGCAGGAGCCGTCGACGTCGATGAGGTGGCCGGGCTGCTCGCCTCCCTCTCCGCCGACCGGGAGCCCGACGGCAGTCGACCCGACGCCGCGGCGGGCAACGGGGGCGGGGCGAACCGGTCGCGCTCCATGTTCATGGACGTGTACGCGAGCGCGGCGCGCGAGCACATGCGCCGGTACGGGACCACGGCCGAGCAGTTCGCGGCGGTGGCGGCCAAGAGCTCCTACCACGGCAGCCTCAACCCCCGGGCCCAGTTCGGGGAGGTCATGACCGTCGACGACGTGCTCGCCGCGCCGATGATCGTGGAGCCGCTCACCCGCCCGATGTGCTCACCCATCGGCGACGGCGCGGCCGCCGTCGTGGTCATGAGCGGCGCCGAGGCCCGCCGCCGGGGGTTGCCGGAGCCGGTGCGGGTCGCCGCCTGCGTCCTGCACTCCGGCTGGGACCACGCCGTCGACGAGCCCGGAACCGTCGAGCTGTGCTCGTCCGAGGCGTACGAGGAGGCGGGCCTCGGACCGGCCGACCTCGACCTGGTCGAGCTCCACGACGCGTCGGCACCGGCCGAGGTCATGGGCTACGAAGCGCTCGGGCTCTGCCCTCCCGGTGAGGGCGGCCCCCTCGCGCTGAGCGGCGCCACCCGCCTCGGCGGTCGCCTGCCCGTGAACACCTCGGGGGGCCTCCTGCGCAAGGGCCATCCCGTGGGTGCCACCGGCGCGGCCCAGATCGTGGAGCTCACCGAGCAGCTCCGCGGCACCGCCGGGGCCCGGCAGGTGGAAGGGGCCCGCGTCGGCCTGGCCCAGAACGGCGGGGGCAAGAAGGGCAACGACGCCGCGGCGATGTGCGTCACGATCCTCACCACCTGAGATCACGAGGGGTGCTACCCGATGGCCCGTGAACCCGACCCGTCGGTGCTGGCCGACCTGATCCGGCTCCGGGCCGACGACCGGCCCGACCTCGACGTCGTCACCTTCGAGCACCTCTCCCTCGACGGAGAGGCCACCCCCGACGAGGTCCGCACCTACGCCGACCTCGCCCGGCGCGGCAACGCCCTGGCCGCCGAGCTGGTGCGGCGAGGCCTCGCGCGCGGCGATCGGTTCGCGCTGATGATGCGCAACCACCCCGAGTTCGTGGAGGCGATGGTCGCGGCGTCGATCACGGCCACGGTGTTCGTACCCGTGGACCCGCGCACCCGGGGGGAACGCCTCGCGTACCAGCTCCGCCAGTCCGGCTGCCGGGGCGCGGTCGTCGCCGACCACTGCCTTCCCGAGCTGGCCGCGGTGCGGGGGTCGGTCCCCGACCTCGAGTGGGTGCTCGTGCTCGAGACCGGCGAGGCGGTCGACCCGGCGGCCGGGCCGGCCGCCGACGCCGAGCCGCTGGCCCCGATCCTCGACGCCGACGCCCCCACCGTCGACACACGGCTCGAGAGCTCACGCGACCCCCTTCAGATCATGTACACCTCCGGCACCACCGGAGACCCGAAGGGGATGGTGGGCGACAACGCCCGCTTCGGCGGCATGGGTTTCCTCGGGCTCCTCTTCGGCTACGAGGACGACGAGCGGCCCTACACCGGCCTGTCGTTCAGCCACACCAACGCCCAGGCCGTGACCCTGGCCCCCGCCCTGTGCATGGGTCTGAGGGCGGTGTTCAGCCGTCGCTTCACCAAGTCGAGGCTCTGGGATGTCTGCCGGCGTCACGGCGCCACCCAGCTCTCCCTGGTGGGAGGGATGGCGACCGCGATCTACAGCGAGCCGCCCCGCCCCGACGATGCCGACAACCCCGTACGCCTCGTCGTGAGCGGCGGGATGCCCCCGGCCGTCTGGGAGCCCTTCGAAGCGCGCTTCGGGGTGCGAATACTCGAGTTCTACGGCGCCAACGACGGCGGGGGCATGGCCTACAACCCGCCGGGGACCGGTCCGGTCGGGTCCTTCGGGAAGCCGGTCCCCACCTACGACATGCGAATCCTCGACGACGACGGCCGGGAGTGCCCGCCGGGCGTGGTCGGGGAGATCTGCTGCCGGCTCGCCGACGGCACCGCCGCGGAGGTCGAGTACTTCGACGACCCCGGCGCGTCCGCGGCCAAGGTGCGCGACGGCTGGAACCGCAGCGGCGACATGGGCCACACCGATGCCGAGGGCTGGTTCTACTTCGACTTCCGCAAGGGTGGCGGGCTCCGGCGCAACGGCGACTTCGTCCAGCCCAGCTACGTGGAGCGGGTGATCGCCGAGCACCCGGGCGTCGCCGACGTCTTCGTCTACGGCGTGCCGGCGGCGTCGGGCGCGCCCGGTGAGACCGACGTGGTGGCCGCGGTGGTCCCGAGCGACCCGCCGTCGTTCGAGGTGGCGACCGTGTTCACGGCCTGCCGCGCGGGGCTCGAGGCGAACGCGGTCCCGACCTACCTGCAGGTGGTCGACGAGATCCCGAAGACGGCCTCGGAGAAGCCCCAGGAGCGGCTCCTGGCCGCCCGCCTGGCGTCGGACCCGGACCGCGTCTTCACCGAGGGCGGCGGCCGGCCGGGCACCTGAGGCCGGGCGGCGGCCACCCCGCCGGGCCGGGGCCCGCCCTCAGCCCTTCGCCGTGCCCCCGACGGTGCCCGACAGGCCGGAACCCACCCTCGCCCCCGCCGCGTCCGACGCGCCCGTGCCCGGACCCGTCGCCGGTCCCGGTGCGCCGGTCACCGCGTCCACGACCCGGTCGGTGAGGGCCCCCATCTCGAAGGACTGGCGGGCGAGCCAGAACCGGAGGAACGCGGCCAGGGAGTACCGGAGGAACACCGCCGAGCCCACGACCGTGGCGGCCACACCCCCCAGGGCCATGGCGATGGCGTCACGCTGCTGGAGCGGGTTGGTGGTGCCGTGCGAGAAGGGGTACGCGGCCACCGCCACGATCAACCCGATCACCATGAGGGCCACACCGACCCCGAGCCACATGCGGTCGCGACCGGTGGCCGGGTCGCGGACCTTCAGGGCCGCGATCTCCGCCTTGAACTCCTCGACTCGATCCTCGCTGTACATGGTGTCTCCGATGTCGGGTGTCGATGGCCTCAGGCCCCCAGGTACGCGCCGGAGAGCTCGGCCTCGAGCTCCGACGGGCTCCCGGTACGGGCCACCCGGCCGTTGATCATGATCGCCGCCTGGTCGGCGACCCCTAGGACCACGCCCGCGAACTGCTCCACCACCAGGATCGACACCCCCGCCCGGGCGATCTGGGCGACGAGGGCGTAGAGCTCCTCCACGATGATCGGCGCCAAGCCCATCGACAGCTCGTCGAGGAGCAGCAGCGCCGGGCGGGTGGCGAGGCCGCGGGCCATGGCCAGCATCTGCTGCTCGCCGCCCGAGAGCGTGCCGGCCGTCTGGCGCCGCCGCTCGCGGAGGCGCGGGAACCGGTGGTAGGCCTCCTCCTCGACCTCGTCGAAGCCGCAGCCGACGTGGGTCATCATGCGGAGGTTCTCGCGCACGGTGAGATTGGGGAACACTCCCCTTCCCTCGGGGATCAGGCACAGACCGGCCCGGGCCAGGTCGGCGGCGGGGACGCCGTTGACGCGCCGCCCGGCCACCACGACGTCGCCGGAGCTGGGCAGGTGCAGACCCGCGGCGACGCGCAGGAGGGTCGACTTGCCGGCGCCGTTGGGGCCGAGCAGCGCCACGACGCTGCCGCGCGGCACCTCGAGGTCGACGCCGAAGAGCACGTCGATGCGGTCGTAACCGGCCCGGATGGAGCGGAGCTCGAGGAGGTTCTCCACCGCGCCGTCCCCGGCCGCCGCCGGGTCCACGGGCCGCGCCCCGGCGGCGACCGCCGTCCCGGATGCGGGGCCCGGCGTCACGTCCTCACCCCCACCCCGGTGCCCAGGTAGGCGGCCAGCACCGCCTCGTCGTGGCGGATCTCCTCGGGGCTCCCGGACGCGATCACCTTCCCGAAGTCGAGGACGTAGACGTGGTCGCACGCCCGCATCACCAGGCCCACGTCGTGCTCCACCAGCACCACGGCCACGCCCGAGGCGGCGATCTCGCCGAGGAGGTCGCCGAAGGCCCGGGTCTCCTGGTCGTCCTGGCCCGAGGCCGGCTCGTCGAGCAGGAGGACGGTGGGACGGGTGGCCAGCGCCCGGCCCAGCTCCACCAACCGGGCCTGACCGGTGGGCAGGGCGTCGACCCGCTCGTCGGCCAGTTCGGTGAGGCCCACCCTCGCCATCAGCTCTTCGGTGGCCTCGGCGGCGGTGCCGGGGTCGCGCGACCAGCTCCGGCGGCTGTCGACCGCGACCCTCACGTTGTCGCGGACGCTGAGCATGCTGAAGAGCTCGAGCCGCTGGAACGTCCGGGCCAGGCCGCGCCGGGCCCGGCGCGACGGGTTCATCCGGGTGACGTCCCGGCCGTCGAGCGAGATCCGGCCCCGCTGCGCGGGCAGCAGCCCGCTCACCACGTTGAACAGGGTCGTCTTGCCGGCGCCGTTGGGACCGATCAGCCCGGTGACGCACCCGGCCTCCGCGTCGATGGAGACACCGTCGACGGCGACGTGGCCGCCGTAGCGGACGGTGAGGTCGCGGACCTCAAGTCGCGCCATGGATCTCCACCTCGTTGACGCCCAGGACCCGGTCCAGCTCGATTCGATCGGCCTCGGTCCAGGGCCGGACGATCCCCCTCCACTCGAGGGGGACGTCGGCGCCGGGCTCCTCGGCCTTCTCCGGGCGGGACAACCCCTGGACCACGGCGTTGGCCGCCATCGGCACCACGATCAGCAGGACGGCGAACGGCCAGTTGCCGAGCACGTCGAGCATCCGGAGCAGGTAGAGCACCGCCACCGTCGCGACCGTCGCCCCGATGCCGGCGCGTGAGGTGCGCAGCGGCAGGAATCCCTCCCGGATGTCCTGGACCGCTCCCCCGGGGTTGCGGGCGAGGCTGAGGCCGGCGACGCCGGGAAGGACCACGGCGTACCGCGCGATCGACGGCAGGAGAGCCGAGTAGAGCGGCAGGACGGCGTAGAGGCTGACCGTGCAGAACAGCGCCGCCCCGACCATGCCCACCCCGCCGACGACCGTCATCATGAAGACGGGCAGGCCGGTGACGAAGTCGAAGTTCCCGGGGCTGATCGACCCGAGCTGGGTCGCGTAGAGCGCTCCGCCGACACCGGCGAGCGCCGCCGACAGGGCGAAGACCGCCAGCTTGGTGCCCAGGAGGTCGATGCCGAGCGTGGCGCACGCGGCCTCGCTGTCCTTCATGGCCACGAGGATGCGCCCGAAGGCCGATCGGCGGACCCACACCACGAGGAGGGCCGCCAGAGCGAACAGGACCGACATCAGGATCATCTGGCGACCGGGATCGGCGAAGGACATGCCGAAGATCGTCAGGCTGTCGACCGACAGCGACCCCTGGTTGAAGGTGCTCACCTCGAAGAGGCCGAAGACCGACAGCCTCGGCAGGAGGAACAGCCAGCGGTCGAGCACGATCGCGAAGGACGCCGTCGCGAGCGCCAGGTAGATCCCCGACAGCCTCAACGCCGGAAGGGCGACCAGTGCGCCGACCCCCCCGGCGATCAGGGCCGCCCACAGGAGCGCGAGGGGGTTCCCGCCGCTGCCGAGGTGGGCCATCACCACCGCGCCGATGCCCGCGAAGCTGAGCTGGCAGAGGGAGACCTGGCCCGCGAAGCCGATCAGGGGGACCAGCGAGAGGGCGACGATGCCGAGGCTGAACACCTGGCCGTAGGTGATGAGGTCGGGACGCGACAGCGTCGTGGCCAGGATCACCCCTCCGGCGACCATGGCCGCCGCGAAGCCGAGCGCTCCCGACCAGGTGGGGGCCGGGAAGAACTCACGGCTGCGTATGCGCCCCCGCAGGCGCGGGTTGGGGAGCACCAGCAGCACCACGAAGAGGATCAGGACCGATGCCGCGGTGCGCAGGCCGGTGAGGAACGGGCTCTGCGGCAGGTAGCCCTGGAGGTAGCCCTCGGCGCAGCCGACGACCACCGCACCCACGAACGTCATCGGCAGGCTCCGGAGCCGCCCGAAGATGGCCGCCGCGTACGCGCTGACGATCACCAGAGACAGCGAGGACGCGTCGAGGACCAGGCCGGGCGCGATGAGGATCCCGCCGATCCCGGCCAGGGCGGTGCCGATCGCCCAGGCGAGCATCTGGACCCGCCGGGGCCGGGCCCCCGTGAGCATGGTCAGGTTCCGGTCGTCGACCGCGGCCCGCATCGCGATCCCGACCCGCATACGCGTCAGGACGAGCCAGAGCCCCAGGGCCACGGCCACCGCGGTCAGGAGGGTGACCATCTGGTGCCAGGTGATCGTGGTCGGGCCGACCGAGATCGGCGCGCTCGACTGGAAGAACCGGGCCATCGGCCGGCTCTCGTCGGGTTTCCAGATCAGCACCGACAGCCCGATCATCGCGACGAGCAGCGAGATCGACACCACCAGCCGCGTGGTCTCCGAGGTGCCCTCGAGGTTGCGCATGATGACCATCTCGAGGAGCACCCCGAACAGCGGTGCCAGCACCAGGAGCACCATCGCCAGCGCGAGCGGCGTCGGCCAGCCCCAGTCGAAGTGGAACTGCCAGTAGCAGAACGCGGCCAGCATCCCCGCCGCGCCGTGGGCGAAGTTGAAGACACCGGTGGTGGTGTAGGTGAGGACCAGGCCGCTGGCGATGACGGAGTAGATCGCCGCCGTGCTCAGCCCCACGATCGTGAAGGTCAGGAACTTGTCCACTTGCCCTTGGGCCGTCGTCGGGACGCGGTGCTCGAGGGGAGCCGCGGCCTACTTCAGGTCGGCCATGCTCCTCCCGACGTCGGCGAGCGTGATGCCCTTCCCGTAGCTGCCCTTCAGGGTGATGCGGTTGTCCGGACCGCAGTTGAACGGTCCCTCGTTGGCGTCGACGTCGGGGAACGTGAACCCGTCGGGGCCGGCCTTGTAGAGCATGAAGCACTGTGAGATGAGGCCCTCGGACGGGTCCTGGCGGGCGTGGAGCCCACCCCCCGTCCAGTCCTTCACCTTCCGGGCGTTCTCGTACACGCACCGGCGGGTCAGGTCGTCGCCGCACTTGGCGGCCGAGGTGGCGAAGAGCAGCCAGGCCGACATCGCCTGGAGGCCCAGGTAGGCGTGCGACTTGCCGTCGGGCTTGTACTTGTCGAACAGGTCGAGGTACTGCTTGGTGGCCGGGTTCTCGCCGGCCATCTCGAACGGCACCAGCGTCCCGATCACGTAGACGTTGTCGATCGACTCTCCCCCGACCTCGATGAGCTTCTGGTCGTAGTGGTTGGCGTCGGTGACCACGAAGTCGAGCTTGTACTTCGCGTCGTGAAGCGCGTTCTCGAGGGCGGCGAGGTTCTCGGGTTCACCCACCCACACGAGACCCTTGATGCCCTTGGACCGCAGCGCTTCCACGTACGGCGCCCACGAGGTCGGGCCGGTGGCCGGGTAGGTGTCGGTGTAGACGAGCTTCCACCCCGCCCGGGTGATCTGCTCCTTGCGCATCTCGGCCGTGGTGATCAGCGAAGGCAGCTGCCCGTAGAGGACGCCGGCGTGGGCCGCCCCCTCCGGGAACTTCTCCTTCAGCCACTTGTAGGGGCCGAAGGGCTGGCTCGTCAGGCCGTTGGGGATCGGCTGCACCTGGAGGTCGGCGCCCCGGGCCTCGGCGCTGACGGCGTAAGCGGGGATCGCGGGCAGCATGCACTGGAGCCGGGGCTTCACGCCCTCCTGGTCGAACACCGCACCCCCGCCCACCAGGAAGAAGTCCTTCTGGCACGCCTTGGCCATCTCGGGACGGACGTTGAACAGGGCGGAGTCGTGCTGATCGACCACGAGCTTGCGGCCGTTGATCCCCCCGTGGTCGTTGCACCACGCCGCGAAGACCTCGGCGGTGTCGAAGAGCTCCTGGTTCAGCCCGGGCCGCACGCTCGACCCCGGATCCGAGAACGTGCCTACGGTGATCGAGTCCGCGGTCACGCCCTGGGTCGGAGCGCTCTTGGCGTCACCCGGCTGACACACGTCCTTCAGGCTGCCGAAGCTGCTCGAACCCGCGCCGGCGGCGGTGCTCGATGTGGTGCTCCCGCCCTTGTCGCTCTCGGAGCTGCTGCGGCCGCAGGCCGTCACGGTCAGAGCGACCACGAGCACCACGCCTAGCCAACGCCTGCGCGCCATCACGCCCCCCCTCTGTCGCGGCACCGGAGCGGGGTTGGCGACCCGTCCCGATCGGCCGCGCCGGCCCCGGCCGGAATCCGGCGGAGGATAGAACCAGCCGTGGGAACGCACAAGGGTTCCGGACGCAGGTGGCACGGCACGCCGGGACTGAACGCCACCGGGCACCCCTACTTCAGGTCGCCCATCGTCCGACCCACGTCGGCGAGCGTGATCGACTTCCCGTAGTCGCCCTTGAGCTTCAGGATGTTCCCGGGACCGCAGTTGAACGGCCCCTCGTTGGGATCGACGTCGGGGAAGGTGAAGCCGCCCGCGCCGCCCTTGTAGAACATGAAGCACTGCGACGCCAGGCCGCGGGCGGGGTCCTGGCGGGCGTGCAGGCCGCCGCCCGTCCAGTCGTCGACCTTCCTTGCGTTCTCGTAGACGCACCGCCGCGTCAGGTCGTCGCCGCACTTGGTGGCCGAGGTCGCGAAGAGCAGCCAAGCCGACATGCCCTGGAGGCCCAGGTAGGCGTGCGACTTCCCATCGGGCTTGTACTCGTCGAAGAGCTCGAGGTACTGCTTCGTGGCCGGGTTCTCGCCGGCCATCTCGAACGGCACCAGGGAACCGATCACGTAGACGTCGCTTACCGCTTCGGCCCCGAGCTTGATCAGCTTCTGGTCGTAGTGGTTGGCGTCGGTGACGATGAAGTCGAGCTTGTAGTCCGCGTCACGCAGGGCGTTGCACAGCGCGGCGAGGAGCTCGGGCTCGGCCACCCAGACCAGCCCCTTGACCTTCTCCGACCGCAGCTTCTCGACGAACGGCGCCCACGACGACGGGCCGGTGGCCGGGAACGTGTTCTCGTAGACCACCTTCCAGCCCGCCCTCGTCGCCTGCTCCTTGCGCATGTGGGCCGTGGTGGTCATCGCGGGCAGCTGACCCCAGAGGATCCCGGCGCGCGCGGCCCCGTCGGGGAACTTCCTCTTCAACCACTTGTAGGGACCGAACGGCTGGCTCGTCATGCCGTTGGGGATGGGCTGCACCTGGAGGTCGGCGCCCCGGGCCTCGGAGCTCACCGCGAAGCCGGGTATGGCGGGCAGCACGCACTCGAGACGGGGCTTCACGCCCTCCTGGTCGAACACCGCACCCCCGCCCACCAGGAAGAAGTCCTTCCGGCAGGCCTTGGCCATCTCGGGACGGACGTTGAACAGGGCGGAGTCGTGCTGGTCGACCACGAGCTTGCGACCGTTGATCCCCCCCTGGTCGTTGCACCACGCCGCGAACACCTCGGCGGTGTCGAAGATCTCCTGGTTCAGCCCCGGCCGCACGCTCGACCCCGGATCCGAGAACGTCCCGACCGTGATCGAATCCGCGGTCACCCCCTGGGCCGTGGCGCTCTTCGCGTCGCCGGGACCGCACACGTCGTGCAGGGTTCCGAAGGTCCCGGTGCCGCCTCCGCCTCCCGCCGCGCTGGTGGTCGTGGTCTCCTCTCCCCCGCCGGTCTCGGTCTCCGTCGAGCTGCGGGCGCAGGCCGACGCGGCCAGCGCGACCACCAACAGCGCCCCGAGCCAACGCATACGTGCCATCACGCCCCCCTCGCTCGCACCTGGAGACGGGCCCGGCTCACCCGCCCGTTCCGGTCGCACCGGGCCGACACGAGGCCGGTCGCACCGAGCCCGACCGGAACGCGCGGAGAATAGAACGCGTTACATAAACGCACAAGACGCCCGCCAGGGCAGGACCCGCAGGCGCCTACTTCAGCTCGTCGAGGCTCCGGCCGACGTCGGCCAGCGTCGTCGGCTTCCCGTAGTCGCCCTTCAGCATCAGGATGTTGTCCGCATCGCAGTTGAACGGGCCGTCGTCGGGATCGACGTCCGGGAAGGTGAAGCCGTCGGGTCCGGCCTGGTAGAGCATGTAGCACTTCGAGGCCAACCCCTCGGACGGGTTCTGGGGGGCGTGGAGGCCCCCGCCGGTCCAGCCGGTCACCCGTCTCGCGTTGTCGTACACGCAGCGGCGGGTGAGATCGTCGCCGCACTTCGTGGCCGAGGTCGCGAACAGCAGCCACGCCGACATCCCCTGGAGTCCCAGGTAGGTGCGGGCCTTGCCCTTGGGCTTGTACTTCTCGAACAGCTCGAGGTACTCGCGCGTCGCGGGGTTCCGGCCGGCCATCTCGAACGGCACCAGGGCTCCGACGACGTAGACGTTGTCCACGGCCGGCCCGCCCAGATCGATCAGCTTCCGGTCGTAGTGGTTCGAGTCGGTGAGGACGAAGTCGAGGTGGTATTTCGCGTCGCGCAGCGCGTTCTCGAGCGCGGCCAGGCTCTCCGGTTCACCCACCCACACGAGACCCTTCACGCCTCTGGAGCGCAGAGCCTCCACGTACGGCGCCCACGTCGGCGGCCCGGTGGCCGGGACCGAGCCGTCGTAGACCAGCTTCCACCCTGCCGCGGCGGCCAGCTCCCGGCGCATCGCCAGCGTCACCTGGCCGCCGGGGATCGCGGCCCCGAGGATCCCGGCGTGGGCGGCCGCGGCGGGGAACCTCTCGGCCAGCCAGTCGTAGGGGCCCAGCACCTGGCTGCGGATCCCGTTCGGGATGGGCTGCACCTGGAGGTCGGCGCCGCGGGCCTCGGAGCTCACCGCGAAGCCCGAGATCGCGGGCAGCAGGCACTCCAGGCGCGGCTTCACGCCCTCCTGGTCGAACGCGGCACCGCCGCCCACCAGGAAGAAGTCGTCCTCGCACGCCTTCGCCATCTCCGGGCGGACGTTGAAGAGGGCGGAGTCGTGCTCGTCCACCACGATCCGGCGACCGTTGATGCCACCGTGATCGTTGCACCACGCCGCGAACACCTCAGCCGTGTCGAAGAGCTCCTGGTTGAGGCCGGGCCGGATGCTCGAACCCGGGTCCGAGAACGTGCCCACGGTGACCGAGCTCGGGGTCACCCCCCGGTCCGTCGCGCCCTTCGGCTCACCGGGCCGGCACACCCCTTTCAGGGTCCCGAAGTCGCCGCCGCCGGCCGCTCCGCGGGTCGTCGAGGAAGGCGCACGCGCGGACTCCGACGCGTCGCGCCCGCAGGCGGCGGTCATCAGCGCCACCACCGACACCACGATCAGCCATCGCGCGCGTCGGATCGGGACCGTGCGCCGCCCGGACCGTGCCCGCCCTCCCGTCGAACTCATCTCCGTCCCCCACGCCGCCGGAGCCTCCGGCGGACCCTCCCGCCGAGGAGGGTAAGGCGAGGCACGGGAACGCACAAGGAAACCCGGCCGGGGACCGGCCGCGCGCCTCCTCACGGAGCGGCCCGCGGGTCGACGCTCGGGGTCAGGGCTTGGCCGCGCCGACCACCCACATGGCGAAGAACTGCGAGCCGCCCCCGTAGGCGTGGCCGAGCACGAGCCCCCGGCGGGGCTCGACCTGGTGGTCGCCGGCCCGGCCGCGGGCCTGCTGCGCTGCCTCCCCGAAGCGGATCATCCCCGAGGCCCCGATGGGGTTGGACGACAGGACCCCGCCCGAGGGGTTCCACGGGATGTCGCCGTCGAACGCCGTGGCCCCCGCCTCGGTCAGCCTCCACCCCTCGCCGGCCTCGCAGAAGCCCAGGTTCTCGAGCCACATCGGCTCGTACCACGAGAAGGGCACGTACACCTCGGCGCAGTCGAGGTCGGCCCGCGGATCGGTGATGCCGGCCTCGGCGTACACCTGGGCCGCGCAGTCGCGCCCCGCCTGCGGGTTCACCTGATCGCGCCCGGCGAACATCGTCGGCTCGCTGCGCATCGCGGAGCCGTGGATCCACGCCGCGGGCCCGGGCAGGCGGTCGGCGACCTCCTCGGAGGCGAGCACCAGGGCCATGGCGCCGTCGGACGACGGACAGACGTCGAGGTAGCGGAGCGGGTCCCAGAGCAGGAACGACTCCTCCACCTGCTCGAGCGTGATGTCGGGCAGGTGGAGGTGGGCCTTCGGGTTGCGCAGAGCGTTGAGGCGGTCCTTGACCGCCACGAGGTGCCCGATGTGGCGGGGCGCGCCCGACCGGGCCATGTAGGCCCGGATGAGCGGGGCGAAGTAGCCGCCCGCCCCGGCGACCAGCGGTGAGCTGAACGGCATCGGCACCGAAAGGCCCCAGGTGGCGTTGCTCTCCGACTGCTTCTCGAAGGCCACGGCCAGGACCCGCTCGTGGACGCCGGCCCGCACGAGGTCGGCGGCCACCAGGGCGGTGGACCCCCCGACGCTGCCGGCCGTGTGCACGCGCGTGAGGGGCTTGCCGGTGGCGCCGAGGGCATCGGCGAGCCACAGCTCGGGCATCACCACGCCCTCGAACATGTCGGGGGCCTTCCCGACGACCACGGCGTCGACGTCGGACCAGTCCAGGCCGGCGTCGACCAGGGCCTCCGCCGCGGCCTCCCGGACCAGGCCGGCCATCGACACGTCGTGGCGGGCGGCCACGTGGTGGGTCTGGCCGACCCCCACCACGGCCGCCCTCACCCCTCCCATCAGCGGGCCTCCATCACGCACACGAGGTTCTGCTGGAGCGCCGGACCCTGGCTCGCGTGGGCGAGGCCCCGGTCGATGCGGCCGTCGTGGATCCGGGCCGCGATCTCGCCGATGCGTATCAGGCCCGTGGACATGACGGGGTTGGCGGTGAGCGGGCCGCCCGACGGGTTCACGTCGACGCCGTCGCCCAGGCCCAACGCCTGGCGGAGGATCGGCTCCTCGTGACTGAACTGGGTGTGCAGCTCGGCGGCGTCGAGGCCACCGGCGGACGCGCCCGCGTTCGCGCCGGCGAGGGCCGTGGACCGAGAGGTGGTGAGGTCCCTGACGCCGAGCGCCTGCGGCTCGATGCGGTGGTCGAGGCCGGAGATCCACGCCGGCCGGGAGCAGACGTCGCGGGCCAGGTCGCCGGCCGCGAGGACCACGGCCGCTGCACCGTCGGTGACGGGGAAGACGTCGGCGTCGCGCAGCGGCGGGTGGGTGATCGGGCGGGCGAGCAGCTCGTCGGCGTCGACCGCCTCGGCGACGACGGCGTTGGGGTTGTCGAGGGCCGCGGTACGGCAGCGCGCCGCGACCTCGGCCAGGTCGCGCTCGGTCACCTCCCCCGCCGCGAGCAGCGCGCTGGCCTGGAGCGCGGCCAGGTCGACCATCGACGGCCACAGCGGCGCCACGTGGTACGGGTCGGTCTGGAGGGTCATGATCTCGTGGACGTCGCCGAGGCTCGACTTGCCGAAGCCGTACACCAGCGCGGAGTCGACCTCGCCGGTGAGGATGGCCACCCACGCCTCGTGGAGGGCCCACGCGGCGTCGGCCTCCACGTGGCTCTCGCGGATCGGCGGCCACGCGCCTACGGCGTCGAGGCCCATGACGAAGCTGAAGGGGCCGCCGGCCAGGTAGTCGCACGACCCCGAGGCCGTGAAGCCGATCTCGTGGCGGGGGATCCCCGAGCGCTCGATGGCCTCGCGCACCACCGGGATGATGAGCTCCACCTCGTTGCGCTCGCGGTCGCGCGCGACGTGCTTCGTCTGCGCGAACGCGACGACGGCGACCTCTCCGCTCACGCGTAGTCCTTGTAGCTCTCGTAGGGGGCGTCGGGCTCCCCGTTGGGTTCGAACCACTTGATGCTGCGGGCGTCGGGCGCCGGGTCGTCGTCCCACACGGCCCGGACCCGCAGCCCCATGCGGACGTCGTCGGCGTCGAGGCCCTGCACCAGCCCGAACCAGGGCGTGTCGGCGCCGTCGAGGAGGATCTGGGCGCACACGTACGGGACGGGCGGCGCCAGGTCGGAGAGCCCCGGGATGTTCACCACGCAGAACGTGGTGACCGTGCCGTCCTGACCCACCTCGACCTCGACCTCGGTGGGCGCCCCGGTCGTGGGGTCGGAGCCGCGCGGCGGCACGTAGACGTGGTCGGACCCGGCCGCCTTCTGCCCCACGATCCGGCGCTCGGCCAGGGCGTGGAGGTAACGGGTGGGGGCGATCCCCGCGTTGATCTCGTACTCGAGCCGGACCGGCGAGACCATCCGGGTCACGGGCCCCGGCTCTTCGGCGGCTTCGTCCGGGTCCGCGCCGGCCGGGGGTGCAGGAGCCGGCGGGGCGGGCACCGGCTCCCCCTCGGCCAGCGGAACCCACGCCTCGATGTCGGTGACGTGGCCCCGGCGCTCGGCCCGCCACCGCGGCGCGACCCTCATCCCGACCCGCAGCGACGCCGGCCCGTCGGCGTCGAGGACGTGCAGCATGGCGGTGTCGGCTCCGTCGGGTCGCACCAGCGCGAAGGCGAAGGGGCGCTCGAACGGGTGCTTGCCCGGTCTCGGCTCGCTCACCCAGGTCCAGGCCGTCACGACCCCGGCCGGCCCCACCTCCACGTACTCGTCGACGGGCCGCGCGGTCTCCGGGTCGTACTCGGCCGGCGGGACCATGACCCGCCCGTCGCCCAGGCGCACGCCGACGATCCGGCCGTCGCGCAAGCCGGTGAGGAACCGGCTCTCGGCGGGCCCGAGCGACCGCGTGTAGCCCCCCGGGTACTCGAGGACGTGTCGCTCGACGAGCGTGTCGGCATCCATGGGTCGCTCCGCGCTCCGGTGGCCGGGGGTACCGGGACGGCAACGGACCGGCGCCTACGCCGGAGCTACCCGGACCGGGTTCGCAGCAAGTAGAACACGTTCTCGTTCCGACCCGCAACCGGCCCGGTGGCGCGCCGGCCGCCGCGGCGGGGGTTGGGCCAGGCTACCGGCAGACCACCCCCACGCACTGGGGCCGAAGGCGGTTGAGGAAGGCCACGTTGCCGCCGCCGTCGGCGACCCCCGGGGCATCGATCCCACGACCACGGTTCATGAGCGCGTAGTTGCCCGAGACGGTCACCCCGGCGAGTGACGCCCGGTCGCCGGTGGCCCGGAGGCCGTCGCGGTCAGGACCGCCCGAACCGTTGAACGCGATCACGTTCCCGCTGACGTGCAGGGCAAGCGGTGCCGCGAGCTCGACGGCAGCGATCTCGATCCCGGGTCCTCTGCTGGCGATGATCCAATTGCCTGCCACCTCGCCGCCCACGCCAGTCACCCGCGGGTCGACGGCGCTGCGAACCCGTACCGCGGTCTCCGTCTGCCCGGCGAAGATGTTCCGGTTCACCGAAGCCGCCGCGTCGGCCAAGCCGTAGATGTGCACCCCGACCGCGTTGCGGTCGAACACGTTGCCGCGGATCTCGTTCCCGGAGCGGTCGACGTGGACACCCACCCGGTTCCCGGTGAAGACGCTGCCCGTCACCGAGTTGGGCCCACGCCCGAAGAGGTCGACCGCGACACCGAAGCCTTGGAACCGGCTCTTGACGACGTCGGCATGGGCTCCGAAGTCGACCAGCACGCCCGTCTGCTCCGCAGCGCCGGTCACCTGAACCCCAGCCAGGTCCAGCCGTGCGCCTGAAGCCACGAAGACGGCGCTGCCCGAGGCGGCGCTAGTGGCGTCGATGCTCCCGGACCGGACGGTCACGCCGGAGCCCGTGACGAGCACGGAGGCCCCGCCGATCGAGTGACCGCCGAGATCGATCACGGTTCCTTCGCCGGCGAGGGTGAGCATCTCGCCGGCGCAGTTGAGATCCTCGGTGAGCGTCACGCTCTCCGAGACGGTCTCGCCACACTCGAGACCCCCGACGGGGGCCGCCCCCGCGAACGGCATCCATCCCGTCGACAGCACCAGCGCGAGCACGGCCGCCAGAGCGATTCGTCGCATCCTGCCTTCCCTCCCCTTCTTCTTCCCCGCCCCGCTAGCGGGAGTGCGCGGAACGTAGATGAGCCGTCAAAGGGCGTCAAGGACCGCATGACGACAGTTCCGGGACGACCGGGCCGAGAGCGGTGCGTCACCGCGTACGGCGCGGGTCGGACTCAAGCGGCCCAGCGGACGGGCATGTGCTTGATGCCGTTGATCAGCAGGGAGCGCAGCCGCGACGGCTCGCCGGCGAGCTCCAGGCCCGGGAGCCGCGTGAGGATCTCCTCGAACATCACGCGGATCTCGAGCTTGGCCAGCGCCACGCCCAGGCAGTAGTGCGGGCCGCGGCCGCCGAACGCGATGTGCTCGTTGGGGCTGCGGGTCACGTCGAAGGTCTGCGGGTCGTCGAAGATCTCCTCGTCGCGGTTGGCGGCGCCGTACCAGAGGGTGACGTTGTCGCCCGACCGGATCGGCACCCCCCGTACCTCGGTGTCGGCGGTCGCGGTGCGGCGGAAGTACTTGACCGGCGACACGTACCGGAGCATCTCGTCGACCGCGCCGGGCAGGTGGGCGTCGAGATCGGACTCGAGAAGGGCCCGCTGGTCGGGGTGCTCGAACAGCGTGAGCATCCCCCCGCTGATGAGGTTGCGGGTCGTCTCGTTGCCGGCCACCGCGAGCAGCAGGAAGAACGCGTTGAACTCCACGTCGGTGAGCTTCTCGCCGTCGAGCTCGGCCGTGACCAGGGTGGTGACGATGTCGTCGCGGGGGCTGGCCTTGCGGTCGTCGGCCAGCTCCTGCGCGTACTGGTAGAGCTCCAGCGCCGCGACGCGGCCGTCCTCGGCGCTGGTCCCGAACTCCGGGTCCTCGTGGCCGATCATCCGGTTCGACCAGTCGAAGACCTTGTGGCGCTCCTCGACCGGCACACCCATCAGCTCGCAGATCACGACGAGCGGCAGCTCGGCGGCCAGGTCGGTGACGAAGTCGCACTCCCCCTTCTCGCGGACGCGGTCGACGATGCTGCCGGCAGCCTCGCGGATGTGCGGCTCGAGCGCCTTCATCACCCGCGGTGTGAATGCCCGGGCCACCAGGTTCCGCAACCGGGTGTGCTGGGGCGGATCCTGGTTGATCAACATCAGGTCGGTGCCCTCCGCCGGGTCCTCGAACAGCGCGCCGCGGGCCGCTGAGGAGAAGAGCTTGGCGTCGCGCTCGATGTTGATGACGTCCCAGTACTTCGTGATCACCCAGAAGCCCGGGGCGGCCAGCGTGTCGGACGGGTGCCAGTGGACCGGCTCGTTGTTGCGCAGCCAGGTGAAGAGGTCGTGGGGCGGACCGTCGGCGTAGAGATCGAGGTCCAGCAGGTTCACGGCCGGGGCCGGGTTCTCCATGGCTGCGCTCCCTGGTCCGGCGGGCCGGGGTCGGGCCGGTACGGCGACCCTGCCCGGATCCCGCCCGGATGCGTCGAGATGGAACACGTTCTACCGGCGAGGCTAGCGCGACGGGCCGGCCAATAGAATCCCGTCGCCCGCGCGCCGCCCCCTCCGGCCGGACGCCGCCCGGCCGGACCCCTGGAGGACCGATGCCCGAACTGCTGCCGATGTCGACCGCGCACTGCCGGGTCGAGCGCGAGGGGCCGGTCGTCGTCTTCACCATGGACCGCCCCGAGGCCCGCAACGCGCTCTCCCCCGACATGCTCGTCGGTCTCGCCGACGGCTTCTCCTACGTCGACGGGACGCCCGAGGTGCGGGTAGCCGTCCTGACCGGCGCCGGCGGCCACTTCTCGTCGGGCGCCGACCTCAAGGCCATGAGCAAGCCGTCCGAGAGCGAGCACGTGCGCTCCCGCATGGCCGAGGAGCCGAACCTCCACTGGAAGGCGCTACTGCGCGACTACCGCCTCTCCAAGCCGCTGATCGCCGCGGTGGAGGGGTACGCGGTGGCCGGAGGCACCGAGATGCTCCAGGGCACCGACATCCGCATCGCCGGCGAGGGCGCGACCTTCGGCGTCTGGGAGGCGCGGCGGGGCCTGTTCCCGCTGGGGGGATCGGCCGTGCGCCTGCCGCGCCAGATCCCGTACACCGTCGCCATGGACATCCTCCTGTCGGCCCGGGCCGTGAGCGCCCGGGAGGCGCTCGACATCGGGCTCATCGGGCGGATCGTGCCCGACGGTGAGGCGCTGCCGTGCGCGATGGCGGTGGCCCGCCAGGTCGCCCTCAACGGGCCGCTGTCCACCCAGGCGATCCTGCGGGCCTGGCGGGAGACCGAGGGCCTGCCCGACCGGGAGGCCATGGCCGTCCAGGACACCATCGGCTGGGAGGTGTTCGCCTCCGAGGACGCGCAGGAGGGGCCCCGGGCCTTCGCCGAGAAGCGCCCACCGGAGTTCAAGGGCCGATGACCGCTCCGCTGCCCTACACCGACGATCCCCGGGGGCCGGGCGGGCCGGCCGATCCCCTCGGGCCCGGCGCGGTCGCGTCGTCGGCGGCCCGGATCCGCCTGGCGGGCGCGGTCCGCCACGTGATCGACGCCGTCCTCACCACCGAGGCCGCCGACGAAGAGCTCGAGGCCGCGGCCGAGGCAGCCGAGGCGATGGCCGTTGCGCTGGGCGGCCGTCACCCGTCGGAGGGCCCTCCGCAGGGGAGACGCGTCCACCCGGTGCGTGCGGCGGCCGACTACGTGGGGCGCAGCCCCCTGATCGGCCCGGCCACGCCCGTCTCCCCGCCCTTCACCTGGGAGGGCGGTCCCGACGGCGTCCGGGCGCACGGGGTGTTCGGCGCCGCCTACGAAGGGCCGCCGGGCTACGCGCACGGCGGATGGATCGCCCTGGCCTTCGACGAGGTGTTGGGCATCGCCAACTACGCCTCCGGCCGCAGCTCGATGACCGGCTCCCTCGAGATCCGGTACCGGCGGCCGACCCCGCTCCACGAAGCGGTCGAGATCACCGGTCGGGTGGTCCGCGCCTCGGGGCGGCGCTCGGTCGTGACCGGCGAGCTGACGGTCGGCGGCCGAGTCACGGCGGAGGCCGAGGGGCACTTCGTGGCCATCGACGCCGAACGGCGCGCGCGCTACTTCGGGGCCGAGGCCGACCGGCAGGGCCACGGGCCGACCGATGACGAGGGGAACGAGGACGCATGATCGACTTCGGGCCACCGGCAGAGCTGCCGGCGTCGGGCCGCCCCGCCGACGACGTGCTCGGCGAGCTGGAGGGCATGCGCTCGGGCGACGTCGACTGGCGGGCCGGGCGGTCCTTCGGGCTGGTCTTCCACGCCGGCGACGAGGTCGAGGCCGTGGCCCGGGCCGCCTCGGTGATGTACCTCGAGGAGAACGGCCTCAACCCGCTCGCCTTCCCGAGCCTCGGCCGGATGCAGCAGGACGTCGTCGACATGGCGTCGGGGATGTTCCACGGCCGCGACGACGGCCGCCAGGCCGCCGGGTTCATGACCTCCGGCGGTACCGAGAGCCTGCTCCTCGCCGTCGAGGCGGCGCGCAACCGGGGGCGCGACGAGCGGGGCGTCACCGAGCCCGAGATGGTCGTGGCCCGCAGCGCCCACGCCGCCTTCCACAAGGCGGGCGGCTACTTCGGCGTGAAGGTGAACGTGGTCCCCGTCCGCGACGACTGGCGGGTCGACGTCGACGCCATGGCCTCGGCCGTCAACGACCGGACGGTGCTGGTCGTCGGCTCGGCGCCGCAGTACCCGCAGGGCGTCATCGACCCGATCCCCGAGATCGCGTCGCTCGCCGCGGAACGGGGGATCAACTGCCACGTCGACGCCTGCATGGGCGGGTTCGTGCTGCCGTTCATGGAGGACCTCGGCTACGACCTCCCGCCGTGGGACTTCCGGGTGGAGGGCGTCACCTCGATCTCGGCCGACGTCCACAAGCTCGGCTACGCCCCCAAGGGCGCGTCGGTGCTGATCCACCGCGACGTCACCCTGCGCAACCACCACGTCTTCATGTTCGACGACTGGCTGGGCGGCTTCTACGCATCGTCCGGCCTGGCGGGGAGCAAGCCGGCCGGCCCGATGGCGGCGGCGTGGGCGGTCATGAACCTCATCGGCCGCGACGGCTACCGGCGCCTGACCGCGACCACCATCGAGGCGACCCGCCGGATGATCGACGGCGTCCGCTCCACCCCGGGGTTGACGGTGCTGGGCGAGCCCCAGGCCCAGTGCGTGGCGATCAGCGCCGCGGAGGGGGCGACGGTCGACGTGTTCGCCGTGATGGACGAGTTGGCGACGAAGGGCTGGCACCTGGACCGCCAGAAGCCCCCCGACAGCCTCCACGCCACGGTCTCCGCGGGGACGGCCCCGGCCGTCGACGACTTCGTGGCCGACCTGCGGGCCGCGGTGGAGAAGGTCGGCGACCGCCGCACCGAGGACCGCTCCACCGACTACGCCCCCATCGACCCGTCGTCCTAGACACCCAGCATGTTGCGATCGGCCGGGTCAGAGGTGGGTCGAACGCAACATGCTCGGCGGGGCTTCCAGCATGTTGCGATCGGCCGGGTCAGAGGTGGGTCGAACGCAACATGCTGGGGAAGTCAGCCGAGCTTCTGGATGCGCTCGACGGCGTCCACGTACTCCTCCACGAGTTGCTGGACCACCTGGCGCACGGTCCGGACCTCGTTCATCGTGCCGACGATCTCCCCGACCGCCATCCCCGTGAGCTCCCGGTTCTCGGAGCGGGCGATGCGGGCGTAGGCGTCGCTGACCAGCATGAACTGGAGCGGCATGGGCAGGTAGCCGGGGGAGTCGGGGCGCTCGAACGCCTCGGTCCAGGCGGTGCGCAGCTGGCGGGCGGGCTTGCCCGTGAGCACGCGGGAGCGGACCGTGTCGCCCGAGCCGGCCTCGAGCAGCTTCTCCACGATCAGCGGCGACATGTCGCTCTCGGTCACCGTCAGCCAGATCGACCCCGTCCACACCCCGGCCGCGCCCATCGCCAGCGCGGCCGCGATCTGGCTCCCACGCCCGATGCCACCCGCGGCGAGCACCGGCGTGTCGGGCCCCATGGCCTCGATCACGTCGGGCCAGAGCACCACGGACGAGATCTCGCCCGTGTGGCCGCCGGCCTCGGTGCCCTGGGCCACGATCACGTCGACGCCGTTGGCCTTGTGCTTCAGGGCGTGGCGCGGGCTCGACGCCAGCGCGGCGACCTTGATCCCCCGTTGGTGGGCCTGGTCGACGACGTCGGCGGGCGGCGGACCCAGCGCGTTGACGAGCAGGCTCACCGGATGCGCCAACGCCACGTCGAGCTGGGACCGAGCGGTGGTGTCGGTCCAGCCCAGGAGGTGGTGGGGGGCGGGAGCGTCCTCGGGTAGGGGCCCGACGCCGTGCTCGGCCAGCACCTTCTCCACGAACTCCCGGTTCTCGGCCGGGATCATCGCCTCGAGATCGGCCTCGAGCTGCGACGCCTCGTGTTCGCCGCGGGCGGCGTCTAGGAGGGTCGACGGCATGACGAGGTCGACGCCGTAGGGCCGGCCGTCGACGTGCTCGTCGATCCAGGCCAGCTCCATCTCGAGCTCGTCGGGGGTGAAGTAGAGAGCCCCGAGGACGCCGTAGCCGCCGGCGCGGCTGACCGCCGCCACGACGTCGCGGCAGTGGCTGAAGGCGAAGATGGGGAACTCGATGCCGAACTCGTCGCAGATCGGTGTGCGCATGACGGCGAGTGTAGGTGGAACACGTTCTACCTCGCACCGGCCCGATCCGGGTGACGGCGCGGCGGGGCGTCCGTCTCAGAGATCGCGCACGAGGGGGGCCACCAGCTCCCCCAGCACCGCCGCGTTCGACGGGTCGGAGGAGTCGATCGGGCCGAGCACCGCCCACGACGCGCCGGCCGCCGCGTAGCCGGCCAGGGCCTCGGCCAGGCGCTCGGGACCCCCTACCAGCACCCGGGGACCGGGCGCGAGCCGCGCCGCCTTGGCCTCGGCCTCGGCCTCGGTGGCGCCGATCACGGCCAGTCCGCCCCACGAGACGGTGAGGTGCTCCGGCCCGCCGGGGTGGGCCGCCAGCACCTCATCACGCTCGGCGGCCAACCTCGCCGGCGTGACACCCCAGCGGTTCCAGCCGTCGGCCGTGCCACCGGCCCGGATCATGTGACCGGCCCGCCCGCCGACCCACACCGGGTAGCCCCGCCCGGTCAGCACCTCGACGGCGGCGTGCAACGACGCCAGGCGGTCGTCGTCGGTCCCGAAGTCGAGCCCGTAGCTCTCGTTCTCCTCCCGGCTCTGCTCGTCGCCGGAGCCCACCCCCACCAGGAGTCGCCCGCTACTGATGCGGTGGACGGTGTCGAGGGCGTGGGCCAGGACGGCTGGAGGTCGCAGGGTGCTGCGCGCCACCAGGGAACCGAGCCCCACCCGGCGGGTCGCCGCCGCCACCGCCCCCAGCAGCGTCGTGCACTCGAGCGCCGGCCGCCGCCGTTCCGGCGGGCCGCGGAACAGGTGGTCGAAGGCGAACACGGCGTCGACGCCGGCCCCGTCGGCCGCCACCGCCACCGCGAGCGGCACGGCCGGGTCGTCGACGAACGACGGGAGGGTGAGGCCCAGCTTCACCCGGCCGGCACCGACTCCCGCGCCATGGCGGCGGCGCCGATCACACCCGCCCACTCCCCCAGCTCGGCGGGCACGACCTCGATGCGTGGCCTCAGCTCGCTCGCCTCCAGGTGACGGGCGAAGGCGGCGCGCAGCGGGCCGAAGAGCACCTCGCCCAGGCGTACGAGCCCGCCCGACACCACGATGCGCTCCGGGTCGAGGATGTTGGCCAGACCGGCGAAACCTACGGCGACCTCGGCGGCGTAGTCGCGGATCACGTCGAGCGCGTCGGCGTCGCCGTCGAGGGCGGCGTCGCCGACCATCGCACCGGTGATCGCCTCGAGCTCACCCCCCGCGCGGTCGAGGACGGCCGGGAGCCGCCCGCCGGCGGCCCGCTCGCGGCCCATCCGGCCCAGCGCGCGGCCCGAGGCCCGCGCCTCCCAGTGGCCGAAATCGCCGCACGCGCAGCGCGGGCCGTGGCGGTCGACCTGGAAGTGCCCCACCTCGCCGGCGAAGCCGTGCGCGCCCTCGTAGACGCGGCCCCCGGCGATTATCCCGCCGCCGATCCCCGTGCCCAGCGTTATCACCAGCGCGTGGGCGGCGCCGCGGGCCGCCCCGTGGACGGCCTCTCCCCACGCCGCGGCGTTGGCGTCGTTGTCGACCACGACGGGCACGTCGAGCCGAGCCTCCAGCTCGGACCGGACGGGAGCGCCCAGGACCCCGGCGATGTTCGGCGCGTACCGGAGCACCCCGTCGTCGTCGACGAGGCCGGCCACTCCCACGCCCACCGCCGGGACCTCGGGGCCCTCCTTGCGCAGTTGCCGGACGAGGTCGGCGACCGTCTCGATCGCGGCGCTCCAGTCGGTGGGGCGCGCCGCTCGCACCTCGGCGCCCACCGAGCCGTCGGCTCCGACGACCGCGGCCCGCACGTTGGTCCCCCCTACGTCGACCCCGACGGTCGGTACCGGCGTCCCGGTCGACCCGGGCGACGGTGCGGGCGACGACACCGGGCCCGGTGCCGGGTCCGCCGACCGGGGCGACCTCCGCGCGGTCATGCCAGGTCGATGGGCCGGACCCGCGAGCGCCGGGCCGTCGCCGCTCCCGGAACGGGTCTCGGTCCCCCGGCGGTGCCGGGATCGGCGGTGCCCGCGACCTCACCGGAGTGCGGGTCGGGGGTCGACCGGCGCGCGGCGGCGAGCGCCGACCGCTGGGCCGCCAGGCTCGACTCGGCGGCGTCGACGACCGTCTTCACCGCCAGGACCAACTCGTGCGCGGCCGCCACCAGGTGCTCGGCGGCCTCCGGCTGCGCCCCCTGCAGGGCCCGCGCGAGGTCGACCACCGCGGAGTCGATGCCGGCACCCCGGATCGCCTCGCCGGCGTCCTCACGGTCGCGATGCTCGGCGTCCCAGCCGTGGTCGTGGTCGGAGTCGTCGTGGTCGTCGTGGTGGTCGTGGCCGCTGTGGTGGTCGTGGCCACCGTCACCGGCGCGGTCGTGGTCGCCGGGGACGGCGTCGAAGAGCGGGTTCCTGCGCCGGGCACCGGGCTCGCGCATCACCGCGCCTCCACGAACTCGACCTCGAGGCGGTCGCCGGCGAACCGCGCCCCGCCCACCTCGCGGCGGCGGAGGCTCTCGGGCAGGACCATCGCGCGCCGGTACGGACCGACCGCGAGGTACAGCTCGGCGTCGGCCCGGCCCAGCTCGAGCTCGTCGCGCGACACGTGCGGTAGCGGCAGCGAGAGCACCAGGGCCTCCCCCACCGCGTCGACCCGGTAGGGATCGACGTCACAGAGGCACGCGGCCGGGTCGAGCGATCCGTAGATCGACGCCCCGAGGTCGGCGAGGCGGTCGATGCCGACGACCTCGTACGGCGCCAGCTCGGCCCGCAGGACGGGCGTGGGCGAGAAGGCGTCCTCGATGGTCCGCAGCTGCTCGGCGTGGACCTGCTTCCACGCGTCGAAGAACGGCGCGTCCACGTGGTCGGGGAGGATCCGGTTCGCGATCACGGCGTCGCAGTGGTACCCGAACAGCGCCAGGTAGCTGTAGGTCCGGCGGGCCTCGGCCACCACGAGCTGCTCCGGGTTGACCACGAGCCGGGCGCTGGTGACCGCGCCGTCGGAGAGGAGGTCGCGCACGCCGTCGATGCGGTCGTAGAAGCGGCGGACGGCGGCGAAGACCCGGTCGCCGGCGACGGGCATGCTGACCATCCGGGCGAGCAGGGGCCGCACCGCCCTCGTCACGTTGCGCTGGGCCGGGAACACCCGGTCCATGTACCAGGCCAGGACGTCGGGGAGCGACAGGAGGCGCAGGGTCTCGGCCGTGGGTGCGCAGTCGACCACGACGAGGTCGTGCTCGCCGCTGTCGGCCAGGGCCCGGATCTCGGCCAGGGCGAACACCTCCTCCAGGCCCGGCAGGACCGCGAGCTCCTCGGCCTCGATGGAGTCGGCGCCGGCCCAGTCGAGGAGGGAGACGAGGTACTCGTGGACGTCGCCCCAGACCTCCTCCAGCCGGCGGCGGGCGTCGACCTGGAGGGCGTCGAGGCGCTCCCCGACCGGCCGGGGCCGGTCGTCGAGCGGGGTGCGGAAGACGTCGGCGAGGGAGTGGGCGGCGTCGGTCGAGCACACGACCGTACGCAGGCCGGCGGCCGCGGCGTGCGCCGCCGTCGCCGCCGCGACGGTGGTCTTGCCGACCCCGCCCTTTCCCGTGAAGAGGACTATCCGCACCGGGGGCAGGCTAGCCCGGACCCGCCCGGATCCCCCGGGTGGCAGCGACCCCTCAACCCGCCTCGACCGCCTTCTTCAGGCCCCGCAGCGCGTTGCCCATGATCAGGCCCGACGCGCGGCGCTTGAGCAGGCCCGGCAGGGGTATCGCGAGGTCGACGGTCAGGTCGTAGTGGAGTCGGGTGCCGTCGTCGGCGGGCTCGAAGCGGTAGCTGCCGTCGAGCCGCCGCACCATGTCGCCCTCGACCAGCGACCAGGAGAACGACCCGGGAGCATCCGAGTAGTCGTAGGCGAGGGTGTAGCGGATGCTCCGGCCCAGCGCCGCGGCCCGGAACTCGACCTGCGTCCCCCGCCCCTCCGGATCGCGTTCGGTGATCTCGGCGCTCTTGATGTCGCGGATCCAGTCGGGGTAGCGCTCGTAGTCGGTGGCCACCTCGTAGCACCGCTCGGGCGGCGCGTCGATGTGGATGCGCTCACTGGCTCGGTCGGCCACGGCTGCTCCTTCCTCTCGCCGCACCCTTCGCGGCCCGGGACCTGGTGGAGGCGACCCCGCTCTCGGCCCCCGCGGAGGCACCCGAGCGGACGGCCTCCCGGCCCGAGCCCCCGCCGCCGGAGGCCGGACCGCGGCCCCGCGGCCCGGGCGGTCGCTCCGCCACGCGGCGCCGTCCGGGTCTGCTCGAGACCCCGCTCCCCGGCCGCGCCGCGGTCGCCGGCTGCGGTCGAGGGGGGAACGTACCGTGCCGGGCCGCCCACAGCCCGGCCAGGCCGAGCGGCAGCATCGGGACCATGACGCCGAAGGGATCGGCGGCCGCGGTGACCACCGCGACAGCCACCGACACGGCGAGCGCACCGAGCAGGTGCGCCTTGACGGCACGCGGCGCCGAGCCCTGGAGGAAGAAGAGGCTCGCGACGGCGATGTCGTCTCCCCGCGCCGAGCGGACGACCGCCCGGCCGAAGGCCCACGACCAGACGACGATCGACACCGCGAACAGGCCGAGGGCGACCCCGGTGGCAGCCCGGTCGAGGCCGTCGACCCCTCCGGCCGCCGGTAGGGCCAGGGCGGCGAACACGGCGTTCGCCGCCCAGGACGCCACGATGATCGCCCGGCCCGGCCGGCTCTCGGACGGGCCCGGCTCGCCCGGTGCGCCGGCGCCGTCGCTGATGCTCACGTGGGGAGCGTACCCGCCACCCGGTACGACCGATCAGCCGGCACCACCGGCGCGGTCCCCACGTCGCTGCGAACGGGCTACGCCGCCCCTGGAGCGTCGCGGGGCTCGTGAGCGGGTAGAAATGGGAGATGTCCCCCGCCAGCCGGCTCTGGGCGCGCGCGGCCGGCACGGTGCGCCACGATCTCGACCACGTGCCCCGCTGGGCCGCGCTCGACGGGCTGCGCGGCGTGGCCATCGTGGCGGTCGTCGCCTACCACTCGCTGGGACTCCTCCTGCCCGGCCCCGGAGGCTGGGCCCGGCGGGGCTGGCCGTGGTGGTGGATGGGCACGGGTCGCCTGGCCGTCGACGTGCTCTTCGTGCTGTCGGGCTTCCTGGTCGTGCGGAGCTGGCACGCCGCCCGGTCGCGCGCCGCGGGGCCCGGCGCCGCCGCGCGCGACTTCTTCGGCCGGCGGGCGCGCCGGATCCTTCCCGTCTACGCGGTGTCGCTCGTCTTCGCGTTCGTGGTGCTGCGCCTGCGCGTGCCGGGGGCCACGTTCCGGCTGCACGAGATCGCCACGTTCGCGACGCTCCAGCAGCACCTGGTGCGCGGGCTTCCCGGGTCGCTGAACCTGCCGACGTGGAGCCTCACGACCGAGGTCCACTTCTACCTTCTCGTCCCCCTGCTGGCCGTGGTGATGGCCCGGGTCCGCAGCCGCTTCGTGGTGGCGGGGTGCATCGTGCTCACCCTCGCCTACCTGCACGGCACCTGGCGGGGAGACCTCCCGGGGAGCACGATCCTCGGGCGCCTCGACCAGTTCGCGGTCGGTGCGGCCGCGGCGGCGGTGATCGCCGCCACGTCGCGGCGCGCCCGGGGGCCCGCACCGCTCTCCCAGCGCATCACGGCCCCCCGGGTCTTCGGCGCGCTGGCCGTCGTGGCGCTGGTAGTCCTCGGCTTCGCCGAGGGCCTGGTCCTGGCCCGCCGCCCCGACCACCTGGCCGCGGCGGCGGTCCACCCGCTGACCGGCCTGGTGGCCGCCGGCCTGGTGCTGCACCTGTGCTGGGGTCGGGCCCCGGCGTGGCTCTCCTCCCGCCCGGCCCGCTTCCTCGGGATGATCAGCTACAGCGCCTACCTCCTCCACTACCCCATCGTGCGCTGGGGTCTCGATCGTGAGGGGCCCCTCGGGTGGGGCCTGACCCGGACGGGGCCGGTGGGCGGGACCCTCGGCGCCGTGGCGGTCGTCGCGGTGCTGGGCGCCACGATCGTGGCCGTGTCCGTCGCCTGCTACCTGCTCGTGGAACGGCCGTTCATCCGCACCCGCTTCGCGCCCGCGGGCGGCGGCGACCGCCCGAGCGCCGCGGGCGGTCGCGAGGACCCCTCGGCTCAGCCGCCCGGTCCCGGCTGCGGCAGCACCGCCAGCGACGACAGGTCGCCCGCCGCGAACGGCGCCAGGCGCCTCACCAGCGTGTCGTAGGACAGGCCCTCGGCGAAGCGGCGCGCCGCACGCCCCATCTCCATCCGCCGCGCGTCGTCACCGAGCAGCGACTCCAGGGCCCGCCGCACCTCGGCCACGCTGCGGGGGTCGACGACGTGACCGGTGGCGCCGTCGTCGACCGCCTCGTGCGATCCACCGCTCCGGCCGGCGACGGCCGGCACCCCGCTGGCACCGGCCTCGAGGAACACGATCCCGAACCCCTCGGCCTCGAGACCGCCCCACCGGTCGCGGCACAGCATGGCGAAGACGTCGGCGCCGCGGTAGAGGCCGGGCAACGCGTCGTCGGGGACCCGGCCGAGGAAGCGCACCCGGCCGGCGACGTCCTTCCGCTCGGCTCGCCGCTCCAGGCGCGCCCGGTCGCGGCCGCCGCCGGCCAGCGCGAGCTGGACCGAGTCGTCGAGGCCGGCGAGCGCGTCGATCAGGACGTCGAAGCCCTTCCGGGGCACCAGGCGGCTGACACCCAGTACGAGCGGGCGGCCCGGATCGAGGCCCAGGTCGCGCCGTCGGGCCTCGCGCTCCGCCGGGTCGACCGCGGGCCGGAACCGCTCGACGTCGACCCCGGGCGGGACCACCAAGCCGTGGAGGGGGCGCCCGAGGGCCCGGACCGCCTCGGTCGCCGGGTAGTGGCCGGCCGCCACCACCCCGTCGACCGACGACAGGACGCGCCGGACGATCGGGCGGCTCACGGGCAGCCGGCCCGGAACGGTCACCTCGGCGCCGTGGAGCACGAGCAGCTTCGGCCGGGTCCCTCCCAGCCGGGGCGCCACCGCCCCGAGCGGCAGGAGCGGGTCGAGGAACACGACGTCGGCACCGGCCCGACCGGCCTCGGCGTCGATGGAGCGCGCCATCCCCTTGGTGGGCAGGAGAAGCTTCGAAGCCGACCGGACGACCCGGAACGGCTGGCGGGCGTCCCACGCCGCGGCGTCGTCGTGCGCGGTGGTGAGGACGGTCGTGGCCTCCGGCGGCAACCGGCGCCAGAGCTCGTAGAGGTACGACTGGATGCCGCCCACCTTGGGCGGGAAGTCATTGGTGACGAGCAGGGACGCCATCCCCGGGTCAGGCCGCCACGGTCCCCGTGGGCGGCCGCGCCGGCGAGGCCTTCCCCGGGCCGGGGCGCGCGACGCGCCCGCGGAGCAGACCGAGCCCCAGGATCGAGAACGCGGCGGAGACCCCGAACATGACCCGGTAGGAGGCGAGACCGACCACGGCCCCGAGGGCGAAGGGGCCCACACCCTGCGAGAGATCGAAGAAGGTGCTGACGGTGCCCATCGCCGAGGCCCGCTCCCGGTCCGGGACGCCGTCGAGCGCCAGCGTGGTCAGGGCCGGGTACAGCAGCGACATCCCGACGGCGAACACGGCCGTTCCCGCCACCAGGCCGACGGCCGACGGCCACGCCGCCATCACCGCCAGCCCCGCGGCGCCGGTGCCGAGAGCGAGGCTCCCGCCCCGCCGCGAGCCGAGGACGTCGGGGAGGCGCGCACCCAGCACGCGCACCGCGAGGATCAGCCCGCCGTAGAGCAGGAACACGTAGCGGGCGTCGGCGAGCCCGACGTCGCGCGCGTACAGCGGAACGAAGGTCGCGAACCCGGCCAGGCCGATGAGGCCGAGGAACATCACGGCACCGGGCCGCAGCGCGCCCCGGTGGAGCAGGGCGGGCCGGCCTTCCGCATCGGCACGGTCACGGGGGTCGAGATCGTGGAGGGTGTCGACGGTGCCGAGCCCGAGCAGCGCCGCCACCAGGGCCGCCAGACCGGCCGAGATCCAGACCGCCTCGTAGCGGCCGTCGCCCAGGATCGCCTCCCCGACGGCGGGACCGAAGGCGAGCCCGCCGTACACGGCGACCGACCAGTAGCTCAGCGCCTCCCCGCGGCGGTGGGCCGGCGACAGGTCGGTGACCATCGTGCTGGCCCCCACGAAGAAGGCCGCCTCCCCGACACCCGTCAGGACGCGGAGGGCGATGAGAGGAACGATGGCGTGGGTCAGCGCGTACAGGAGCATGGAGCCGCCGGCGACCGCGGCCCCGCCCGCCATGAGGACCCGACGGCCGGCCTGGTCGCCGAGCCGCCCCGCGACCGGCCGGAGGAGGACGGCCCCGAAGGCGAACGCGCCGACCGTCACACCCACCACCAGCGAGCTGCCGCCCAGGCGGTGCTCCACGTAGACGGGGAGCACCGGCAGGACCATCCCCAGGGCGAGGAAGTACGCGGTGCCGCTGGCGACCACCACCCAGAAGCGCGCCGTGAGGAGCCGCCCGTCGGGCCGGTCCCCCACGTGGCCGGACGCCGGGGTCCGGTGGGCGGAGCCCTGGGGCGGGACGGCCGCCACGCCCTCGACGCTGCTCACCCGGCCTCCTCCTGGCTCTCTGGTGCCCGACCGCGGCCCGGGCGCGATCGCCGCGTCGGCTCTCGGGGCCCAGCCTCCGAGCGGCTCACGCTAGCGGCCCCCGGCCGTCGGAGGCCCGGTGATTCGCGGTCGTGGGGGCGCCCCCGCCCACCGGTCCCCATCGAGCCCGGACGCGGATCGACCCGGCCGGGGGGGCAGCCGGGTCGATCGCTGGGGGGAACGCTCGCCTCGGTGGCGGCCCGCGGGGGTCAGGCCGCCTTCGGGAACGAACGACGTGCTGCTCGCAGCGCGTCGAGGGTGCGTTCCCACCGGAGTTGGCGTGCCATCCAGCGGAGGGCTCGCTTCTCCTCGGTGGTCCGGGTGGTCCGGATGTCGAGCTCGGTGGTCGGGGTCGTGTCCATCTGTCCCCCTACACTCCGGCCGAGGCCCGGGGGCCTCGACCCCACTTGACATTGTGAGTATTTGCTCTCAGTCTATTCGCTGTCAAGTTCAGTGACGGTTGTCACCGGAAGGCCCCGGATGCACCGGCACCGGCGGGGCCACGGTCCGGCGGGCGCGGCCGGGGGCCGTCGGGGATGCTCCTGCGGGCAGCCCGACATGGAGGCCGACGAGGAATGACGAGCGGAGCTCGGTGACCGCGGGATCCGGATGGCGGATCGACGACCTCGCCCGCATGGCGGGCGTAACGGTCGACACGATCCGCTTCTACCAGCGCGAGCACCTGCTCCCGGCCGCCCGGCGCGTGGGGCGCGCCAAGTTCTACGGCCCCCAGCACCTCGACCGACTCCGCCGGATCCGCGACCTCCAGCGCCGCCGGTTCTCCCTCGCCGCGATCCGGGCGTTCTTCGACGCCGAGCGCCCCGGCCTGCTCGAGGGGCTGTTCGGACGGGAGGGAGGCGAGTCCTACACCCTCGAGGAGATGGTGTCGGTGACCGGCCTCCCGGCTCCGCTCGTCGACGCGCTGCGGGGCGTCGGGCTCCTGCGTGACCCGTCCGAGTTCGGCCGCGACGCCTACGACGCCCTCGACCTCGACGTGCTGCGCGCCGTCGCCGAGCTGCGCGACCTCGAGATCCCCGATTCGATCATCGTCGAGGTCGCGGCGCTCTACGTGACCGGCGTGGAGGCCGTCCAGGCCCGGGTGGTGGGGATCTTCGCCGACGGCGGGGGCCGCGACTGGGAACCCGACGAGCTGCAGAGCTTCCGGAATCGCGCCGCGCAGTCGGCCGGCGAGCTCGTACCACGGGTCAGCCGGGTGATCGAGTACGTGCACCAGCGCTCGCTCCAGCGCCTCGCACTCCTCGCCATGGAGGAGACGGCCGCCGGCGCGGCGCCGGGAGCCCCGGAGGGGCGCGGAACGGACCGGACGGACGGCGACTGAGCCCGGGCACCCGTGCTCCCGCCGGGGGTCGCCCGGGGGCGCTCCGCTAGGTTCCAGGCCGGATCGCCCGGAGGACCCGTGGACCTGAGCTACTCCCCCGAAGACGAAGCCTTCCGCCACGACGCCCGGGCGTGGCTCACCGACCGCCTCGAGGGGCCCTTCGCCGCGGTGCGGGGGCGCGGCGGGCCGGGCGACGAGCACTCCCTCTTCGAGGAGCGGCGCGCCTGGGAGCTGGAGCTCGGGCGCCACCGCTGGACGTGCCTGACCTGGCCCGAGGAGTACGGCGGGCGGGACGCGTCGCTGCTGCGCCAGGTGATCTTCTACGAGGAGTACGCCCGGGCCCGGGGACCGGGGCGCGTCGGCCTCATCGGCGAGGGCCTGATCGGCCCCACGATCCTGCACTTCGGTTCCGACGAGCAGCGCCGGCGGTTCCTACCCCCGATCGCGTCCGGCGAGGAGCTGTGGTGCCAGGGCTACTCCGAGCCCAACGCCGGCTCCGATCTGGCCGCCCTCGCCACCCGGGCCGAGCTCGACGGCGACGAGTGGGTGATCCACGGCCAGAAGGTGTGGACGTCGCTCGCCCACTGGGCCGACTGGTGCTTCGTGCTGGCCCGCACCGACCGCTCGGCGCCGCGCCACCGGGGCATCTCGTACCTGCTCGTGCCGATGGGCGGGCCGGGGATCGAGATCCGTCCCATCGTGCAGCTCACCGGCGACTCGGAGTTCAACGAGGTGTTCTTCGACGGGGCCCGCACGGCCGCCGGCAACGTGGTGGGCGAGGTGAACGGCGGCTGGAGGGTGGCGATGGGAACGCTCGCGTTCGAGCGTGGCGCCCTCACCCTGGGCCAGCAGCTCTCCTTCACCCAGGAGTGGGAGGCCATCGCCGCCTCGGCGCGCGCCGGCGGCTCCATGGCCGATCCGGCCGTGCGCCAGGAGCTCGCCGCCACCTGGGCGCGCCTCCAGATCATGCGCTACAACGCCCTGCGCTCACTCACCGCGCTCGGGCGGGGCGAGACCACCCGCGAGACGTCGGTGTCGAAGCTGTTCTGGGCCGGCCTGCACCGCGACCTCGGGGAGCTGGCCCTGCGGGTGGCGGGCGCGGCCGGCGCCGTGGGAGGCGGCGGCGAGGGCTACGACCTCACCGACGCGCAGCGGTTGTTCCTGTTCACCCGGGCCGACACGATCTACGGCGGCTCCGACGAGATCCAGCGCAACGTGATCGGCGAGCGGGTGCTCGGCCTGCCGCCCGAGCCGAAGGTGGTGTGATGAGCACGGAGTCGCCCTCCGGACCCGAAGCATCGGGCCCGCCCGGGCCCGGCCCGGGCACCCCGGCGGAACCCGCCGGCCACGGCCTGCTCGCCGGCCGCACGGTCCTGGTCACGGCCGCGGCCGGCACCGGCATCGGCTTCGCCACCGCGAAGCGCTGCGTGGAGGAGGGCGCCCGGGTGGTGATCTCCGACGCCCACGAGCGCCGCCTCGGCGAGGCCGCCGAGCGCCTCGGCGACGCCGTGGCCGCCGCCCTGCCTTGCGACGTGACCGTCGAGGAGCAGGTCCGAGCCCTGTTCGACGGCGCGGTGGCGGCCACCGGCGGGCTCGACGTGGTCGTCAACAACGCCGGCCTGGGCGGCGAGGCGCCGGTCGTAGACATGACCGACGAGCAGTGGTCGAAGGTCCTCGACGTGACCCTCAACGGCACGTTCCGCTGCACGCGGGCCGCGCTGCGCCACCTCCTCCCCCGCCGCGCCGGCGTGATCGTGAACAACGCGTCGGTTCTCGGCTGGCGGGCCCAGCCCGGCCAGGCCCACTACGCGGCCGCCAAGGCCGGCGTGATGGCGTTGACGCGCTGCGCGGCGATGGAGGCCGCGCCCGCCGGGGTGCGGGTCAACGCGGTGGCCCCGAGCCTGGCCATGCACCCGTTCCTCGCCAAGGTCACCACCGACGAGCTCCTCGAGGAGCTCACCCGCCGCGAGGCGTTCGGCCGCCCCGCCGAGACGTGGGAGGTGGCCAACGTGATCGTGTTCCTCGCCAGCGACTACTCCACCTACATGACCGGCGAGGTGGTGAGCGTCAGCAGCCAGCACCCGTAGGACCGCCGCCGTCGGGTGGTGCTACGAGGCGGAGCTGGAAGCCGTCGAGGCCACCGACGGGTGGGCGACCTCGGACGCGATGCTCGTGAGGATCGAACGTTCGGCCGGATGAGGGCGGGCGGCGCCCGAGGCCGGAGAGCCGGACCGGCCCGGCTCAGGGCTCGCGGGTGCCGGAGGCGGCTCGCAGGTAGGGCGGCTGCTCGCCGCCGCCGTGGACGGCTATCGACGCGCCGGTGAGGTACGACGCCAGGGGCGAGACGAGGAACGCGCAGAGGTCGCCGACGTCGGATGCCTCGGCCATGCGGCCCATGGGCAGGGTGGCGCCGACCGCCGCGATCCCCTCCTCGTCGCCGTAGAAGAGGTCGGCCTGCTCGGTGCGCACGTAGCCGAGCACCAGCGCGTTGACCCGAACCTTGGGCGCGAACTCCTGGGCCATGGTCTCGGTGAGGTTGAGCAGGCCGGCCTTGGCGGCGCCGTAGGCCGCGGTGTGGGGCGACGGGCGCACGCCGCTGAGGCTGCCGATGTTCACGATGCTGCCACCGGTCGCCTGGGCCTGCATCACCGCGTTGGCGGCCTGGGAGAACACGAGCGGCGCGAGCAGGTTCAGCTCGATGATCGCCCGGGAGAAGTTGGGCGACGCGGTGGCGGTGTCGGCCGGGGGCGACCCGCCGGCGTTGTTGACCAGCACGTCGAGGCGGCCGTAGCGCCCGGTCGCCGCGTCGACCACGGCCTGCACGTCGTCGGGGCGGCGCACGTCGGCGGCCACGAAGAGCGCCTCGCGGCCCGCCGCCGCCACCGGGGACTCGGGCTCGCGCCGCCCGCAGATCACCACGTCGGCGCCCCGCTCGAGGAACCCGGCAGTGAGGCCACGGCCCAGCCCGCGCGAGCCGCCGGTGACGATCACCACGCGCCCGGACATGTCGAAGGGATCGGCCATGGGGCTAAGTTTGGCACCTCACCTGACGGACCGTCAGAAACCGTTGACCCGCCCTCGGGAACGCGGTCCCGCAGCGAACGGAGCACGATGGGCATCACGGCGGAGGTTCACGGCGACGGCGTGGCCGAGGTGGTGATGGACAACCCGCCCGTCAACGCGCTCACCGTCGCCGGGTGGTTCGAGCTGGCCTCGACCGTCCGCTCCCTCGGCGACGACCCCGCCGTCCGGGTGGTGGTGCTGCGGGCCGAGGGGCGGGGCTTCAACGCCGGCGTCGACATCAAGGAGATGCAGGCCACCGAGGGCTTCGACGCCCTGATCGGCGCCAACCGGGGCTGCTACGCGGCGTTCGCCGCGGTGTACGAGTGCGCGGTGCCGGTCGTGGCGGCGGTGCACGGCTACTGCCTCGGCGGCGGGATCGGCCTGGTCGGCAACGCCGACGTGATCGTGGCCTCCGACGACGCCACCTTCGGCCTGCCGGAGGTCGATCGGGGCGCGCTCGGCGCCGCCACCCACCTCGCCCGGCTGGTGCCGCAGCACCGCATGCGGGCGATGGTCTACACCAGCGCCACCGCCACCGCGGCCGAGCTCCACGCCTACGGATCGGTGCTGCGGGTGGTGCCCCGCGCCGACCTGCGCGACACGGCGCTCGAGGTGGCCCGGGAGATCGCGGCCAAGAGCCCGACCGTCATCCGGGCAGCCAAGGAGAGCCTCAACGGCATCGACCCCGTCGACGTGAAGCGCTCCTACCGCTTCGAACAGGGCTTCACCTTCGAGCTGAACCTCTCCGGCGTCGCCGACGAGCACCGCGACGCCTTCGTCGAGAAGCGGGAGACCGACACCAGCACATGACCCTCGACAAGCGCGTCACCGAGGACGACGTCGTGGCCGAGCTGCGCGACGGGATGACGATCGCCGTGGGCGGCTGGGGCTCCCGGCGCAAGCCCATGAGCCTGATCCGGGCCGTCGCCCGCTCCCCGCTGCGCGACCTCACCGTCGTCAGCTACGGCGGCCCCGACGTGGGGCTGCTGTGCGCCACCGGCAAGGTGTCGAGGGTGGTGTTCTCGTTCGTATCGCTCGACACCATCCCCCTCGAGCCCCACTTCCGGGCCGCCCGCCAGGCCGGGGCCGTCGCCACCACCGAGATGGACGAGGGGATGTTCCTCCTCGGCCTCCAGGCCGCGGCGTGGCGGGTGCCGTTCCTCCCCACCCGGGCCGGACTCGGCACCGACGTCCCCGCGCTCTTCCCCGGGCTGCGCACCGTCACCTCCCCCTACGACGACGGCGAGGAGCTGATCGCCATGCCGGCCTTCGACATCGACGTGGCCCTGATCCACATGCACCGCGCGGACGCCGCCGGCAACGGCCAGTACCTCAACCTCGATCCCTACTTCGACGACCTGATGGCCCAGGCCGCCCGGCGCACCTTCATGTCGGTCGAGGAGGTCGTCGCCACCGACGACCTCGCCGCCGGTGGGCCACCGCAGAGCCAGCTGATCCCGCGGGTCTTCGTCGACGGTGTGGTCGAGGCCCCGTTCGGAGCGCACTTCACCGAGTGCCCGCCCGACTACGGCCGCGACGAGGCGTTCCAGAAGGAGTACGCCGCCTCGGCCAAGGACCCCGACGCGTGGCAGGCGTTCCGCGCCCGATACGTCGACGTGGCGAGCCACGACGAGTACCGCCGGGCGGTCGGGCGATGAGCGGCGGTGGCGCCACCACGCCCGCGACCCGCGCCGAGGTCTGCGTGGCCGCCCTGGCCGAGACGTTCCGCGGCGACGGCGAGGTCGTCGCCAACCCGATCGGCACCGTCCCGGTGATCGCCGGGCGCCTGGCCCGCGCCACCTTCGAGCCCGCGCTGCTCGTCGCCGACGCACCCGCGCTCATCGAGGGCACCCCGCCCGTCGGAGATCCCGACGCCGGAAAGACCGTCGCGGCGTGGATCCCGTTCCGCAAGATGTTCGACGTGGTGTGGTCGGGGCGGCGCCACGTGATCATGGGCGCCAGCCAGATCGACGCGTACGGCAACCAGAACTTCGCCCTCATCGGCGATCCGGCGAAGCCCAAGGCGCAGCTCCTCGGCTTCCGCGGCGCGCCCGGGAACACCATCAACCACAAGACGAGCTACTGGATCCCCGGCCACTCGCCGCGGAGCTTCGTCGAGAAGGTCGACGTGGTGACGGGGCTGGGTTACGACCGGGCCGCGGCGCTCGGGCCCGCCGGGCGCTTCCACCGCCTCGGCCTGGTCGTGACCGACCTGGCCGTCCTCGACTTCGACACGCCCGAGCACCGCATGCGGTTGCGCTCGGTGCACCCGTGGTCGAGCGTCGACGACGTCGTCGCCGCCACCGGCTTCGAGCTCGTGATCGACGGCGACGTGCCCACCACGGCCGAACCCGGCGCCGAGGCGCTCCGCCTGATCCGCGAGGTGATCGACCCGCAGGGCCTGCGGGACCGGGAGGTCCCCCCGTCGTGACCGCCGGCACCCACCCGGCGCTGCGGACCCGGGCCTGCCGCCTCTTCGGAGTCGAGCACCCCGTGGTCCAGACCGGCATGGGGTGGGTGGCCGGCGCCCGCCTCACCGCCGCCACCAGCGCCGCCGGCGGGCTCGGGATCATCGCCTCGGCCACCATGACCGTCGCCGAGCTCGGGCACGCCGTCGCCGCCGTGCGGGATCGCACCGACCGACCCTTCGGCGTGAACCTGCGGGCCGACGCCCCCGACGTCGACGACCGCATCGCCCTGCTGGTGCGCGAGGGAGTCAAGGTCGCGAGCTTCGCCCAGGCGCCCGGCGAGCGGGTGGTCAAGAGCCTCAAGGACGCCGGCGTGGTGGTGATGCCGACCATCGGCGCCCGCCGCCACGCCGAGAAGGTCGCGGCGTGGGGCGTCGACGCCGTCATCGCGCAGGGCGCGGAGGGCGGCGGCCACACCGGCACCGTCCCCACCAGCCTGCTGGTCCCCCAGGTCGTCGACGCCGTCGACGTCCCGGTCATCGCGGCGGGCGGCTTCTTCGACGGCCGCGGCCTGGTGGCGGCGCTCGCCTGGGGAGCGGCCGGGGTGGCGATGGGGACCCGCTTCCTGCTGACGCGCGAGTCGACCGTCCCCGACGCCGTGAAGTCGGTCTACCTCGGCACGCCGGTGACCGGGACGGTGGTGACGAAGAGCATCGACGGCTACCCGCAGCGTGTGGTCCGAACCGACCTCGTCGAGCACCTCGAGGGCTCGGGCCGTCTCACCGCGCTCCCCCGCGCGCTGGCCAACGCGTGGCGGTTCCGGTCGCTGACCGGGACCTCGATGACGGCCCTGGCGCGCGAGGGACGGGCCATGAAGCGCAGCCAGGGCCTGACCTGGGCCCAGGTGGCGATGGCGGCCAACGCCGCGATGCTCACCAAGGCCGCCCTCGTCGACGGCGACCTCGCCGCCGGCGTGCTGCCGACGGGCCAGGTCGTCGGCGTGATCGACGAGCTGCCGACGGTCGCCGAGGTGGTCGGCGGCATCATCGACGGCGCCGAGGCCACGCTGGCCCGCCTGGCCGGCGTCCCCACCGACGAGACCACCACCGGAGGGACGGCACCATGACCAAGACCAGGGTCCCCGCGGTCGAGGGGTGGTTCACCCTCGACGACGAACCGCACCTCGTCGGCAGCCGGTGCACCGGGTGCGGGACGGTGTTCTTCCCCGCCGAGCGCACCGCGTGCCGCAACCCGGGCTGCACCGGCCTCGACTTCGAGGAGCACCGCCTGGGGCGCCGGGGCCGGGTGTGGAGCTTCTCCACCAATCACTACGCACCGCCGGCCCCCTACGTGTCGCCCGACCCGTTCGTCCCCTACACGGTGGCCGCGGTGGAGCTCCCCGACGAGAAGCTGGTCGTGCTCGGGCAGGTCGCCGGCGAGGGACCCGGGCTGCGGGTGGGCCAGGAGGTGGAGCTCGTCCTCGACACGCTCTACGAGGACGACGAGCACGAGTACGTGGTGTGGAAGTGGCGGCCGGTGGAGCCGGGCCCGAACGCTCCGACCGGCGGCGTGACGGGAGGGGTGTGATGGGCGCTCACGACGTAGCCGTCCTCGGGGTCGGCATGCACCCGTGGGGCAAGTGGGGCCGCAACTTCGTCGAGTACGGGATCGCCGCCGCCCGCGACGCGCTCGACGACGCGGGCCTGGCCTGGACCGACGTGCAGTTCGTGTCGGGCGCCGACACGATGCGCAACGGGTACCCGGGCTACGTGGCCGGGGCCACCTTCTCCCAGGCTCTCGGGTGGCAGGGCGCCCCGGTCGCCAGCTCGTACGCGGCGTGCGCGTCGGGGGCCACCGCCCTCGAGGTCGCCCGCACCCGGATCCTCGCCGGCCTGTGCGACGTGGCGCTGGTCGTCGGTGCCGACACCACGCCCAAGGGATTCCTGGCGCCGGTCGCGGGCGAGCGCGGCGACGACCCCGACTGGCTGCGGTTCCGCCTCCTCGGTGCCACCAACCCCACCTACTTCGCGTTCTACGCCCGCCGGCGGATGGACCTCTACGGCGCCACCCGGGCCGACTTCGCCCGGGTCAAGGTGAAGAACGCCGCCCACGGGCTGTCCAACCCGTACGCCCGCTACCGCAAGGCCGTCACCGAGGAGGAGGTGATGGCGTCGCCCGTCGTCTCCGACCCGCTGCGCCTCCTCGACGTCTGCGCCACCTCCGACGGCGCGGCCGCGGTGGTGATCTCGAGCCTCGACTTCGCCGCCCGGCACGGAGCCGGGTCGCCGGTGCGGGTGGCGGCCGTCTCGACGGTCACGCCGCGGTTCCCGAACACGGTCATCGAGATGCCGAACTTCTCGACCGACTCGACGCTCGCGGTCCCCGCCCCCGACCTGCCGTTCCGCGACTCGATCGCGGCGGCGGCCTACGAGCAGGCCGGGCTCGGCCCGGCCGACCTCGACCTGGCCGAGGTCTACGACCTCTCCACCGCCCTCGAGCTCGACTGGTACGAGAACATCGGCCTGTGCGGGCCCGGCGAGGCCGAGAAGCTCCTGCGCGACGGCGCCACCACGCTCGGGGGTCGCGTCCCGGTCAACCCGAGCGGCGGGCTGGCGTGCTTCGGGGAGGCCGTGCCCGCACAGGCCCTGGCGCAGGTGTGCGAGGTCACCTGGCAGCTCCGGGGCCGGGCCGGCGACCGGCAGGTCGACGGCGCGCGCACCGGCCTCACCGTCAACCAGGGCCTCTTCGGCCACGGGAGCTGTGTGATCCTCACCCGCTGAGCCCGGACGCGATGCGGCCGAGGTCGCGGCGACCCTGACTTGCGACCCCCGGGGGCGACTGGTTCACTCGCCGCCCATGGAATGGAACCTCGCCGACATGTTCGAGGCCGTGTGCGACGTGGTCGCCGAACGCCGCGCGATCGTCTGCGACGGCCGCGCCCTCACCTACCGCGAGCTCGACGAGCGCGCCACCCGGCTGGCCCACCACCTGGCCGCCCAGGGCGTGGGCCGCGGCGACCACGTCGGCCTCTACCTGTACAACGGCAACGAGTACATGGAGGCCACCTTCGCGGCCTACAAGCTGCGGGCCGTCCCCATCAACGTCAACTTCCGCTACGTGGAGGGCGAGCTGCGGTACCTCTTCGACAACGCGGACCTCGTGGCGCTCGTCCACGGTCGCGAGTTCATCCCTCGCATCGCCGCCGTCGCCGCCGACGCCCCGAAGCTGCGCACCTTCGTCTCCGTCGACGACGGCACCACCGAGGACCTCACCACCATCGGCGCCACCGACTACGAAGCGGCCCTGGCCGCGGCGTCGGCCGAGCGCGACTTCGGGCCCCGCTCCGAGGAGGACCTCTACATCCTCTACACCGGCGGTACCACCGGCATGCCCAAGGGCGTGATGTGGACCCAGCGCGACTACTTCCTCTCCACCATCGCCCCCATCCTCACCCTGGGCGGGCCACAGCCCGAGAGCCCGGAACAGGTGGTCAAGAAGGCCGAGGCGGAGGGTGGAGGCCTGGTCATGTTCCCGATCGCGCCGCTCATGCACGGCGCGGCGCTCTGGCTGGCGACGATGATCATCATGGGCGGCAACGTTCTCGTGCTCACCCGGGGGCGCCGCCTCGATCCCGACGCGATCTGGCGGACCGTGGAGCGCGAGAAGGTGGTCAGCCTGGCCGTGGTCGGCGACGCCATGGCCCGACCGCTGGTCGAGGCGCTCGCCGCGCCCGGGGCCGACTACGACCTCTCGTCGCTGTTCGTCATCGGCTCGGGAGGGGCGATCCTCTCCCCCGCCGTGAAGGAGAAGATCGGCGAGGTGCTCCCGAACACGATGATCGTCGACTCCTTCGGCGCCTCCGAGACCGGCTACCAGGGCTCGGTCACCGGCACCGACGCCGAGGGCCGCCCCACCTTTCGCCTCGGCGACGACACCGCCGTCCTCGACGAGCACGGCGACGCCGTCGAGCCGGGGTCGGGGGTCGTCGGCCGGCTCGCCCGGGGCGGCTACGTGCCCCTCGGCTACTACAAGGACGAGGAGAAGACGCGTTCGATCTTCGTCGAGCACGCCGGGCGCCGGTGGGTCGTGCCCGGCGACATGGCGACCGTCGAGGCCGACGGCACCATCACCCTGCTCGGGCGTGGTTCGGTGAGCATCAACTCCGGGGGCGAGAAGATCTACCCCGAGGAGGTCGAGAGCGCCCTGAAGTCGCATCCCGACGTCTTCGACGTAGTGGTCGTGGGCGTCCCCGACGAGCGCTGGGGCGAACGGGTCGTCGCCGTGGTCCAGCCCCGCGACGGCGCCCGGCCGACCCTCGATGCGCTGGCCGAGCACACCCGCCACGTGATCGCCTCCTACAAGGCCCCCCGTGAGATCCACCTGGTCGACTCCGTGGTCCGCAGCCCGTCGGGCAAGGCCGACTACCGCTGGGCCAAGAAGGTGGCCCTCGAGGGCGCCGGGACCTGACCACCCGCGCCACAAGAGCCCGCCCCGGCGGGGCGCCCGCGGACCGGCCGGTGGGCGCGGGCGCGG
>Ga0226835_1000505_pt1 | contig 41550 bp, 38 predicted proteins | sample LAC_MetaG_1_FD_163627 | JGI IMG/M metagenome (GOLD analysis project Ga0226835, IMG submission 163627) | Anaerobic ammonium oxidizing microbial communities from anammox membrane bioreactor (MBR) in UC Berkley, California, United States -... | ecosystem: Engineered > Bioreactor > Anaerobic >...
GTACCCTGGAGTTCTACGTTCCATTATGTGGACATGATCGACTCCGGGAGTTCAGGCTCGGATCGGTCGATCCACATGACCCGTCACGCATCACGCCGCTTCTGGCTCTAGACCCTGTAGGTCCAGAAGCAGCCACCGGGCACATGGTGTTGCCGAAGGAACATCTGAGAGAAGTAGGGGCACGAATAGAGCTCTTGGCGTCGGCAACGACGCAAGACGGATGGTCGGCTATCTCTCCGACCTTTGAGCTTGCTCACCTTCCTGTCGATGGATCGGTTCTTGGAAGCCCCACGGGCCCGCACGACGTGATCAGCATCCCCGAACTGCGACAGGCACAACGCGAGGCTTGTGAGGGCTGGGGAGTCGGCGATCTAGCGCGGCGTTTTGCGCGCATCGTGCTTCCCGTAATCGCAATTCTGGCTCTCATCGCATATCTTGTGTTCCGAAGGCACCGTCAGCGGAGCGCCGCTCCACGCCATTGGTAGTAGCGGGCCTTGGTGCCAGCGTCCTCGGGCTGGCGACTGGCCGGCTGACCATGGCGTTGTACGGCCTCCCGTTCTTGGTCTTCATGCTCCTGATAGCTCGGGTGTTGGCACCGTCGCGTCTGCCGGAGAGTGATGACCGACTGGTCGCGGCTCAGGAGCGGTTCTTCCGCCGTCTGGGGATCAAGTGGCTCAGTGGCTCAGACCACGATGCCACCGCGGAGAACAGGCTGGTGCGCCGGCGACCGCGGCGAAATCGGTGACGGTGTTGACGCCGCTCACTGGGGCTCCGGGTCTCAAGGGGCCTTACGCGATGAGGCGTGGGGGCTGGTGAGGTACGGGTCCGTTCCATAGGGTCCACCAACGCGGTCAAGGTTCCGCGGTTCTGCGGATACACAGGGGCTCTCCACGATCGACGGCGCCAGAATCACCGATCCTGTTGAGGCCCTGTCCCGCGTGCGCGGACCCTCGGCGGTTACTCGACCCCACTCGGATCCGAAGCGCCTCGAACGCTGGGACAACCCGCGCCGCCGCCACAGCTACAACGACGGCATCAGCCCCATCGACTACGGGACCACGAACGCGGCATGATCACCCACACCCTCACCGTCCGTCAGACCGGGGGGCCTCCGTGCTGGGCTTCGGGTGCAACAAGTGAGGCGGCGCGTCGGCATCGGGGTCGCCGTTCTCGCCGTCATCGCGATGGGAGCGCTCAGCCTGCTTGCGCTCGCTCGCGGCCCGGGCTCGGACTCCGCGACCGGAGAGGTCATCGCGATCACCAGCGTCGCAACGGGCAAGGTCGTCTGCGTGCGCGACCACGACAGCCGCCGCACGCGGTGCGGCGAGGTGTCCGAGCCAGACCTTCCCGAGCGGCTCGACTCAGTGGAGGTCGGCGGGTGCGCATACCTCAAGGTCGCGAGAGACGCCGTGCTCGAACTGGAACGTCGGCCCTGCTCGTGAACAAGGCGGCGCCCCTCGGACCGATCAGCACAGGCTGCGGTGCCCGCTTCAGCGAGGTTCCTGCCACCGCACGCCCGGGAAGCGGTCGAAGTCGTTGTCGAACGAGACGATCGTGCCGCGGTGCTCGACGGCCAGCGCCGCCAGATGGGCGTCGTTGACGAGGTTGGCGCCGGACCCGACCGCCTCGAGCAGGCCGCGCAGGATCCGGGGATGCTCGACCGTCGGCTCCACCACGACCGCCGCCGGAACGCCCAGCCACGCGTCGACCCGGTCCATCGCCTCGCCGATCGTGAGAGGCGCCGGGAACAGCCCGACCTTGGTGGTGAGGCGCACGAAGGCGAGGAGCGCCACCCAGGAGAACGCCACCGTGCCGGCGCCCGACAGCGCCTCGTCGAGCCAGCGCCGCGACCGCTCGTGGTGCCGCGCGTCGCGGTTCACCGCGTAGAGCAGTACGTTGGCGTCGACCAGCTGCATCGGAGCTCAGGAACCGGCGCGCAGCTTGCGCACGAGGTCGTCGTCCTCGAGGTCGGCGGCGACCCGCAGGGCCCGATCGAGGTTGACCCGCGACTCGCCCAACGATGCGGTCGCGGTGCGGAAGCGACGTGGGGTCGCCTCGCCGACGCCCTCCCGGACGAGGTCGTTCAGCGCCCGCTTGAACGACACCCGCCGTTCGGCCATGCGCCGCCGGACCAGTTGCTCCACGTCGGGATCGAGCGTGACCGTGGTGCGCACTATGACAGCATAGCATCATTGCTGATGATGCCCTGATGCAATGGCGGCACCAGGCCGGATCGTCCACCTGCTGGCTAGCTTGACGTTCGTGGTCGCCGCGGGTGAACCGTTTCCGATCCGTCCCGAGGACCTAGCCGTCACGGGGGGCATCACCGCGGTGTTCGAGCCCGACGGCGACCTCTTCGTCCCGAGCGAGATCGCACGCGGTCCGTGGGACCCGAACGCGCAGCACGGCGGCGCGCCCGCGGCGTTGCTGGCCCGGGCGGTGGAGCGCTTCGAGCCGGGCCCGGCGTCGTTCGTGGCCCGCATCACGATCGAGCTCCTCCGGCCCGTCCCGCTGACCCCGCTCGAGGTGCGGACCCGGATGCTCCGGCCCGGCCGCCGGGTGCAGCTCGTGGAGGCGGCGCTGCACGCCGGCGGGGTGGAGGTGGCACGCGCCGCCGGGCTCCGCATCCGGGAGGAGGACCTGGACCTGCCGCCCGGCGCCCACGACCCGGACCGGCCCGCGCTGGCCGGCCCGGCCACCGGCGAGCCGGCCGCCCACGAGCGCTTCCCCGGTGCGATGTTCCCGAACGCGGTCGAGGTCGTGTTCGTGGCGGGTGAGTTCTGGGAGCCGGGTCCCTCCTCGGCGTGGTTCCGCCTGCGGATCCCGATCGTGGCCGGCGAGGAGCCGAGCCCGCTGATGCGGGTGGCGGCGGCGGCCGACTTCCCCAACGGCATCAGCGCGCCGCTGTCGTGGACCGGCGGCTGGCTCTACATCAACCCCGAGCTCACGATCCACCTGCACCGCCGACCCGAAGGGGAGTGGGTCGGCCTCGACGCCACCACGTACGTGGAGCCCAACGGGGTGGGCCAGGCCGAGGCGGTGCTCCACGACCGGCGCGGCCGCATCGGGCGCTCCTCGCAGAGCCTCCTCGTGGGCCGCCTCGAAGGCGGGTAGCGCTCCCGGCCCGGGCGGGTCAGCGCCGGCCGGCTAGGGGCCGCTTGCCGTGGTTGGCCTTGTTGCGGCGCGCCTTGAGCTTGCGCATCTTCGACTTCTTGCTCATCGTGGGCTCCTGCGCGGCTCGACCGACGGCGACATGCGGGTCCCCCACGCTACTCGGGGCCTCCCCGTACCTCCCAACCGCCGGCGCCAGGCCCCCGCTCGATGGGGGTGCTCGGGGTCTCGGGGTGTCGGGAGGTCTCGTGTCGCCCCGCCGTCGTTTCGTCGCCCGACGCCCGGTGGGGGAGAGGTGGTGAGACGGGCGGGTCGAAGGAGGCGGGGCGGGCAGCCACCATTAGCCTGAGGGCCGATGGAGCACCTCGGCCTCGTGGGTCTGCCCGATTCGGGGCACGACCGCCTCTTCGCCGCCCTCACGGGCCTCGACGTGCCGGGCGGGTTCGAGAAGGTCGTCGGGGTGGCGTCGCTCCCCGACGAGCGCCTGAGCGCGCTCTCGGAGATGTCGCACTCCAAGAAGACGGTCCCCGCCGGCTTCGAGGTGGTGTTCCTGCCCCCGGTCGGGGCGGGCGCGCAGCCCGGCGAGAGCCTGGGCAGCCGCCTGCTCGGATCGCTGCGCGACGCGGACGCCGTGCTCTTCGTGCTGCGCGGCTTCGACGGCCACGACCCCGCCTCCGACCTCGACGCCCTCGAGTACGAGCTCGTGCTCGCCGACCTGGCGTCGGTCGAGACCCGTCTCGCCAAGCAGCGCCGGGCCGTGAAGGGCGACAAGGGCCTCGCCGCCGAGGTGGCCGCGCTGGAGAAGGCCGCGGCGGCGCTCGGCGACGGCGTCCCCGTCTACCGCTCCGACCTGAGCGCCCAGGAGCGCGACCTCCTCGCGCCCGTGTTCCTGCTCACCAACAAGCCCGTCCTCGTGGTGGTCAACGTCGGCGAGGCCGGCGACGCCGGCGCCGCGGCGGGCGGGGCCGACGGGGCCGACCCGGCGGCGGCGTTCGGGCCCGACGCCCTCACCGTCGCCGTGGACCTCGAAGCCGAGATCGCGGCCTGCGACCCCGCCGACCGCCCGGAGCTGCTCGAGAGCTTCGGCATCGACGAGAGCGTCCTGCCCCGCCTGTCGCGCGCCGCCTACCACCTGCTCGGCCGCCGGACGTTCTTCACCACCGGCGACAAGGAGACCCGGGCGTGGACATTCCGGGCCGGGGCCCGGGCGCCGGAGTGCGCCGGGGTCATCCACAGCGACCTCGAAAGGGGCTTCATCCGGGCCGAGGTGATCCGCTGGGACGAGCTGCTCGCGATCGGGTCGTGGGCCAAGGCCAAGGAGGCGAACCGGTTGCGGGTCGAGGGCAAGCAGTACGAGGTGGCCGACGGCGACGTCGTGGAGATCCGCTTCAACGTGTGAGGGGCATTGGCCTGGCTGCTTCGCGACGGTGAGGTCCTGGCCGCGGCCGAGTTGTTGACCGGCCGCCGCCAGCGGGCGCGCGGCCTGCTCGGTCGCGAGACGCTCGACGGCGCCGTGGTCCTGCGCCCCTGCCGCCAGGTGCACACGGTCGGGATGCGCTTCCCGATCGACGTGGCGTTCTGCGACCGCGACGGCGTGGTTCTGCGCACCGACTTCCTGCGCCCGTGGCGGGTCTCGGCCCTGGTGTTCCGGTCGGTGTTCGTGATCGAGGCGTCGGCCGGGGCCTTCGAACGGTGGCGCCTCGAGCCCGGAGACCGACTGGAGCTCCGAAGTTGAGCCGCGCCGGGGCCGGGCGGCCGAAGTCGTGACGGCCGGGAAGCTGGTGGTGGTGGGCACCCCCATCGGCAACCTGGGTGACCTCGCGCCCCGGGCGATCGAGGTCCTGCGCACCGCCGACGTGGTCGCGGCCGAGGACACGCGCCGGGCCCGGGCGCTGCTGAGCGCCGCCGGCGTCCCGGCCCGGGGTCGCCTGGTGTCGGTCCACGCCCACAACGAGGGGGAGCGTGCGGCGCGGCTCGTCGACCGGGCTCTCGACGGCGCGGTGGTGGCCGTCGTCTCCGACGCCGGGATGCCGGGGATCTCCGACCCGGGCGCGGCGCTGGTGCGGGCCGCGGCGGCGGCCGGCGTGCCGGTCGAGGTGGTCCCGGGGCCTAGCGCGGTGCTCGCCGCCCTGGCCGTGTCGGGCCTGCCGTCGGACCGGTTCGCCTTCGAGGGCTTCCTGCCGCGGCGGGGCCGGAGCCGCGACCGCCGGCTCGCCGGAATCGCGGCGTCCGACCGGACGGTCGTGGTGTTCGAGTCGCCCCGCCGGGTTCCGGGGACCCTCGCCGACCTGGCCCGGGTCTGCGGGCCCGACCGGCCGGTGGTGGTGGCCCGGGAGCTGACCAAGCTCCACGAGGAGGTGTGGCGGGGTTCCGCCGGGGAGGCCGCGGCCCGGGCCGCGGCGGGCGGTGAGCCACGCGGCGAGCACGTGATCGTGGTCGCCGGTGCCCCTGCCCCGCCGGACGGCGGCACCGGCGACCCCGCCGTAGTCGCAGCCGGCGACTCCGCCGGCGCCGAAGCCCTCGAGGCCCGGGTCCGGGCCGAGCTGGAGGCCGGGGCGTCGGTTCGCGACGCCGCCCGCGCCGCGTCGGCGGAGCTGGGGGTGGGGCGGCGGACCGCCTATCAAGCGGCGCTGCGTGCCGCGAGCGGGACGGCCGCCGGTGACGCCGAGCGGGACGGCGCCTGACGGCCGGCGCGGCTCAGGCGTCGCCGCCCAAGCCCCGCAGGTCGCCCAGGCAGGCCGCGCAGACCATCCGGTCGCGGTAGCTCGTCAGGTCGGCACGGGAGCCGCAGAACGCGCAGGACGTCTCCACCTTGTGGATCACGAGCCGGGTGCCGTCCTGGTCCACGGAGACGAGATCGCCGACCTCGATCTCCATCGCCCGGCGCAGCTCCACCGGTATCACCACCCGGCCCAGCGCGTCGACCTTGCGCGGGATCCCCATGCCCCCATAGTCGCGCTTGGGGTGCACCGGGGCTCCAAGCGGGGACGGACGAACGGCGCGTGGTCGGCATAATGGGCCGGTGCCCCGACCGTTCTACGTGACCACGCCCATCTACTACGTGAACGACGTGCCCCACATCGGGCACGCCTACACGACGGTGGCCGCCGACGTGCTGGCCCGGTGGAGGCGCCTCCACGGCGACGACGTCGTGTTCCTGACCGGCACCGACGAGCACGGCCTCAAAGTCCAGCGGGCGGCGGAGGAGCGGGGTATCACGCCGGCGGAGCACGCGGAGCAGACCAGCCGCCGGTTCCGCGACGCGTGGGCCGGCCTCGACATCACGAACACCGACTTCATCCGCACCACCGAGGAGCGCCACCACCGGGCGGTGCAGGAGTTCCTCCAGGCCGTATACGACGCCGGCGACATCGAGCTCGACACCTACGAGGGCCTCTACTGCGTCGCGTGCGAGGGCTACTACACCCCCGACGAGCTCGTCGACGGCAACTGCCCGATCCACGGCCGCCCCGTCGAGCAGGTGGTGGAGGAGAACTACTTCTTCCGGCTCTCCCGATACGAGCAGCGCCTCCTCGACCACTACGAGGCCCACCCGGAGGCCGTGCAGCCCGAGACCCGACGCAACGAGGTGCTCGGGTTCATCAAGGGCGGCCTGAAGGACTTCTCGATGAGCCGCACGTCGATCTCTTGGGGCATCCCCCTGCCGTGGGACCCGAGCCACGTGGCCTACGTGTGGTTCGACGCCCTGTTCAACTACTGCACGGCCGTCGGCTACGGCTCCGACCCCGCACGCTTCGGGCGGTACTGGCCCGCCGACTACCACCTGATCGGCAAGGACATCCTGCGCTTCCACGCGGTGTACTGGCCCGCGATGCTCATGTCGGCGGGGCTGGAGCCGCCCCGGTGCGTGTTCGCCCACGGGTTCCTCCTCGTCGGCGGCGAGAAGATGAGCAAGACCCGCCTGAACCAGATCGCCCCCGCCGACCTGGTCGAGACGGTGGGCGTCGACGGGTTCCGCTACCACTTCATGGCCGACCAGCGCTTCGGCCCCGACGGCGACTTCAGCTACGAGGCGATGGTCGCCCGCTACAACAGCGACCTGGCCAACAACTTCGGCAACCTCGCCAACCGGGTGCTCACGATGTCGGCGGGCTACGTGGGCGGGGTCACCCCCGCGGATCGTGCCGACGGGCCGCTGGTGGCGGCGGCGGCCGCCGCCTACGAGGCGCAGGCCGCGGCCCTGGACCGCCTCGACTTCGCGTCGGGCTTCGCCGCGGTGTGGGAGCTGATCCGCGCCACCAACGCCTACATCGAGGACCGCCGGCCGTGGGAGACGAACAAGGCCGGCGACACCGCGACGACCGCGGCCGTCCTCGGCGACTGCCTGGAGGCGCTGCGGATCGTGGCCCTGCTGGCGTCGCCGGTCATCCCCCGCGCCGCGGCCGAGCTCTGGCGGCGTCTCGGCTGGCCGGGAACCCCCGAGGAGCAACGCCTCCCGGAGGCGGCCGGCTGGGGGGCCGTGAACGGGTCGGGCAACCGCCTCGAGAAGGGCGCCCCACTGTTCCCCCGCCTCGACGCGCCCTGACCACCACCGACGCGCCGTGGCCGCCTGGACCGACTCCCACTGCCACCTCCCGTCGCTCGACGAGCCGGAGGCGGCACTCGAACGGGCCCACGCCGCGGGCGTGATGCAGGTGGTGTCGGTGGGCACCGACCTCGCGTCGTCGGAGCAGTGCGTGGCCCTGGCCGCGGCCCACGCCGGCGTGTCGGCCACCGTGGGCCTCCACCCCCACGACGCCTCCCGCCTCGACGCGGAGTGGGACGCCCTGGAGCGCCTGGCCCGGTCCGACGGGGTGGTGGGGATCGGCGAGACCGGCTTCGACCTCCACTACCGGCACTCGCCGCCCGCCGACCAGGAGCGCGCCTTCCGGGCCCATGTCCGGCTCGCCCACCGCCTGGGGCTCGCGCTCGTGGTCCACACCCGCGAGGCGTGGGACGACACGTTCCGCGTCCTCGAGTCCGAGGACCGGCCCGCCGAGGTGGTGTTCCACTGCTTCACCGGGGGCCCGGCCGAGGCCCACCGCGCCCTGCGGCTCGGGGCCTCGCTGTCGTTCAGCGGCATCGCGTCCTTCAAGGGCGCCGACGACGTCCGGGAGGCCGCCGCGCTCACCCCGCCCGACCGCCTCCTGGTGGAGACCGACGCCCCGTACCTCGCGCCCGTACCGCACCGCGGCCGGCGCAACGAGCCCGCCTTCGTGGTCGACGTGGGCCGGGCCGTGGCCGGCGCCCGCGGCGAGCCGGCGGAGCGGGTCGCCGAGGCGTCGGCGGCGACGGCCCGGCGGGTGTTCGGCCCGGGGTCGGGGCCCGGCGGGTGACGGCGCTGACCCCCGCGTCGATCCGGGCCCTGCTCGCCGAGCACGGCCGCGAGCCGAGCCGCGCGCTGGGGCAGCACTTCCTCGCCGACCCGAACACGGCACGTCGCGTCGTGGCGGTGGCCGGGGTGGCGGCCGGTGACCGGGTGCTCGAGATCGGGCCGGGCGTGGGCTCGCTCACCGTCGCCCTGCTCGACGCCGGGGCCCGCGTCACGGCGCTCGAGCTCGACCGCCACCTCGTGCCGCTGCTGCGGGAGGCGACCGGCGACCCGCCCGATCTGCGCATCGAGGTGGGCGACGCCCTCACCGCCGACCTCGGCGCGCTCCTCGACGGGGACGGGTGGCTGGTGGCCGCGAACCTTCCCTACAACGTGGCCACGCCGATAGTGGTACGCGTCCTGGAGGAGGCGCCGCAGATCGTGCGGGCGACGGTGATGGTGCAGCTGGAGGTGGGAGAGCGGCTCGCGGCGCCCCCGGGAGGGCCCGGGTGCGGGGCGGTCTCGGTCAAGGCCGCATACCACGCACGCGTCCGCCTGGCGGGCCGGGTGCCGCCCACGGTGTTCCTGCCTCCACCGGCGGTGGAATCGGTGCTCGTGCGCCTCGACCGCCACGAGCGACCTCCCGTCGACGTGCCGTCGCCCGCCGCCATGTTCTCCCTCGCCCGGGCGGGCTTCGCGACCCGGCGCAAGATGCTGCGCCGGGCCCTGCGGTCGGAGCTCGGCGAGCGGACCGAGGCGGTCATGGCGACGGCCGGTGTCGACCCCTCGGCCCGGGCCGAGACCCTCGACCTCGACGCCTGGGCCCGGTTGGCCCGGGCGGCGGCGCCGTGAGCGGGCCGGGGCGTGCCGTCGCCGTCGAGCGCCGCGCGCCCGCGAAGCTGACCCTCTCGCTGCGGGTGCTCGGCACCCGTCCCGACGGCTACCACGAGCTCGACGCCCTCGCCGTGGCGCTGGCCGAACCCGCCGATCACGTGGCGGTGACGGTCGAGCCCGTGAGCCGGCCCGCCGGATCGGTCGGAACCGCCGGCGCGGCGGGAGAGGCCGGAGCGGTGGAGCTCGAGCTGCACGGCCGCACCGAGGGCGTCCCCCCTGGTGAGGAGAACCTCGCGGTCCGGGCGGCGCGGGCGGTCGTGGCGGCCGGCCGCCAGAGCGGCCGGGTCCTGATCCGCTTGACCAAGGCCGTGCCGCCCGGTTCGGGGCTCGGCGGCGGCTCCTCCGACGCCGCGGCCGTGCTCGCGGCGCTCGGTGCCACGGCCGGCGTGCCCCGGGCGCGGCTCTTGGAGCTCGCTGCCGAGCTCGGGTCCGACGTGCCCGCGTGCCTGCACGGCGGGCCGGTGATCATGCGGGGTCGCGGCGAGGTCGTACGGCCCGTCGCCCTCGCCGGCCCGCTGGCGGTCCTCGTGGTGGTGCCCCGCCTCGCCCTCTCCACGCCCGAGGTGTACCGGGCGTGGGACGATCTGGGGGGCCCGGAGGCCCGGACGGAGGTGACCGCACCGATGGCGGTGGCGCCGATCGTCCCGGTGCTGGCCAACGACCTGGAGCTCGCTGCCGACCGCGTGGAGCCGCGCCTCGCACGCGTGCGCGACGCCCTGGAGGGGCTCACCGGCGCGCCGGTGCTGCTGGCGGGGAGCGGTTCGGCGCTGTGGACCCTCGGCCCCGAACCGGGTGGCGACCCCGCGGCCCTCGAGGAGACGGCGCGGCGGGCGGCCCGAGACCTCGGTGTCGACGCCTACGCGACCGTGGCCGGGGGGCCGGGGGAGGGGCTCAGCGACCCTGTTGGCGACGCTGCCAGCGCGTCTTCTTGAGAAGCTTCTTGTGCTTCTTCTTGCGCATGCGCTTGCGGCGCTTCTTGATCAATGAGCCCATGGCGGCGCAAACGCTACCGGAGCCCCGGCCCGGCGTACACATCGTGTCCTGGGCGCGTCCGGGGCGTGCCCTGGTCCCGTCCCGGTCGTACCCCGGGCGGGCCCCACCGACCCGGCGGGGGCCCCGGCTATCGTCGGCGTGCGATCGGGGGTGGTGTAACGGCAGCACGGGGTCCTTTGGAGTCCCAGGTCGAGGTTCGAAACCTCGCCCCCGAGCCGGGGCGGCCTCGAGCCCGAGCCCGGCGCCGAACCGCTCCGTGACCGAGACCCCATGAGCGACCGAGATCCCATCGACGAGATCCGATGAGCGAGGTTCCGTGAGCGACGCGAGCAGCGAACCGGCGGTACGCCCGGTCCCGGGGGGCCCGTGACGGGCGCCGGCGGCCGGTCGCTGTCGGCCGTGGTCCTCGCCGCGGGCGAAGGGACCCGCATGCGGTCGGCGACCCCCAAGGTCCTGCACCCGCTGTGCGGGCGCCCGATGGTGGTCCACGTGCTGCGGGCGCTGGCCGGGCTGGAACCGGACCGGATCGTGGTGGTCGTCGGTCGCGGGGGCGATGCCGTCGCCCGGGCCGTCGACGACGGCCTCGACGGCACGGTGCCCGTCGAGCTCGTCGAGCAGCGCGACCGGCGCGGCACCGGCGACGCCACGGGGGTGGCCCTGACCGCCTTCCCGTCCGACCTCGACCCCGACGACGACCTCCTCGTGGTCCCCGGCGACGCCCCGCTGCTGCGGACGGCGACGCTCGATCGCCTCGTGGCCGAGCACGGCTCCGGCGAGACCGCCGCCACGCTGCTCACGGCCCGCTATGCCGACCCGACCGGCTACGGCCGGATCCTGCGCGACGAGCACGGGCGGGTGGAGGCGATCGTCGAGGAGGCCGACGCCACCCCCGACCAGCGGGCGATCGACGAGGTCGGCGTGTCCGTGTACCTCTTCCGGCGCAGCCTGCTCGCCCCGGCCCTGCGGCGCCTGGCGCCCGACAACGCCCAGGGCGAGTACTACCTGACCGACGTGGTCGGGGTGCTGCGCGACGCCGGGCACGCGGTGGCGGCGTACGGCGCCGACGATCCCGGCGAGACGGTCGGGGTCAACGACCGGGTCCAGCTCGCGGCGGCCGAGGCCGTCCTTCGCCGGCGCATCAACGCGCGCTGGATGCTCGAAGGCGTGACCATGACCGACCCGGACCGGACCTACGTCGACGTCGACGTGCGGCTCGAGGCCGACGTGACCCTCCGGCCGGGCGTGGCCCTCGAAGGGAGCACCCGCGTCGCGACCGGCTCCGACATCGGGCCCGAGACCCGCCTGGTCGACACCGTCGTGGGGGAGGGCGCCCAGGTGCGCCGGACCGTGGCCGTCGGGACGGTGATCGGGGCCGGGTGCACCGTCGGGCCGTACGTTTCGCTGCGGCCGGGCACCCGACTCGCCGACGGCGCCCACGTCGGCACCTTCGTGGAGGTCAAGAACAGCGAGATCGGCGAGGGGGCGAAGGTGCCGCACCTCTCCTACGTCGGCGACGCCGAGATCGGGCCCCGGGCCAACCTCGGCGCCGGGACCATCACCGCCAACTACGACGGGCGCCGCAAGCACCGGACGGTCGTCGGTGCCGACGCCCGGATCGGTTCCGACACCGTCCTCCGAGCGCCGGTGGTGGTGGGCGAGGGCGCCTACACCGGGGCCGGCGCGGTGGTGACCGGCGACGTGCCCGCCGGGGCGCTGGCCAAGGGCGTACCCGCCCGGGTGGAGAAGGACTGGTCGCCGCCCGGCGACGACGAGCCCCCGGGTGAGCCCCCGGGTCCGGGCGACGGGGAGTGACGGGGAGTGAGGGAGCTTCGATGGAGCTGCTGACCAAGAAGAGGCTGATGCTCTTCGCCGGGCGGGGGAACCCCGAGCTGTCGGAGGAGATCGCCGGCCACCTGAAGGTGCCCCTCGGCGACGTGAAGCTGTCGTCGTTCGCCAACGGCGAGATCTACTGCCGCTACGGCGAGAGCATCCGCGGCTCCGACGTCTTCGTGCTCCAGACGCACTGCGACCCGATCAACGACCGGATCCTCGAGCAGCTCATCATGATCGACGCCGCCAAGCGGGCGTCGGCCAAGCGCATCACCGCGGTGTGCCCCTTCTACGGCTACGCCCGCCAGGACCGCAAGGCCGAGGGCCGTGAGCCCATCACGGCCCGGCTGCTCGCCGACCTGCTCACCGCGGCCGGGGCCGAGCGCCTGCTCACCGTCGATCTCCACACCGGCCAGATCCAGGGCTTCTTCGACGTGCCCGTCGACCACCTGACCGCGGTGCCGTCGCTCACCGACCACCTGGTCGGGCGGCTCGACCGCGACGGCGAGGTCACGGTCGTCGCCCCCGACGCCGGTGGCGGCAAGCTGGCCCGCCGCTTCGCGAACGGCCTCCACGACCACGGGTTCGAGGCCGACCTCGCGTTCATCGACAAGCGCCGCCCCAAGGGCACCCACAACGTGGCCGAGGCCAACGACGTGGTCGGGGTGGTCGACGGGCGCACGTGCATCCTCGTCGACGACATGATCGACACCGCGGGGACCATCACCAGCGCCGCGTCGCTCCTGAGCGACCGTGGGGCCCGCGAGGTCTTCGTGGTCGCCACCCACGCCGTGCTGTCGGGCCCGGCCGTCGACCGTCTCAAGAACTCGGAGATCCGGCGGGTGGTGGTCACCGACACCCTGCCCATCCCCGCCGAGAAGCGCTTCGACGGCCTGGAGGTGGTGTCGATCGCCCCGGTCATCGCCGAGGCCCTCGACGCCGTGTTCGAGGACACCTCGGTGAGCGAGCTGTTCAAGGGCGACAACGTCTGAGGGGCCCGACCCGGGTCCCGGTTGGCGTGGCGGGCGGCACCGGCGCAGAATGGAAGGTCCCTCGCCCGCGCCCGTAAGGATCTCCGCGCCATGGCCGACGTAGTCCTCCACGCCGCTGCCCGCCCCGAGCGGGGCTCGCGCCCGTCGGGCCGCATCCGCCGCGCCGGCCGGGTCCCGGCCGTCGTCTACGGCCTCGGCGAGGAGGCCACCTCGATCTCGGTGGGCGCCCGCGAGCTCGGGCACATCCTCGCCGGTGAGGCGGGGGCCAACACGCTCATCACCCTCGACCTCGACGGCGAGCAGCACTTGACCCTCGCCCGCCAGATCCAGCGCCACCCCACCCGCGGCGACCTGGTCCACGTCGACTTCATCCGCATCCGCCGCGACGTCGCGGTGACCGCCGAGGTGCCCCTCGAGGTGACGGGCGAGGCGCCCGGCACCCGCCAGGGAGGCATCCTCGACCAGGTCCTGTTCCACCTGACCGTCGAGGCCAAGCCGGCCGACATCCCGGCGTCGATCGAGGTCGACGCCGGTGCGCTCGAGGTGGGCGACCAGATCCGGGTCGGCGAGCTGGTGCTGCCGCCCGGCGTCACCACGCCCCAGGACCCCGACGACCTGGTGGTCCACGTCACCGTCCCGCGGGGCGTCGAGGAGGCCGAGGAGCCGGCGGCCGAGGGCGAGGAGGGCGAGGAGCCCGCCGAGGCGCCGGCCGCGGAGGCCGGCGAGGGGTCCGAGCCCTCCGCCGAGTAGGGCCGGGCGCCGGTGCTGCGCCCGCGCTCGGGTCGAGGCGGCCGGGGCGTCCGGGGCGAGCGCCGCGGCACCCCCGCCGATCTGCTCGTCGTGGGGCTGGGGAACCCCGGTGCCGAGTACGCCCGCACGCGCCACAACGTGGGGTCGGAGGTGGTCGAGCTCCTGGCCGCCCGGCACGGCGGGCGGCTGCGACGGTCCAAGGAGCGGGCCCTCGTCGACGAGGTCCGCGTCGACGGCCGGCGGGTCGCGCTGGCCGTTCCGCTCACGTTCATGAACGAGTCGGGGTCGGCCGTCGCGCCCCTGGCCCGGCGCTACGGGGTGGGCGCCGAGGCGCTGGTGGTGGTCCACGACGAGCTCGACCTCCCCGTGGGCAGCGTGAAGGTCAAGGCCGGCGGGGGCCTGGCCGGGCACAACGGGTTGCGATCCGTCAAGGCGCACCTGCACACCACCGACTTCCTGCGGGTGCGGATCGGGATCGGGAAGCCGCCCACCCAGGATCGGGGGGTCGATCACGTCCTGAGCCGGTTCTCCAAGCACGACCGCGCCGAGATCGACGTCGCGGTCGAGAGGGCGGCCGACGCGGTGGAGGTCATCGCGACCGAAGGCGCCGACGCGGCCATGAACCGGGTCAACCCCGGCGCCTGAGCGTCAGCCGTCCAAGGGCCGGCCGTCGCGCCGGCGGGCCAGCGTCGCGGCCACCACGGTGCGCAGCTCCTCGACGAAGCGCTCGTCGGAGTAGCCCAGCGCGTGGGCCCGTATCGCCGCGGGATCGAACGACATGGTCTCGAACCGCTCGATCGACGCCGCGAGGCTCTCGGGCGTCTGCGGGTCGAAGAACACCCCCGTCCGGTCCTCGACGACGGTCTCGGTCGCGCCGCCCTTGCGGAAGGCGATCACCGGCCGGCCGCAGGCCATGGCCTCCAGCGGCGTGATCCCGAAGTCCTCCTCGGCGGGAAGGATGAGGGCCCGGCACGAGTGGTAGAGCGCCGCGATCTCCCGGTCGTCGGTGAGCCGGCCGACGAACTCGACCGTCGGGCCCGCCATCCGGCGCAGGGCGGCCTCCTCGGAGCCGTCGCCGGCGACCACCAGCCGGCGCCCGAGCCGGGTCGCGGCCTCGACCGCCACGTCGATGCGCTTGTACGGAACGAGACGGGCCATCACCAGGTAGAAGTCGCCAGGGCCGTCGGGGGCGGGCGTGAAGCGCGACACGTCGACCGGGGGGTTGAGGACCGTGCTCTCCCTCCCGTAGTAGGTGCGGATCCGGTCCTGGACCACGCGGCAGCTCGCCAGGAGGACGTCGGGCCGCTGGGCGGCGGCGAGGTCGCGTTCCCGCATCCTGCCGACCAGCCGCGGGAGGACCCGCCGGACCAGTGGGTCGAGAACCCCGAGCCCCGGCTGGTCGAGGTACTCCTCGTAGTGGCTCCAGTAGTAACGGGTCGGCGTGTGGATGTAGGAGACGTGCACCGACCCCGGCGCGGTCACCACCGCCTTCGACTCCGCGCTGCTCGAGGAGATCACCACGTCGTAGCCCGACAGGTCGAAGGAGCGGAAGGCCCGCTCCCGCAGCAGCGTGAAGAGCTGGTGTCGCCGGGTGGCGAGGGGCACGCGCTGGAGGAACGAGGTGCGCACGTCGAGGCCGTCGAACTGGGGCACGCGCCGGCGGTTGAAGACGCTGGTGAAGATGGGCGCCTCCGGGAACGCCCGCTTCATCACCAGGGCCACCCGTTCCGAACCGGCCAGGTTCGTGAGCCAGTCGTGGACGATCGCGACCCTGATCCCGGGGTCGGCGCCGGCGCCGGACGCGGGGTCGGCGGCCTCGGCGGGCTCCCGGGAAGCGGTCACGACGCGCGGAGGGTAGTCGCGCCGGGAGGGGTCCCCGTTGCGCCCCCGGTTCCGTGCCCCACCGTGGCGGGCTACGATCGGGGCCCTCACAGCCGGGTGAGTGCATGTCGCCAGGGGGGGTCAGGACATGGGGTCGACCGGTCGAGCGTCCCGGTTCAGGTCCGGTAGCAGGTTCGGCGGCCGGTTCGGCCGCACGGTGTCGACGGTCGCGGGCCTGGCCGTCCTGACCGTCGGCCTCGTGGGTTGCGACCACGCTCCCAGCACGGTGCACCGGCCGATCGACCCGGTCGTGCTCACGGGCGCCCAGCTTCCCCAGCTCGTCGGTGAGGCGCCGGGCGACATCGTGGCGTTCGCCCATCGCAAGCCCGACGGCAACGCCGTCTGGGATCAGGTACCGGTCCAGGTCGACGAGCGGGCGGTGGTGCCGTTCGGCACCACGCCCCCCTCCAACAGCACGCCGGGCGTCACCGGGACGGTCTACGGGTACGGCAGCGGAGGGCCGACCGCGCTCCAGTACACGGATGCCGGCACCTGGGTGGGTGCCGACCCGAACGCCGCGTTCGACGCCGACGACGAATTGGTCTTCATGGCCTTCGACGCCGGGTCGGTCGCGAGCCCCGAGGTCCCCGACGAGCCGGCCGGTGTGGTGCCGGGCAGCGGGGTGGCCGTGAAGATCGAGGACCCGCAGGAGCCGGGCTCGGTCGGCTACGTGTACCTCTTCGTGCGCTCCGGCCCCGGCCTCGACCCGGCGGCCGGCGAGGACTACGTCACCTACGACTTCGACCTCACCTCCGGTCCCTACAAGACGACCTACAAGCGGCGAACGGGCCCGAACCCGGAGACCTCCACGATCACGACCGACCGCTACACGATCGGGTTCACCGACCGCTGGTTCGAGACGACCTGGCAGGTCGGGGCCGGGGCCGACCTGCTCGACGGGCACAAGAACGTGTTCGCCATCGGGTACTGCGACCGCAGCAACCTGACCTTCAACCAGGCCGAGGGGGCGTTCGCCACCAACACCGACGGCCCGGTGCGTGCGATCCGGTCCTACGTGGGCGCCAACAGCGGCCCCAAGACCCAGCGGACGCACCTCTTCTACCGCTACCACGAGCAGACGATCACCGACCTGCGGGTCCACGCCATCCCGGGCGTGATCGACTACATCGACTACGGGCCCGGAGCCCTCGGCTCGACGTACCGCAGCTCGACGTTGCCCGGCGGGGTGACCGTCGACGGCGCACCCGACACCGTCCCCGCTTCGATACCGGAGTGGGAGGCGGTCCACGGCGGCGAGGGCACCGTGATCACGACGTCCCGCTACTCCGCGTCCTACAGCCCGCCGCCGGCGATCTCGTGGTTCTACGCCGATGACTCGACCCCGGACGTGGCCCAGTGTTGGGGCGACAGCTGGTTCTACGGTGCGTCGGGCTCGATGATCACCAACGCCATCCCGAACACCGATCCGGCGTCGTCGCCGTTCGCGTACCTACAGGGCGTGCGCACGAACGTGTTCCTGCCGGCGTTGACCGACGGACCGGTGGTGGTCGACGCCGCCGGCGGCCTTGCCGCCGACGTCGACGAGCCGTTGTCGGTCGCCGTCAGCGCCTACGCGCCCTGACCCGGGGGAGCGCTCCGCGCTCCTCCGGTGGCGGAATGGCCCTCCGGGGGCCGGCGTTATCCTGCCTCGTCGGCGGGTGGTGGATCCGCGGGCCGGACGCGGCGGAGGCGGCGGCTCCACGTCGCGGGGGGCGGCGACCCCACCCGGCACCGCCACCCACCTCGCCCGCCCGCCCCGCGACCCCCACGAGAGCGAATGACGGCGCCGAACCGAGATCCGGACCTCCCGGCGGCATCCGCCGGGGAGGCACCCCTCGCGGCCCTGCCCGCCCTCCTGGCGGGCGAGGCGGCCGTCGAGGGGCTGGTCGGGTCGGCCGGCCGGGTGGTGGCGGTCGCCGATGCGGCTCGCCCGCTGTTCGTGGCCGCGGCCGTGGGCCTGGGCCACCGGACGATGCTGGTCGTGGTCCCGACCGGGAGCGAGGCCGAACGGCTGGCCCACGACCTGCGTGCCTTCCTCCCCGCACGCGACGTCGACGTCTTCCCGGCGTGGGAGACCCTCCCGTTCGAGCGGGTGTCGCCCGCGGTCGAGACCATGGGGCGCCGCCTCCGGGCGGTCTGGCGCCTGCGCCGGCCGGAGCGCGCGCCGAAGGTGCTGGTGGCGCCGGTCCGGGCCGTGGTGCAGCGCCTCGGGCCCCACGTCGAGGCGACGGAGCCGGTGGCCGTGCGGCCCGGCGACCGCCTCGACCGCGACGAGCTGATCACCGCCCTGGTCGAGGCGGGGTACCGGCGGGAGTACCAGGTGGAGGCCCGGGGTGAGATCGCGGTGCGGGGTTCGATCGTCGACGTCTACCCCTCCACGGCCGACCACCCGGTGCGCATCGACCTGTGGGGCGACGAGGTCGACCGGCTGTCCACGTTCTCGGTGGCCGACCAGCGCTCGACGGGCGAGCTCCCCGGGACCGAGATCTTCCCGGTCCGGGAGCTGCTCCCCACCGACGACGTCAGGGCCCGCGCCCGGGCGTTGGTCGGGACCGAGGCCTGGGGCGCCGAACAGTGGCAGCGCCTCGCCGACGGTCAGACCTTCGACGGCATGGAGTCGTGGCTGCCCTGGCTCGCCGCCGACGAGCGGTTGCTCCCCGACCTCCTCCCGGATCGGTCGCTGGTGATGCTGGTCGAGCCCCGGCGGTTGCGCGACCGCGCCGCCGAGCTGGTCGACGAGGAGAGGGCGCTCGCCGCCGCGCTGGCGCCCACCTGGGGCGCTCCCGACCACGGTTCCTTCCCGGGCCTGTCGCTCCCCTTCGACCGGCTCCTCTCCGGCACCCGGGCCCCCGCGGCGTCGGTGCTGTCCGCGCCGGCCGGCCCCTCGACCCCTCACCTCCCCGCCACCGCCTTCGACCGGGTCGTCGGCGACACCGAGGCCCTCGCCGGTCGCCTGCAGTCCCTCCTCCGAGAGGGATCGCGGGTGGTGATCGCCGCCGACGGCTCGGGATCGGCCGGTCGCCTCACCGACGTGCTCGAAGGGGCGGGGGTGGCGGCGGCGCGCCGCGACGAGCCGTCGCTCGAACCGGGCACCCTCTCGGTCGTCGTCGCACCCCTCGACCGGGGCGCGGTCCTGCCCGGCGCCGGCCTGGCCCTGATCGCGGAGGCCGACCTGACCGGTCGCCGGCGCGTCCACCGCTCTCCGCGCGGGGCCCGGCGCGCGGCCGACTTCCAGGACGACCTCACCCCCGGCGACTACGTGGTGCACCACCAGCACGGCGTGGGCCGCTACGCGGGGATGGTCAGCCGGTCGGTGGCGGGAACCGAGCGCGACTACCTGCTACTGGAGTACAAGGGGGGCGACAAGCTCTACGTGCCTACCGACCAGGTCGGCGCCGTCCGTCGCTACACCGGGGGCGACAGCCCGGCCCTGCACCGCCTCGGAGGTAGCGACTTCCAGCGGGCCCGGGCCAAGGTGCGCTCGGCCGTGAGCGAGATCGCGGCCGAGCTGGTCACCCTGTACCGGACGCGGCTCGCGACGCCCGGCCACGCGTTCTCCCCCGACACGCCCTGGCAGGCCGAGATCGCCGACGCGTTCCCCTACGAGGAGACCCCCGACCAGCTCGAAGCCATCCGGGCCGTGACCGCCGACATGGAGCGGCCGGTTCCGATGGACCGCCTGGTCTGCGGCGATGTCGGCTACGGCAAGACGGAGGTCGCGGTACGGGCCGCGTTCAAGGCCGTCCAGGACGGCAAGCAGGTCGCGGTGCTCGTGCCCACCACGCTGCTCGCCGACCAGCACGGCCAGACCTTCCGCGACCGCTACGCCAACTACCCGGTGCGGGTCGAGGTGCTGAGCCGGTTCCTGTCCCCGGCCGAGCAGGCCGGCGTGGTGGCCGGTCTGGCGTCCGGTGAGATCGACGTGGTGATCGGCACCCACCGCCTGTTGTCCGGCGACATCGCCTTCAAGGACCTCGGGCTCCTGGTGGTCGACGAGGAGCAGCGCTTCGGGGTGGGCCACAAGGAGCGCATCAAGGCGCTGCGGGAGCGGGTCGACGTGCTGACGCTCACGGCCACGCCGATCCCCCGGACCCTCGAGATGAGCCTCACCGGCATCCGCGACCTCTCGCTGGTCCAGACCCCGCCCGAGGACCGCCAGCCCATCCTCACCTACGTGGGGGAGTACGACGAGCGGGCCGTCTCCGAGGCCATCCGCCGGGAGATGCTGCGCGAGGGCCAGGTGTTCTTCGTGCACAACCGGGTGCAGGACATCGAGCACGTGGCCGACCGTGTGCGGGCCCTGGTACCCGAGGCGAGGGTGGCCGTGGCGCACGGCCAGATGGACGAGGGCACGCTGGAGCGGACGGTCCTCGACTTCGCCGACCACGCCCACGACGTCCTGGTGTGCACCACGATCGTGGAGAGCGGCCTCGACATGCCGTCGGTGAACACGCTGGTGGTCGACCGGGCCGACATGCTCGGGCTGGCCCAGCTCTACCAGCTCCGGGGACGCGTCGGCCGGCGCGGGCAGCGGGCCTACGCCTACCTGTTCCACCCCGCCGACCGGGTGCTGACCGAGGAGGCCTACGAGCGGCTCAAGGCGATCGGGGAGTTCACCGACCTCGGATCCGGCTTCCGCCTCGCCATGCGTGACCTCGAGATCCGGGGGGCCGGGAACCTCCTGGGCGAGGCCCAGTCGGGCCACGTCGCCGCAGTGGGCTTCGACCTGTACTGCGAGATGGTCACCGAGGCGGTGGGGGCGCTCACCGGCGAGCGGGCGCCGCGGTCCGTCGAGGTGGTGGTCGACGTCCCGCTCGACGCCCACCTGCCCCGGGGGTACGTCGGCCGCGACGACGTGCGCATGGAGGCCTACCGTCGCCTCGCCGCCGTCACCGATCCCGCCGCCGTCGCCGACATCCGGGCGGAGTGGCTCGACCGGTACGGACCGTTGCCGCCGCCCGCCGAGGCCCTGCTCGAGGTGGCCGCCCTGCGGGCCGAGTGCGTCCGCGTGGGGATCACGACTCTGTCGGTGCAGAAGGGCCGGGCCCGGATGTCGCCCGTCTCGCTCAAGGAGTCGCAGAAGGTGCGCCTGCGCCGGCTGGCTCCCAAGGCGGTGCTGTCGGGTGAAGGGGAGTTGATCGTGCCGGTCGACGGGGCGGGTGGGTCCTCCGATGGGGTCGTGGGCCTCCTCGTGGGCCTCCTGCGGGACCTGATTCCCGCTGACGGGGCGGCACCGGTAGCATCGGCAACCCTGTGAAGCCCTCACGAAGGTCCTGGTGGTCGGCCGCGGCGCTCCTGGCCGTGGTCCTGGTCGTGACGTCGGCCGGCTGTGGCAAGACCACGCCGTACGCGGCGACGGTGAACGGCCAGCGGATCTCCGAGGACACCCTCCTCGACGAGGTCGAGGTGCTCCGCAAGAGCCCGGAGGTCCTCAGCGCCTTCACCGGCCAGCCCCCGGCGGCGGACACCGGGTCGAAGGGGACCGCCTCCGCCGAGGTGACGGCGGCGTGGCTGACGCGCCTGATCCGCCAGGAGGCCGTCGACGCCGACTTCCGGGAGCGCAAGCTGTCGATCTCGGCGGAGAAGCGCCGGGAGGTCGAGAAGAGCTTCGAGCAGGCCCTGGGCGGCGATTCGAAGGACTCGAAGTGGAAGGCGCTGCCGGCCTGGTTCCGGGATCGCCTCATCGACCGGCAGGCCCGCCTCGAGGCCCTCCTCGACGCCACGGCCACCGCCCCCACCGAGGCGCAGCAGAAGGCCTACTACGAGCAGAACAAGGACCAGATCTGCCCGTCGGGCAACCTCGTGTACCACATCCTCGTCGCCAGCGAGGCCGACGCGAAGAAGGCCGCGGCCCGCATCGAGGGCGGCGAGCCGTTCGCGGAGGTGGCCAAGGCGGTCTCGACCGACACCTCGGCGCAGTCGGGCGGCCTGGTGGGCTGCGCGGGTGCCGGGACGTTCGTGCCCGAGTTCGAGAAGGTGGCCGCCGACCTGAAGCCGGGCCAGGTCTCCAAGCCGGTGAAGACCCAGTTCGGCTGGCACGTGATCACCGTGAAGAAGATCACCTTCGAGGCGGTCGAAGGCGAGATCGTGAGAGCGCTCGAGAGCCAGGGCCAGAACAAGTTCGGCGAGAAGCTCCGCCAGCAGCTCGAGAAGGCGAAGATCTCGGTCAACTCACGCTTCGGCACGTGGGATCGCGAGCAGCTCCAGGTGAACCCGCCCAAGGCCCCGAAGCCGAAGTCGCGACCGGCGACCACGTCGTCGACGACCCCGGTGTCCGGCAGCCCGGTTCCGGGCGGCACCCCCACTCCCGGGGGATGACCACCCCCACCCCCGCCGCCGGCCGCGGGCCGGGCCGGGTGGTGGTGGTCGGCCTGGGACCGGCCGGAGCCGACCTGGTGCTCCCCGCGGCCCGCGACGCGTTGGCGCGCGTACCGGTGCGCCTGGCCCGGACCGCCCGCCACCCCGCGGTCGACGACCTGCGTGGGCAGGGCCTCGAGATCCGGGCCGTCGACGCCCTGTACGACGCGGGCGCCGACCTGGAGTCGGTCTACGCGTCGATCGTCCGCGCGGTGGTCGAGACCGCGGCTCGGGCGGGCGAGGTGGCCTACGCCGTGCCCGGCAACCCGGCGGTGGCGGAGCGGACGGTGGAGCTGCTCCGCGAGGCCGGGCGGCGGGGTGAGATAGAGCTCGAGGTGGTGCCGGGGCTCTCGTTCGCCGAGCTGGCCTGGGCCCGGCTCGGGGTCGATCCCGCGTCCGGCGCCCGGCTCGTCGACGGTCACCGCTTCGCGGTCGGGGCGGCGGGGGTGGCCGGGCCGCTGCTGGTGACGCAGTGCGACTCGCGCCTCGTGCTCTCCGACGTGAAGCTGGCCCTGCTCGAGGTGCTGCCCCCCGACCATCCCGTGACCGTCCTGGCCCGGCTCGGCCTGCCGGACGAGAGGATCACCACCGTCGCGCTCGAGGAGCTCGATCGGGGCGCGGTCGAACCCGACCACCTCACCTCGCTCTTCGTCGACACCGGGGGCGGCGCCGCGGCCCGCGAGACCGTCCGGTTGCTCGAGCTCGCCGAACGCCTCCGCGGTCCCGGCGGCTGCCCCTGGGACGCCGAGCAGGACCACCGCTCGCTCACCCGCCACCTCCTGGAGGAGGCCTACGAGGTGGTCGACGCCGTGGAGGCCCTGCCGCCCGGCGCCGGGGCCGGCCCGTCGCGGGGTCGGGGCGGGGAGCGGGGCGGGCCGCTCGATCCCGCCGGGTGGGAGGCCTACGACGCCCTGGCGGGGGAGCTGGGCGACCTGCTCTACCAGGTGGTCTTCCACGCGGTGCTGGCCCAGGAGGTGGGTGCGTTCACGTTCGCCGACGTCGCGCGGGGCATCCACGACAAGCTCGTCCGCCGGCATCCCCACGTCTTCGGCGCCGTCGAGGCCGGGACCGCCGGGGAGGTGGTGCGCAACTGGGAGCAGATCAAGAAGGAGGAGCGGGCGTCGGAGTCGGTCGTCGACGGGATCGCTCCCGGGCTGCCCGCCCTCATCCACGCCCACAAGCTGCTGCGCAAGGCGGGGTCGATCGGGCTGGCGGGGGCCGGTGCCGTCCCCGCGGGTCACGAGGCGGCGCGGGCGGCCCTGGAGCGCGCGGTGGCGGCGGTCGGTTCGCCCGACGCCCCGCCCGAGACGGCCGCGGAGGCGGTGGGCGACCTCCTGGCCGCGGTCGTGGCGATCGCCCGGGCGTTCGGGGTCGACGGCGAGTCGGCCCTCCACGCGTGGTCCGTCCGCTTCGCGGGACGCGTCCGGGCCGTGGAGGAGCTGGCGGCGGCGGAGGGCGTCGATCCTGCCACCGCCGCCCCCGAGACGGTCGCCGACCTCTGGCGCCGCGCCGGCCGCTAGGCGACCGGTCCCGGTCGGGGTATCCGCGGGGGGTACGGTCGCGCCGATGGACCCGACTCCCGACCCGGCCCGCGCCGCGCCGCACGAGATGGACGTCGCCGGGTCGCTGCTCGACCTGGTGGGCAACACGCCGATGGTACGGCTCGGCCGCGTGGGGGCCGGCCTCGAGTGCGACCTGATCGCCAAGGTCGAGCAGTTCAACCCGGGCGGCAGCGTCAAGGACCGCCCCGCGATCGCCATGATCGACGCCGCGGAGCGCGACGGCCTGCTCGAGCCCGGCGGAACGATCGTGGAGCCGACCAGCGGCAACACCGGGGTCGGCCTGGCGCTGGTAGCCGCTCAGCGCGGCTACCGGTGCATCTTCGTCATGTCCGACAAGATGAGCACCGAGAAGGTCGCCCTCCTGCGCGCCTACGGCGCCGAGGTGGTGGTGTGCCCGACCGCGGTGCCGCCCGAGCACCCCGACTCCTACTACTCCGTCGCCGACCGCCTGACCCGCGAGACCCCGAACTCCTTCCGCCCCGACCAGTACTCCAACCCCCACAACCCGGCCGAGCACGAGCGCTCCACCGGGCCCGAGATCTGGCGTCAGACGGCCGGGCGCGTCACCCACTTCGTGGCCGGCGTCGGCACCGGCGGGACGATCACCGGGGTGGCCCGCCACCTCAAGGCCATGAACCCGGAGGTGCAGATCATCGCCGCCGATCCCGAGGGCTCGGTGTTCTCCGGCGGCACCGGGCGGCCGTACCTCGTGGAGGGCGTGGGCGAGGACTTCTGGCCCACCACCTACGACCCCGCGCTCATCGACCGCACGGTGATGGTCACCGACGCCGAGAGCTTCGAGGCGGCCCGGCGCGTCACCCGCGAGGAGGGCCTGCTGGTCGGGGGGTCGTGCGGCACCGCGGTCCACGCCGCGCTGGTCGTGGGTCGGGAGCTCGGCCCGGAGCACGTGGTGGTGGTGCTCCTCCCCGACTCGGGCCGCGGCTACCTCTCCAAGATCTACAACGACGACTGGATGATGGACTTCGGCTTCCTGCACTCGGCGGGGCCGTCGGCCGGCGACGTCCTGGCCGCCAAGGCCGGTGACCTCCCCGACCTCGTCCTCGTCACCCCCGACGAGTCGGCCCGCGACGCGTGGGCCCTGATGCGCGACCTCGGCGTGTCGCAGGTGGTCGTGAGCGTCAGCAAGGAGCCGCCGTTGGCCGCCAAGGAGGTGAGCGGCACCCTCGACGAGCTGTCCCTCATGGATCTGGCCTTCCGCGACGCCGCGGTCCTCGAGCGTCCCGTCTCCGAGGTCATGCGGCCCGCGATGCCCATGATCGGGATCGGCCAGCCGGTACCGATCCTGGTCGACCAGCTCGGCGCGGCCCCGGCCGTCCTGGTGCTCGACGGCGGCCACCCCGTAGGCGTGATCAGCCGCTCCGACGTCCTCAGCTTCCTGGCCGCCCGATCCGACGGCGGTCGGCGGTGAGCGGCGGCGCCACCGGCGGCGACGGCCCGGCCGGCTTCGAGACCCGGGCCGTGCACCAGGGCCAGGAGCCCGACGAGGGGACCGGCGCGGTGGTCACCCCGATCAGCCTCTCGACCACGTTCGTGCACCGGTCGGTGGGCGAGCACCGGGGCTACGAGTACTCCCGTACCGGCAACCCGACCCGGGCCGCGCTCGAGGAGTGCGTGGCGTCGCTCGAGAACGCCGTCGCGGGGGCCGCGTTCGCGAGCGGCATGGCCGCCGAGGACGCCGTGCTGCGCGCGCTCGCCGGCCCCGGCGATCACGTGGTGATCCCCGACGACGCCTACGGCGGAACCTACCGGCTGGTCAGCCGGGTGCACGGTCCCGCCGGGCTCGACTGGAGCGCCGCCGACCTCACGTCGCTCGACGCCCTCGCCGCGGTATGGCGCCCGGAGACGAGGGTCCTGTGGTTGGAGAGCCCGACCAACCCGATGCTCACCGTCCTCGACATCGCCGCGCTGGCCGGCTTCGCGCGTGAGCGGGGTGCCCGGGTGGTGGTCGACAACACGTTCGCCACCCCCTACCTCCAGCGCCCCCTCGACCTGGGTGCCGACGTCGTGGTGCACTCGACCACCAAGTACCTGGGCGGCCACTCCGACGTCGTCGGCGGGTTCGTGGCCACCGCCGACGCCGCGCTCGGCGAGGAGATCGCCTTCCTCCAGAACGCGGTGGGGGCGATCCCCGGTCCGTTCGACTGCTACCTGGTGCTGCGGGGGGTGAAGACCCTCGCGGTGCGCATGGATCGGCACGGCGAGAACGCCGCCGTGGTCGCCGAGGCGCTCGCCGGGCACCCGGCCGTGGCCCGGGTCCTGTACCCGGGCCGGCCCGACCACCCCGGCCACGACGTCGCCCGGCGCCAGATGCACGGGTTCGGGGGGATGGTCAGCTTCGTCGCCGCCGGGGGCGAGGCCGCGGCCCTGGAGATCGCCCGGCGCACCCGGATCTTCGCCCTGGCCGAGTCGCTCGGGGCCGTGGAGTCGCTGATCGAGCACCCGGCCCGCATGACCCACGCCTCGGCCGAGGGGTCGCCGCTCGCTGTCGACCCCGCGCTGCTGCGCCTCTCGGTGGGCCTCGAGTCGGTCGACGACCTCGTCGCCGACCTGCGCCGGGCCCTCGACGCCGTCGCCTGAACACCCGCGGTCGCCGGGCCGGCGGCCCGGCGGGTCAGCGGGTCAGCGGGTCAGCGGGTCAGCGGGTCAGCGGGTCAGCGGGTCAGCGGGAGCGGCCGGCGAGGCGGAAGTCGCGGAACTGGGCCTTCACGTAGTCGCGGTTGAGCAGCGCGATGAAGTCGATCGAGATGCTCTTCGGGCACGCCTTCTCGCACTCGCCGTGGTTGGTGCACGACCCGAAGTAGGTCTCCATCGTGTCGACCATCGCCACTACCCGCTCGTAGCGCTCCGGCTGCCCCTGCGGGAGCAGGCCGAGGTGCGAGGCCTTGGCCGCCGTGAAGAGCTGGGCGGCGCTGTTGGGGCACGCGGCCACGCACGCCCCGCACCCGATGCACGCGGCGGCGTCCATGGCCGTGTCGGCGGCCTCCTTGGGCACCAGGATCAGGTTGGCGTCGGGGGCCGACCCGGTGGGTGCGTTGATGAACCCACCCGCCTCGATGATGCGGTCGAGGGCGGACCGGTCGACCACGAGGTCGCGGATGATCGGGAACGCGGCCGCCCGCCACGGCTCGACGGTGATGTGGTCGCCGTCGGAGAACTTGCGCATGTGGAGCTGGCAGGTGGCGGTCCCGCGCTCGGGCCCGTGGGCCTGGCCGTTGATCATCATCGAGCACGATCCGCAGATCCCCTCGCGGCAGTCGTGGTCGAAGGCGATCGGCTCCCGGCCCTCGGCGAGCAGAGCCTCGTTCACCACGTCGAACATCTCGAGGAACGACATGTCGGGGCTGACGTCGGTGGCCTCGATCTCCTCGAAGGCCCCCGGCTGGTCGGGGCCGGCCTGGCGCCAAACGCGCAGGTGGAGGTCCATGCTCGTCGGGTCTCCTCGTTCGATCGGTACGTAGGGGTGCCTCGCGCCCGGATCCGGCGCCGGGGCTACTTGTAGCTCCGCTGGGCGAGGTGGACGTGCTCGAACTCCAGGGGCTCCTTGTGGAGCACCTCGGCCGCGCCCTCGCCCTGCCATTCCCATGCGGCGACGTAGCTGAAGTGCTCGTCGTCGCGCTTCGCCTCGCCCTCCTCGGTCTGGTGCTCCACCCGGAAGTGGCCTCCGCAGCTCTCCTCGCGGTGCAGGGCGTCGGCACAGAGGAGCTCGCCCAGCTCGAGGAAGTCGGCGACCCGCCCGGCCCGTTCGAGCGACTGGTTGTAGGACTCGCCGTCGCCGAGGATGCGCACGTCGTTCCAGAACTCCTCCCGCAGGGCGGGGATCTCGGCCCGGGCCTTCTCGAGCGACTCGGCGCTGCGGGCCATGCCGGCGTCGTCCCACAGGATCTTGCCCAGCTCGCGGTGGAAGTGGTCGACGGAGCGGGATCCACCTACCGACAGGAGGCGCTTGACCCGAGCGGCCACCTCCTGTTCGGCCTCCACGAAGACCGGATCGTCGGTCGGGACCGGCGCCTGGCCGAGCTGGCCGGCGAGGTAGTCGTTGATCGTCGCGGGCAGGACGAAGTAGCCGTCGGCGAGGCCCTGCATGAGGGCGCTGGCGCCCAGCCGGTTGGCCCCGTGGTCGGAGAAGTTCGCCTCGCCGAGCACGTAGAGGCCCTCGATGTTGCTCATCAGGTCGTAGTCGACCCAGAGCCCGCCCATCGTGTAGTGGACGGCGGGGTAGATCCGCATCGGGACCTCGTACGGGTTCTCGTCGGTGATGCGCTCGTACATCTCGAAGAGGTTCCCGTAGCGCTCCTCGATCGTGTGCCGCCCCAGCCGCTCGATGGCCGCGGCGAAGTCGAGGTAGACGCCGTTCTGGCGGGGCCCGACGCCGCGACCGGCGTCGACCTCCCGCTTGGCGGCCCGCGACGCGACGTCGCGTGGGACGAGGTTCCCGAACGCCGGGTAGCGCCGTTCGAGGTAGTAGTCGCGCTCCTCGACCGGGATCTGGCCGGGTGGGCGGTCGTCGCCGGCCTTCTCGGGTACCCAGATGCGCCCGTCGTTGCGCAGCGACTCGCTCATGAGGGTCAGCTTCGACTGGAACTCGTCGCTGGCCGGGATGCAGGTCGGGTGGATCTGCGTGTAGCACGGGTTGGCGAACAGGGCGCCCTTGCGGTGGGCCCTCCAGATCGCGGTGGCGTTGGAGCCCTTGGCGTTGGTGGAGAGGAAGAACGCGTTGCCGTAGCCGCCCGTGGCCAGCACGACGGCGTGACCCGAGAACGAGCGCACCTCACCGGTGACGAGGTCGCGGGTCACCACGCCCGCGGCTCGTCCGTCCTTGAGGACGAGGTCGAGCATCTCGGTCCGGTGGTAGAGGGTCACGGAGCCGCGCTGGACCTGCTCCATGAGGGCTTGGTAGGCGCCGAGGAGGAGCTGCTGGCCGGTCTGGCCGCGGGCGTAGAACGTGCGGCTCACCTGGGCACCGCCGAAGCTGCGGTTGTCGAGGAGGCCTCCGTACTCGCGCGCGAAGGGCACTCCCTGCGCGGTGCACTGGTCGATGATGTTCACGCTCACCTCGGCCAGGCGGTACACGTTGCCCTCGCGGGAGCGGAAGTCGCCGCCCTTCACGGTGTCGTAGAAGAGGCGGTACACGCTGTCGCCGTCGTTGTGGTAGTTCTTCGCCGCGTTGATCCCGCCCTGTGCCGCGATGCTGTGGGCCCGCCGGGGCGAGTCGTGGAAGGTGATCATGGTCACCCGGTAGCCGAGCTGGCCGAGGGTGGCGGCGGCCGAGGCGCCGGCCAGCCCGCTGCCCACCACCACGATCTGGAACCGTCGCTTGTTGGCGGGGTTGACCAGCTTCACGTCGAACTTGTGGTTCGACCACTTCTCCTCGATCGGCCCGGGGGGGACCTTGCCGTCGAGCACGCCTTCGCTCATTCGACCACTCCTACGAGCACCATGATCGGGAACAACACGTTGGCGCCGGCCACGACGGACGCGAACGCCCCGGCGAAGTAGCGGCGCCACTTGTTGAACCTCGGGTTGTTCCAGCCCACGCTCTGAAAGAGGCTCCAGGCCCCGTGGTAGATGTGGAAGCCGAGGGCGACGTTGGCGACGATGTAGGCGATCGCAACCGGCCAGCGCTCGAAGCTGGCGACGAGGTTGCCGTACGCGTCGCCCCTCACGAAGTCGGGGTTGGCCTGGCCCCACGTGAGGTCGAACAGGTGGAAGACCACGAACAGCCCGACGATGATGCCCGTCCAGCGCATGGTTCGTGAGGCCCAGTTGGCCGCGACGTAGTCGCGGGGCGACTGGTAGCCGACGGGCCGGGCCTTCCGGTTCAGCCGGGTGAGCGAGTACGCGGCGTGGATGTGCACGGCGAAGGCCGCGATCAGGACCGCTCTGACCGTCCATAGGATCACGGTGCGGGGGAAGGCCGGTTCGCCGAAGTCGCGGAGCCACTCGGCGTAGGTGTCCATGTGCTCCGGGCCCAGGTAGACCTTCAGGTTGCCGATCATGTGGCCCAGCACGAAGAGCAGCAGGACGATCCCGCTGACGGCCATGGCCCACTTCTTGCCGATGGCGGAGGCGTAGAAGCGGACGAAGAACGGCGCCCGGCGGTTCCGTGGCCGGGCGATGGCCCGGGGTCCGGGGCCGCCACCGTGCTCGACGCCCGGCCCGTGCGCCGCGGGGGGTACCTGCTTCACCTGTGCCATCCGGCGCCTCTCTCCCACCTGTCGTCGTCGCGGTGGAATGGGTCCGCCTCGACGGCCGTAGGCGCCGAACCTACCGCGCCGGCCCGTTCGGTTCCGACTTGGAGAGGGCCGGCATCCAGGCCAGGACGCGGTCGTACCGGTTGACCACGGGTCCCGTGTCGGGGTGATCGAGCGTGAGGTCCACGCCGGTGGGTCGATGCCCGTTCGCGGCGGGAGCGTCGATGCGGCCGACGTACACGACGCAGGATGCGGGCGCGTCGCCGGTGAAGCGCCGGACCCGGCCGCGGCCGTCGTCGACGTGCAGGACGGCGCCGGTCAGGTCGTGGCGCCCGGCGTTCGCGACGTGGAGTGCACCGGTCCGTGGGTCGAGCATGGGCAGGACCGTGCGGCACGCGTCCCGCAGCGCGGCGAAGCCGGTCTTGGGGGTGCGGAGGTGGTCGAGCACCGACCAGGTGATCGCCGGCTGCGCGTCCGCGAACGAGAAGTGGCAGAAGCCCCCGCCGGGCCGGCCCGCGATCCGCCGGAGGTCCTCGACCTGCAGCTGGATCAGGGCGGCCTGGTACTCCTGGGTCGCGTCGCGCCAGGCGTCGAAGGTGTCGTAGCGGGCGGGTGGCACGTGCCGGTCGAAGACGGGGCGCTGGAGGCAGTGGTGCTCGGCCAGCGCCTCCCAGTCGAGGTCGGGCCAGCGCTCCGGTCGGGCGAAGGCCGCCTGGCCGGGTACCGCCTGGGCGCCGAACTCGCTCACGAACCGGGCCAGGCGCGGGACGATCCGGAGCGCGGGGGCCAGGCCGTCGAGGGAGCCGTGGTACCAGCCGAAGTAGAGGTGGCTGTCGGTGCCCGCGCTCCCGACGCCGGGGAGGACGCCGGAGTGGGGGTCGACGGGCCGGGTGCCGTCGGCGCGGCGCAGGGCCCTAGCCACGGACCGGTCGAGGATCAGCTTGTTCTCGTTGGGCAGGAGGTGCGAGGCGAAGGCCGCGGCCCTCCGGATGGTCGTGCGCCCCGGGTGGACGCCCCCGGCGGTCCGGACCGGCTCGTTGTGGGCGCACCACAGGACGATGCTCGGGTGGTGGCCCAGCAGGTCGGTCATCTCCCGGGCCTGCCGAGACGCCGGGCGGCGGAGGCCACGCGCGTAGCCCCACTGGAGGGGGAAGTCCTGCCACAGCAGCAGGCCGGCCTCGTCGGCGGCGTCGTAGAGCTCGGGCCTGCTCACGTGGGCGTGGACGCGCAACAGGTCGAGGTTGGCCTGGACGGCCAGGCCGACGTCGTGGCGCAGCTCCTCGCGGGTGGCGGCGGCGAGCGCGACGCGGTTCGGCCCCTGGTTCGAGCCCATCACGTAGAGCGGTTCGCCGTTGACCGACCATCGCCACCGATCGAGGCGCACCTCGCGGAACGCGGTCCGGCGCCGTACCGTGTGGCTCGCCACCCCGTCGAGCTCGATCGACAACTCCACGTCGCAGAGGTTGCGTTCGTCGCCCAGGCGCCAGGGCCACCAGCGCGGCGGGTCGTCGACGGTCAGCGTCCACCGGAGGTGGTTGTCGCCGGCGGCGAGGTCGACCGGGCGGACGGCGTCGACGAGGACCGATCCGGTCGGTCCCGTCACGCGCGCGACCAGGCGGGCCGCGGCGATGGGCCCGGCCGGCGACGGGCCGTCGCCGGCGTCGAGCGTGACGTCGAGCTGCAGGCGGCCACGGCTCTCCGACGCCTCGGCGCACAGGACGCGGACCCGCGCGATGCGCACCGGCCCGGTCTCCGTGACACCGACCGGGCGCCAGATCCCGCCGGGGTTCCACGCCGGGTCGATCGCGTCCCAGTGCGAGAACACGCCGGTGAGCAGGCGCTTGCGCCGCCGATCGGCCTGCGGTGGGCAGGCCACCTCGACCGCCACCACGTGCTCGTCGGCGTCGCGCCCGAGGTGCTCGGTGACCTCGAAGGTGTGGGGTGAGAAGTACCCGTCGGTGGCCCCGAGGTAGTCGCCGTCGAGCCAGGCGTCGCCGAAGTAGAAGAGGCCGTCGAAGGTGAGGAACGCCCGCCCGCCCGCTCCGGGCCGGTCGGCGTGGAACCGGCGGCGGTACAGGAGCGGGCCGTCGTCGGTCGCGAACGCGGGTGACGAGCGCCAGTGCGAGGGGACGTCTATCGAGGCCCAGCCGGAGTCGTCGAAGCCCGGCTCGGCGAAGGCGCGCGCCAGGTCGCCGTCGGACCGGTGGGCGCGCCACGGCCCGGTCAGCGCCGCGGTCACGGGCGGCGCGCCGTAGGGGCGGTCACGGGCACAGCTTGCCCGAACCGCCCTCCCGGCGTCTCGCCGGCGGAAGGGGGCTCTCCCGGGCCCCGGCGACGCACCATCGGGAGGGGCGGTACCCTCGGAGGTCAGCCCCTCGTCGACCTCGGAGCCGTCGATGTCGCGTCCCGCAACCCTCGGAGACCTGCGTTCCAGCGGATGGGTGTCACGCCCGGTCAAGGACGAGGTGCGCGACAACGCCATCGAGCGGATCCGCGCGGGTGAACCGCTCGTCGACGGCCTGGCCGGCTACGACGACACCGTCCTGCCGCAGCTCGAGAACGCGCTCCTGGCCCGCCACGACGTGATCCTCCTCGGGGAGCGCGGCCAGGCCAAGACCCGCATAATCCGGTCGCTGACCGGCCTGCTCGACGAGTGGACGCCGGCTGTCGCCGGGAGCGAGATCAACGACGACCCGTACCACCCCGTCTCGCACCACGCCCGGGCGCTGGTCGCCGAGCGGGGCGACGAGACCCCGATCGAGTGGATACACCGCGACCGGCGCTTCGGCGAGAAGCTGGCCACGCCCGACACGTCGATCGCCGACCTCATCGGCGAGGTCGACCCGATCAAGGTGGCCGAGGGCCGCTACCTCTCCGACGAGCTGACGATCCACTACGGCCTCGTGCCGCGGACCAACCGGGGCATCTTCGCCATCAACGAGCTCCCCGACCTCGCCGAACGGATCCAGGTCGGGCTGCTGAACGTGCTCGAGGAGCGCGACGTGCAGATCCGGGGCTACAAGATCCGCCTGCCGCTCGACGTCATGCTCGTGGCCAGCGCCAACCCGGAGGACTACACGAGCCGGGGCCGGATCATCACCCCCCTCAAGGACCGCTTCGGGGCCCAGGTGCGCACCCACTACCCGCTCGACGTCGACACCGAGATCGAGGTCATCGAGCAGGAGGCTCCGGCGCTCGACGCCGGCGGCCTGGTCGTCCACGTGCCGCGGTTCATGACCGAGGTGGTGGCCGAGATCAGCCAGCAGGCCCGCCGCTCGCCCCACGTGAACCAGCGGTCCGGCGTCTCGGTGCGCATGTCGATCACCAACCGCGAGACGCTGGTCGCCAACGCGACGCGGCGCGCCCTGCGCAACGGGGAGGCCGAGGTCGTCCCCCGCATCAGCGACCTCGACGCGCTCGCCGCCTCCACCGGCGGCAAGATCGAGCTCGAGACCCTCGACGACGACGGCGACGAGCAGGTGGTCGGCCGGATCATCCGGGCCGCCGTCCTCCAGGTGTTCCGCGACTCCTGCGCGCCCGAGCGCCTCGCCGCCCTGGTGCGGGCCTTCGACGACGGGCGGGCGATCACCACCGGCGAGGACGAACCGTCGGCCCGCTACGCCGAGCTGCTCGACTCGCTGCCCGGCCTCCGCGACGCCCTGGGCGACCTCCAGGTCGGCGAGACCCCGGCCGCGGTCGCCTCGGCCGTCGAGTTCGTGCTCGAGGGCCTCCACCTGTCGCGCCGCCTGAACAAGGACCCGCTGGCGGGGGGCGCGGTCTACCGGGCGCGGGGCTGAGGCGGGCGGCGGGGCACGGCGGCCTCGGCGGCCAGGGCGCGCCGGTCGGCGTCGGTCGACGGTGGCCCGAAGAGGCTGCGGGGCCACAGCCGCCGGGCCCGCACGACGTTCACCTCGGCCGCGTAGACCGTGAGCTGCGCGCCGAGGTAGATCCACCAGATCAGCCCGAGGACCACGGCGAAGAAGCCGTACAGCTCCGAGGCGTGCCGGAGGTGGCGGTCGACGAGGACGTTCCCGGCGGCCTGCAGGGCGGTCCAGCCGAACCCGGCCAGCACCGCCCCGGGCAGGAGGCGGGTCCACGCCGGGGGGTCGGGGGTGAGCGCGCGGAAGGCCAGGAGGAACAGGCCGGTGTTGACCGCGACGCCCGCCACCAGCCCGGCGGCCGGGGCGACGGTGCTCCCGCGGAACACGGCGGTACCGGTGGCGGCCGTCGTGGCCACCACCCCGAGGCCGAGGATCGCGATGAGGATCCCGGAGCGCCACAGGCGCGGGAAGAAGCCGGGCCGGTCGTGGCGGGGCACGTTCCACACCTCCGCCATCGCGTGCTGGAGCGACTGCGCGAACCCCCGGGTGCCCCAGAGCAGGAGCGCGAGGCCGACGATCAGACCCAGCAGATTGCCCTGGACCGGGTGGATGTCGTTGCGCAGCTCGGTCCCGATCACCGGGAACTGCGCCAGCGCGGAGTCGACCAACGAGCGCCGGAGGTCGGGATTCCCGTGCGCGAGGTAGCCCACCACGGTCACCAGGATCAGCAGCAACGGGAACAGCGCGAGGAACCCGTTGTAGGCGATGAGGCCGGCGAGGGCGCCGCCCCGGTCGTCGCCGTACTTCTTCACCACGGCCAGCGGGAACGCGAAGACCGGATGGCGCTGCTGGATGCGGTCGACGGCACCGAGGAGCCTCTCGACCGGATTCCCCACGGGTCAGATCCCGCCGCCGTCCTGCTCGAAGAACGGGCAGCCCTTCTGCACCCGCCGGTTCACGTTGTCGACGGCCTCCTGCACGGCCGGGTTGTCGACGGCCCTGGGGTCGCGTGGGTCGCGCTCGACGCGGCGCATGGCGGTGAGGAACGTCCGGGCGTCGTCGCGGACGTCGACAGGGGCGGTTCGGGCCATCGCCGCGACCAGCCGCACCTGCTCGGCGACCGGCGGCTTCTCCGACGCGGTCATGGCGGTGTCGTAGGCCTCGGCGGCCCGGCAGAACGCCTCCGACGGCGGGGCCGCCCCCGCCTCGCCGTCGTCGCCTCCGCAGCCGGCGGCGGCCAGCGCGACGGCGAGGAGGGCGACGGCCAGCCGGTGCGGCGCCCGGCGGCCCACGGGTGAGCTGCGCACGGTGTGATTCTGGTCGATGCCCCCCGCGGTCGGGGACCCGGGCCCCGTAGCGGCCGTTAGAGTCGGCTCGTGGCCCGTCGTGGCTTCCGCTACTCCCGCTGGGACGGCACTCAGGCCGGGATCGACCTCGACGCCGACTCCCTCCTGGCCGAGCTGTCCGACGACGTCCTCTACCACGGCGACCTGAACGCCGCGCTCCGGCGGCTCGTGCGCGAGGGGTTCACCGGTCCCGACGGCCGGCGCCTGATGGGGCTCCAGGAGATGATCGAGAGGCTCCGGCGCCGCCGCCGCGAGGAGCTCGAGCGGCACGACCCCGACGGTGCCCTCGACGACATCCACCGCCGCCTCGACGAGATCGTGGACACGGAACGCTCCGCCGTCGACCGGCGGGCGCGCGACGCCCGGTCCCGATCCGGCGACGACGCGGTGGAGGCCGAGGTCGACGCCTCGTTCCGGCACGCCCAGCTCGACATGCTCCCGCGCGACGCGGCGGGCCGGATCCGCGAGCTCCAGTCCTACGAGTTCGTCGATCCGGGGGCCCGGCAGGCTTTCGAGGAGCTGGTCGACGAGTTGCGAAGCAACGTCCTCGACAGCACCTTCAACCGGCTCTCCGAGGGGATGCGAGGCGTGTCGCCGGAGCAGCTGGCCCGGACCAAGGACATGCTCGCCGAGCTGAACCGGATGCTCGATCAGAGGGCGCGGGGCGAGGAGCCCGACTTCGACGGCTTCATGGATCGCTACGGCGACTTCTTCCCCGGGAACCCGGCCAGCCTCGACGAGCTGATCGAGCAGATGGCCCGCTCCATGGCCGCCATGCAGCAGATGCTGGCCTCGATGAGCCCGGAGCAGCGGGCCGAGCTGATGGCGCTCTCCGACGCCCTCCTCGACGACATGGACCTCCGCTGGCAGGTCGAGGAGCTGGCCCGAAACCTGGCCGAGGCCGCTCCGGGCCTCGGCTGGGGCGAGGCGATGCCCTTCGACGGCAGCTCGCCGCTGGCCCTCGGGGAGATGCCGGGCGTGCTCCGCTCCCTCGGCGACCTCGACGCGCTCGAGGACCTGCTCACCTCGGCCACCCAGCCCGGCCAGCTCGCCGAGGCCGACCTCGACGCCGCGCGCGACCTGCTCGGCGACGACGTCGCCGACTCCCTCGCCCGCCTGCGCGAGCTGGCCCGGATCCTCGAGGAGGCCGGCCTGATCGAGCAGCGGGAGGGGAGGCTCGAGCTCACCCCGCGGGGGATCCGGGCCGTGGGCCGGCGGGCGCTCGAGGAGCTCTACCGAGGCCTGGTCGCCGACCGCGCCGGCCGCCACGACGTCACCACCGCCGGTGTGGGGCGGGAGCGGGCCCACGAGCACAAGCCCTACGAGTACGGGGACCCCTTCGACCTCTCCGTCGAGCAGACGATCCGCAACGCGCTGCTCCGCGGCGGGACCGGGACGCCGGTGCGCCTCGACCCGCGCGACTTCGAGGTCGAGCGCACGGAGTCCGTGAGCCGGACCTCCACCGTGCTGCTGCTCGACGTGTCGATGTCGATGCCGATGCGCGACAACTTCCTTCCCGCCAAGAAGGTCGCGATGGCGCTCCACGCGCTCATCACCGGGCGCTACCCGCAGGACTACTTCGGCCTGGTGAGCTTCGGCCGGGTGGCGCGCGACGTGGCTCCGCAGCACCTGCCGGAGCTCTCGTGGGACTTCGAGTGGGGCACCAACATGGCCCACGCGCTCCTGCTGGCCCGGCGTCAGCTCGCCCGGCGCAGTGGTACGCGACAGATCATCATGGTCACCGACGGCGAACCCACCGCCCACATCGAGCGCGGCGAGGCCGTGTTCGAGTACCCGCCCTCCCCGGAGACGGTCGCCGCGACCCTCCAGGAGGTGGCGCGCTGCACCCGCGAGGGGATCCGGATCAACGTGTTCATGCTCGACGACAGCTACTACCTGCGGTCCTTCGTGGAGCGGATGACCCGAATGAACCGGGGGCGGGCGTTCTTCACCACCCCGCAGAACCTGGGCGGATACGTGCTCGTCGACTTCGTCGAGAGCCGGCGCCGGACCCGCCGGGCCGGCTGAGCCGGGCCGCGCGGCCCCGGCCCCACCCCGCCACGCCTACCGCCGGCGAGCGCCCGGAGCCTGCCCGAGCGCGGCGCGGTACGCCGCGAGGGTGCGCCGGTCGAAGCACACGAAGCGGACGCGGTCGAGGGGGTGGTCCTCCACGGCCGAGCGCACGGCCGCGACCGCCACCTCGGCGGCCGGCTCGACGGGGTACCCGTAGATCCCCGTGGAGATGGCCGGGAAGGCGAGGCTGCGGGCTCCCAGGTCGGCCGCCAGCTCCACCGACCGCCGGTAGCACGACGCGAGGAGCTCCTCTTCGCCCTGATCGCCGCCGTGCCAGACCGGACCCACCGCGTGGAGGATCCAGCGGGCCGGAAGGCCGAAGCCGGCCGTGGCCCGGACCTCGCCGGTCGGCGCCCCTCCGAGCGCCTCGCACGCCTCCCTCAACCCGGGACCGGCGGCGGCGAAGATCGCCCCGCAGACGCCACCCCCCGGGGCCAGGTGCGCGTTGGCGGCGTTCACCACCGCGTCGACGTGCTCGAGCGTGATGTCGCCCTCGACCGCCTCGAGCCGGGTGCTCACGGGCTCCTCCGTGGTGGGTCGGCCCCGGTGGCCGGGCCCGCGCCACCGGAGGGTCCGCGCCCCGCCTCCGCTGATGCCCTATCGTTCCCCCGCGGGTGGGGCAGGGGCCTTCCCGGGTTCGTGGCGCGCGCGCCACCGGGCCCGATGTGGCCCCGCGGACCGGCCGAATCCGGGCTCTCCGCACCGGCCGCAGACCGTGGGTCGTGGGCGCAGGCCGGTCGGCCGCCGGGCGAGGTGGCACTTCGGGCTTGCATCGACGGCGGCAGCCGATCATAGTGACACCGATGTAATTCCATCGGCGTCATTGCCGGGCCGGGTAGCGAGGGAGACGGCCGATGCAGGACATGCTCATCATGATCGCCCGATACGGGCTTCCCGACGCCGACCCGAACGAGCGGCCGTGGCAGGAGCGGGCCAACTGCCGGGGGGTCGATCCCGACCTGTTCTACCCCGAGCGGGGCGCCAGCACGCGCGAGGCCAAGGCGGTCTGCGCGGGGTGCGAGGTCCGCTTCGAGTGCCTGGAGTACGCGCTCGACCACGCCGAGAAGTTCGGGATCTGGGGCGGTCTGTCGGAGCGGGAGCGCCGGCGCCTGCGCCGTGAGCGCACGGCCGCCCGGCGCGAGGCCGACGCCGCCTCGGCCTGACGCCGCGTCGACCGGGCCGCTCGTACAGCTCATCCGCCCGGGCCGCCCGGTGTCGACGCCGCCAGCCGGCCCTCGATGGTCGCGTCGGCCGGGATCCGGCTCCAGGCCAGGAACCCGGCCGAGCAGCGGCTGAGCTCCGCCCGGGGCAGCAGGCCCACGAGCTCCACCCGCGCCACCTGCCCGCCGCCCGCCTCCACGAGCCGGCGAACCTCCGTGCACGCGGCCTCGATCCCGGTCGCCGCCAGGTCCACCAGGTTCATCGAGACCTGTGCCCGTCCCCGCGAGTCGAGGGGGAGGCCGAGAGCCCGTACACCGGGCAGGCCGCCGCCGCGCTCGCGGACCGCGCCGGCCACCCGCCGGGCCAGGGCCACGTCGGCGTCGGCGAGGTCGCAGTTGACCGCCACCAGGACGTCGCGGGCCCCCACGGCCACCGCCCCGAGGTGGGGGTGCGGCTCCGAGGGCCCGGCGTCGGGTGAGCGACGGACGAAGGCGTCGCGCCTCACCTCGGGCAGCGTCCGTCCCTGCCGGTCGGCCCGCCCGTAGAGGAACGCCGGGACGCCGAGCTCCTCGGCGATCCAGGCCGCGAAGCGGCGGGCGGCGACCCGGGCGCGGTCCGGGCCCTCGGGCTCGAGGTCCACGAACGGAACCACGTCGACGGCGCCGAGGCGCGGGTGCACGCCCTCGTGGGACGGCAGGTGCAGGCACCCGGCGGCCGCCCGGGCCAGCGCGCGGGCCGCGCGCTCGGCGTCGGCGATCCCGGGACCGGCGAGCGTGTACACGCTGCGGTGGTGGTCGGGATCGACGTGGACGTCGAGCAGCGACGGGCCGGCCGCCGCGGCCAGGTCGGCGACTACGTCCGTGTGCCGGCCCTCGGAGACGTTGAGGACGCACTCCAGCACCGTTCCATCGTAGGTAGGCCGTAGGCTCGGCCCGATGCGTGTCGGCCTCGCCCTGCCCCAGTACGACTACTCGGTTCCCGGCGAGTCGCCGCTGCGCTGGGAGACGGTCCTCCGGTACGCGACCCGGGCCGAGGAGCTGGGCTTCGACTCCCTGTGGCTCTCCGATCACCTCTTCCTCGACATCGCCAAGTACGGCGGGTCCCCGGAGCCCCGCGGCGCCTACGAACCGCTGGTGACGCTGGCCGCCCTGGCCGGGGCGGTGTCGCGTCCCCGGCTCGGGACCCTCGTGATGTGCGAGGCCCTGCGCCCGGCCACGGTCCTGGCCAAGGCCCTCGCCACCCTCGACCGCATCAGCGGCGGCCGTCTCGACGTCGGCCTCGGCGCGGGCTGGTACGAACCCGACTACCTGGCCATCGGCATGGAGATGCCTCCGCCCGGAGAGAGGATCGACCGCCTCGCCGAGGCGGTGCAGGTCTGCCGGGCCATGCTGCGCCCCGACGGCGCGCCCTTGGAGTTCGACGGGCGCTTCCACCGGGCCCGGGGCGCCCGCAGCCTGCCCCCGCCGCTCCAGGCGCCCAACCCGCCCGTCTTCGTGGGGGGCAAGGGCGACCGGCTCCTGCGGCTGGTGGCCGAGCACGCCGACGGCTGGAACACCTGCTGGACCTGGACCCCCGACGCGTACCGGGAACGGGTCGCGGTGCTGGAGCGGGAGTGCGAGCGCGTCGGTCGCGACCCGGCGGGCGTCTGGCGCTCGCTCGGCCTCTACGCGCTCTGCGGCGAGGACCGCGCCGACCTGGCGCGCCGATTCGAGGCCCTGCGGGCCGCGACCCCGGCCGGGGTCCTCGACGGCGTGACCCTCGACGAGTGGCGGCGGGGCCGCCTGGTGGGCACGGTCGAGGAGGTCCGCGAGCAGGCGGAGCGGTGGGCCGACCTCGGGGTCGAGAGCCTCATACTCGGCGTGGGGGCCCTGCCGTTCCAGGTCGGCTCGGAGGCCGACGTCGACCTGCTGGCCGCGGCCCTCATCGGCGCGGGGGGTGGGACGACGGCCCCGGCCCGGCCCGGGTGAGAGCGGGACCTTCGGCCCCACCTGGGCGGTCGCTGCGACGGACCCCCCGGCCGGGGGCTAGCCTGGCCCTCACCCGCACGAAAGGACTGCCGCGATGTTTGGACTCGGCACCCCTGAGATCCTCATCATCGCCTTGGTCATCCTCGTCATCTTCGGGAGCGCCAAGATCCCGACCCTGGCCCGCTCCCTGGGGCAGGCCAAGAAGGAGTTCCAGAAGGGGCTCGACGACGAGTCGACCGAGGACGGCGCCAACTCCACCGCCGATTCCGGCAAGTAGCGCTTCGTCACCGGGCGGTCACCGCCGGTCCGCGCCCCCTGCCGTGCCGGCGCGGACCGCGCTCCGGAACCTCGCGCGCGACCCCGCCGCGGGGCGCCGGGCGGGACCGGGCGATCCCGGGAACCCTCCGCGCCCCTCCCGTCGTTACGGTCGATGACGGACGGGGTCCCCACGTGGGAGGAGATCGCCCGTGACCACGGCCGCTTCCTCTACGCGGTGGCGTACCGGCTCGCCGGCAACGCCGAAGACGCCCAGGACCTGGTGCAGGACGCGCTGCTCCGGATCCGGCGGGGCCTGGAGACGTACCGGCCCGGGTCCCTCGAAGGGTGGTTGGCCCGGATCGTGACGAACGTGTTCCTCGACGACGTGAGGCGCCGGCGGCGCCGTCCCACCGTCGCCCTGCCGCCCGACCACGAGCACCGGCTTCCTCCGGCCGCCGCTGCCGACGCGGCGTCGGAGGCCCTGTCCGACGACGTGCAGCGGGCGCTCGACTCGCTGCCGCCCGACTTCCGCGTCGCGGTGGTGCTCTGCGACGTGGCCGACCTCGGCTACGACGAGATCGCGGACCAGCTCGGCGTGCCGGTGGGGACGGTGCGGTCGCGCATCCACCGGGGGCGGCGCATGCTCCGTGAGATGTTGAGCGGGGCGGACACGTGACCGGCGACGGGCGCCGCGACGGTCGTCGTGGCCTCCCCGGTGGTCTTGCCGGCGAGGAGGTCGTGTCCGCCTACCTCGACGGCGAGGCGACCGAGGCCGAGCGCCGGGATCTGGAGGCCCGGGTGGCCGCGTCCGGTGACTGGCGCGAGGCCCTGGCCCGCACGGCGGCCGCGCGCCACGCCGTGCGCTCGGCTCCGTGGCCCGAGGTCCCGCCGGGCTTGTGGGCCGCGATCGCCGAGGCCGTCGAGGCGGAGGCCGGGGCGCCGCCGGCGGTCAAGGTCCGAGGGGCGGCGACCCGGCGCGCGGCCGCCTGGGCGGCCGGCGCGGCGGCCGCGGCCGTGGTCGCCGGGTTCCT
>Ga0226835_1000506_pt1 | contig 41507 bp, 32 predicted proteins | sample LAC_MetaG_1_FD_163627 | JGI IMG/M metagenome (GOLD analysis project Ga0226835, IMG submission 163627) | Anaerobic ammonium oxidizing microbial communities from anammox membrane bioreactor (MBR) in UC Berkley, California, United States -... | ecosystem: Engineered > Bioreactor > Anaerobic >...
GCCGAGCGCACGAAGGCGATCTGCGTCGCGCGGCGCGCCTCGACGGCCATGGTGTCGGTCGCATCCATGGTCAGCGCTCCACCAGCGCAATGCGCGCGTTGTACCAGTTCATGAACAGCGAGGTCACCAGACTGATGGTCAGATAGACCGCCATCGTGACGGCGACGACCTCGACGGCCTGTCCGGTCTGGTTGAGCACGGTGCCGGTGAAGACCTGGACGAGATCGGGATAGCCGATCGCGACCGCAAGCGTCGAATTCTTGGTGAGGTTGAGATACTGGTTGGTCAGCGGCGGGATGATCACGCGCATCGCCTGCGGGATGACGACGAGCCGCAGCGTCGGCCCCGGCCGCAGGCCGAGCGAATAGGCCGCCTCGGTCTGCCCGTGCGACACCGCCATGATGCCTGCGCGCACTGCTTCCGCGATGAAGGCGGCGGTGTAGATGACAAGGCCGAACAGCAGCGCGACGAATTCGGGCAGCACTTCGATCCCGCCGCGGATGTTGAAGCGGCCGCGGTCGGGATAGACGAACTCGACCGGCGATCCGGCCACGAGAAACACGACCAGCGGCAGGCCGACGATGAGCGCGAGCGCGACGGCGAGTACCGGCGCCTGCGCGCCGGTCCGCTCCTGCCGCCGGCGCGCCCAGATGCGAAACGCGAGCGCGCCCGCAATCCCGATCGCGAACGCCACGAGCACGGCGCCGAAGCCGGGCTCGGCCACCGGCTGCGGCAGGAAGAGACCGCGATTGTTCAGAAAGCCGCCGCCGGGAATGAGGATGCTATCGCGCAGCTCCGGCAGCGCCTTGAGCACGGCGTTGTACCAGAACAGCAATTGCAGCAGCAGCGGCAGGTTGCGGACGATCTCGACATAGCCGGCGGCGAGCCGCGACACGAGGACATTGCGCGACAGCCGCATGATCCCGACCAGGAAGCCAAGAACGGTCGCGAACACGATGCCGAGTGCCGCGACCAGCAACGTGTTGAGCAGGCCGACCCAGAAGGCGCGACCATAGGTCGAGACGGTCGAATATTCGATCAGCGTCTGGCTGATGTCGAAGCCGGCGGTCGCGTTCCAGAACCCGAAGCCGGAGGCGATGCGCGCCTTGGCCAGATTGTCGATGGCGTTGGCGACCGCGCCCCAGACCAGGAACAGGATGACCACGCACAGCAGCACCTGATAGGCGATGCTGCGCACGCGCGGATCGTTCAGCGGCGAAACCCTGGGCGGCCGGTGGTCGCCGACGGCACTCATTCCGCCTCCCTCGCGGCTCCCCTGCGGTCGCCGTCAGCCGGTTGCGGCACGAGCATGGCCGGGCGCCTGTGCGAAGCGCCCGGCCGGCTCGTTGCGGTCAGCGGACCGGCGGCGCGTATTGCAGGCCGCCCTTGGTCCAGAGTGCGTTGAGGCCGCGCGAGATCTTCAGCGGCGAAGCCTGGCCCACATTCTTCTCGAAGATTTCGCCGTAATTGCCGACCTGCTTGATGATGCGATAGGCCCAGTCATTGGTCAGGCCGAGCGCCTCGCCGTGCTTGCCTTCCGATCCCAGCAGACGCTTGATGTCGGGATTGTCCGACTTGCTCATCTCGTCGACATTGGCCTTGGTGATGTTGAGCTCCTCGGCGTTCACCATCGCAAAATGCGTCCACTTGACGATGTCGAACCACTGATCGTCACCGTGGCGCACCGACGGGCCGAGCGGCTCCTTGGAGATGATTTCCGGCAGCACGATATGGTCGTCGGGCTTCACCGTGCGCAGGCGCTCGGCATAGAGGCCCGAGGCGTCGGTCGTGTAGGCGTCGCAGCGGCCGGCGTCATACGCCTTCACCGCCTCGTTGGCGCTGGCGAAGGTGACAGTCTTGAGCTTCATCTTGTTGGCGCGGAAATAGTCCGCGAGGTTCAGCTCCGTGGTCGTGCCCTGCTGCACGCAGATCGCCGCGTCGTTGAGCTCGAGCGCGGAATTGACCTTGAGCGACTTGCGCACCATGAAGCCCTGGCCGTCGTAATAATTGACGCCGGTGAAGTTCAGGCCGAGCTGGGTGTCGCGCGAGCTGGTCCAGGTCGTGTTGCGCGCGAGAACGTCGACGTCGCCCGATTGCAGCGCCGTGAAGCGGTCCTTCGCCGTCAGCGGCACGAACTTGATCTTGGTCGGATCGTTGAAGATCGCCGCGGCGAGCGCGCGGCAGAAATCGACGTCGAGGCCGGTCCAGGCACCCTGGGCGTCGGGCAGGCCGAAGCCGGCCAGGGTTCCGTTGGCGCCGCAATGCAAGACGCCGCGGCTCTTGATCGTGTTCAAGGTCTGCGCGGACGCGGCTGTCGCCGCGAACGCCGCGGCCGCGGCAACGATGGTCAGTGCGAAGACGCGCTTCATGACTACGGAATCCCCCGTGGTTGTTCTGCCTGAATTCGGATGCGGCCGGACCGCGATGCCGTCAGCTTCAAAACCAGTCCGGCCCCGGGCCGCGCCCGGTCGTCCTGGCCCTGCGGCCACCGCCTCAATCCCCTTCCGTCCGCAACGGATGAGCATCTCAGACCGATCGAGAAGACAGGTCAAGGGGTTGACGGTCGCAGCCGAGAGCGTGGTAATGGCCGCACCCGGCCGACGACCGAAACCGGGCGGATGAACAAGACAAATGGCGAAGACCACAGACGGCGCGGACGGCGGCAACCTGAAACCCGAGACGCGCCTGGTGGTGGCCGGGCGCGACAGCGCCGAATTCCACGGCTTCGTCAATCCGCCAGTATATCATGCATCGACGGTGCTTTATCCGAACGCGGCCGACCTGGTCGCCCACCGCGCCCGCTACCAGTACGGACGGCGCGGCACCCCGACCTCGGAAGCGCTCGAAAACGCCATCCGGGCGATCGAAGGCCCGCTCTGCGCCGGCGTTTCGCTCCTGCCCTCCGGCGCCGCCGCGATTTCGACCGCGTTGCTGTCCGTTGTGGCAGCGGGCGACCATATTCTGATCACCGACAGCGTCTACCGGCCGACCCGGGTTTTCGCCGACAGCATCCTGGCCCGGCTCGGCGTCGAGACCACCTATTACGATCCGCTGGTCGGCGGAGACATCGCCGGCCTGATCCGGGGGAACACGCGCGCGGTCTTTGTCGAGGCGCCGGGATCGCAGTCGTTCGAGATGCAGGACGTGCCGGCGATCGCGCAGGCGGCCCATGCCCGCGGCGCGGTCGTGCTGATGGACAATACCTGGGCGACGCCGCTGTACTTCAATGCGTTCGCGCACGGCGTCGACCTGTCGATCCAGGCGGGAACGAAGTATATCGGCGGCCATTCCGACATCATGTTCGGCACGGTCTCCGCCAATGCCGCGACCTGGCCGAAGCTGAAAGAGACGGTCGGCACGCTCGGCCTGTGCGCGGGGCCCGACGACATCTATCTCGCGCTGCGCGGCCTGCGCACGATGGCGGTGCGGCTCGAGCGGCACCAGCGCGCGGGGCTCGCGGTCGCGCGCTGGCTGCAGCAGCGGCCGCAGGTGCTGCGGGTGCTGCATCCCGCGCTCGAGGACGATCCCGGCCACGCGATCTGGAAGCGCGACTTCAAGGGCGCGTCGGGGCTGTTCAGCGTCATCCTCAGGCCCGCACCCGAAAAGGCCGTGCACGCGCTGCTCGATACGCTGCAATTGTTCGGGCTCGGCTATTCCTGGGGCGGCTACGAAAGCCTCGCGATCCCGTTCGACTGCGCGCCCTACCGCACCGCGACGACATGGGCGCCGGGCGGACCGGCGCTGCGCCTGCATATCGGCCTCGAGGACCTGGGCGACCTTATTTCCGACCTCGAGCGGGGCTTCGCCGCCTACGCGCGGGCGCTCTAGCGGCTTGCGCGCGCTCGTTGAGCACGAAATAGACGTTGCGCAGATAGACGAAGACGCCGAAAGATTGCCCGAGCACGAAGACCGGGTCCTTGCGGTAGAGCGCATAGACCAGAAGCAGCAGGCCGCCGCCGATCGACAATAGCCAGAATGCGAGCGGCACGACGCTGCGCCCGACGCGCTCGGAGGCGATCCACTGGACGACGAAACGCGCGGTGAACAAAAGCTGCGCGACCACGCCGAGCAGCACCCACCAGTCGAGATTCTTCACGAAGATTTCGTGCAGATAGTCGCCGACCGCATGCGCAATATCAACGAGCATCGCGCTTCACCTCCGATACGTTCGGGACGTTGCGGCGGCGGCGAATGAGCCACCACACGCCCAGCAAATCGAGAATGCCGACCCACAGGCGGTCCCAGAGGCCGTAATTCGACACCCCGTGCCGGCGCGCGCGGTCGACCACGTCGACATAGGCGACGCCGTAGCCCTCACGCCGCACCAGCGCCGGCAGGAAACGGTGCAGGCCGTCGAAATAGGGCAGCTGCAGGAAGAGATCGCGGCGGAATGCCTTCAGCCCGCAGCCGCTGTCGCGCGTGCCGTCGCGCAGGAGCGCGCCGCGCACGCCGTTGGCGATGCGCGACTGCAGCCGCTTGAAGCCGCTCGCCTTGCGTCCCACCCGCTGGCCGGCGGCAAGCCCGATGCGCGCGTCGGCGCAAAGCGCGTCGAACAGGCGCGGGATGAAGGCGGGGTCGTTCTGGCCGTCGCCGTCGAGCGTCGCCACGTTCGGCGCGCGCGCGGCAAGGACGCCCGAGGTCACCGCCGCCGACTGCCCGCAGGAGCGCTCATGGCGCAGCGCGCGCAGGAAATCGTGTGCCCGCATCAGCGCCGCAAGCTCGGCAGAGGTCGCGTCGCTCGAGCCGTCGTCGACATAGACGATCTCGAAGTCGCGTCCGGCCAGCGCGGCGGCGATCTCCGCCACCAGCGGGGCGATATTGCCGGCCTCGTTGCGCACCGGCACGACGACGGAAAAGTCGGGCATGCGTGGCTCTCAGTGCTTCTCGAAAATGTGCCGATCGAGGCTCGCCAGCCGCCGCAGCGACGGCCCCGGTTTCGGGACCACGCGTCCGCGGCCGTCGTAATGGAAGACGAGGCCGCGCGCGGCATAGGCGTTGCGCACGAGATAAGCGCCGCACACCCCGATCAGCGCGCCGACGATCACGTCGCTCGTGAAATGCGCGATCACCACGACGCGGCTCAGCGCGATGCTGAAGGCGTAAACCAGCAAGAACGGGATCGCGCGCGGCCACATCGCCCCGGCGGCGGCCAGAAGGGAGAACGCGGTCACCGCATGCCCCGACGGCATGCTTGAAAATCCGTGCCCGCCGCCAAACGGCGAGAACAGCAAGGCATCCGGCACGGCCGGCGCGAGCGGCCGCGCGCGGCCGACCAGATACTTGACGAGCGTCGCGAACAGGCCGGGCAGCGCCACCGCCATGAACAGAAACTGCACGCGCACGGAAACCGCGGCAAGGACGCGGTGCTGGATCGCAGGCAGGCGCATGGCGCCGACCGCGATGCAGATCAGCAGCAGCACGCCGAGCGGCCAGAGCACGTAGCTCGAGCGGCCGAAATCGGTCCAGCGATTGATCGCGATCACGAACCATTCCGGCAGCGCCTTCGCCCAGCCGACCGCCGGCACATCGACGAAAAGCGCGCTGGCACAGGCGAGCGCGAGCGCAAACAGCATGCAGGCCAATCCTTGCTCGCGCTCGGTGCGGCTGAGCAGCGGCGGCGCCGACGGCCGCCGCCGGCGCTTCAGCCAGGCGATGCCGGCATTGAAGGACGCCTGGAACCGCCGCGAGAAATCCGCGCCGGTCTCGGTCGCTGTCTGTTTCAGTCGATCGAGGCCGGACACGTCATTCCCCCGTCTGGAAGATCGCGATCGCGATCGCCTTGCCGCCGCTGATATTGACGCCCTCGACCCGCCCGGCGGGCCGGTAGCGCAGGCCGATCGCCTCCGCGCGCTGGGCGAAGGCGCGCTGGTGGCGCGTCTCCACGAGCGCGAAGCGGCAGCCGCCCTGAAGCAGGAAATCGGCGGCGCCGGCGCCGTCGGTCAGCAGCGTCGAGGTGCCGACCAGGAAAACGAGGCTCGGCTCGTGATAGCCGGCCGCCGCCGCCACCGGATGCTCGCAGCGCGCCGCGTGCACGGCCTGCGCCAGCGCGGCGCTCGGGAACAGGTTGGGCACGAACGGCACGAGCCGCGCATAGACCGCCGCTCCCAGCAGGACCGACGCCACGCAGGCGCGCAGCAGCGCCCGCTCCGGCCCGTCCGCATCATAGAGCCACCAGGCGCGGAAACCGAATATGATTGCGGCGCCCGCGAGCAGTCCCGCAAGCCCGCCGAGCTTGCCGCCAATGACTGCCAGCCCGACGATGCCGCCGATCCCGATCACGAGCGGAACGACGAACCACCACAGCGTGCCGCGCTGGAGCCAGACATTGCGCGACAGATCCGGCGGCAGGATGCGCCCCGCGATCAGGATCGCGATCGCCGGATAGAGTGGCAGCACATAATGCGGCAGCTTGGTCATGACGAGCTCGAAGATGATCCAGCACGGCACCAGCCAGGCGAGCAGGAAGCGCGTCGGCGCCTGATGGCGGTCGTGCCAGATTGCGGGCGCGGCAAGCCCGGAGAAGATCGAGGCCGGCCAGAACGTGGCGAAGAACAGCAGCAGGTAATAGCCGGGCGGCGCGCCGTGCGATTCCTGTCCGCTGGTGATCTTGGACAACAGGTCGCCGCCGACCGATTGCGAAAGGAACGCGTCGCCCGAACGCATCACGATCGCGGCGAACCAGGGCGTGGCGAGCAGCGTGACCCAGACCAGGCCGAGCACCGGCCGCAGCGCCAGCAGCCAGCGCCACGAACGGTCCCAGACCGCAAGCGCGAGCGCGGTAACGCCGACGATCATCAGGATGAGCGGCCCCTTGACGAGGACGCCGCCCGCGATCGCCGTCCAAAGGATGGCGGGCAGGACCCAGCGTTGCTGCACGGCGCTCGTCGCGGCACCGAGATAAAGACGGGCCATCGCCCCCATCGCCGCGATCACGGTCATAAACAGAACCGCGTCGGTCTTGGCGAGACGCGCCTCGATGCCGAGCAGGATCGAAGCCGCGAGCATGGTTGCGGCCAGGAAGGCGGCGCGGCGCGAGATGAAGGCGAGCGCCGTCCAGTAGGTCAGGAGCACGCCGCCGGTCGCACCGAGCAGCGAGGGCACGCGATAGAGCGCGATCCTGTGCGCGGCATCGTCGACGCCGAGCGCGTCGGCGGTCTGCACGACCGCCGCCTGCAGCCAGTAGATGCCGACCGGCTTCTTGTAGCGCACCTCGTCCTGGTAGCGGATGTCGACATAGTCGCCGGTCTCGACCATCTGCTTGGTGGCCTGCGCGAAGCGCGCCTCGTCGCGGTCGATCGGCGGAATGCGTAGCGCGCCCGGCAGGAACGCCAGCAGGCAGAAGGCGACCAGCACGGCCGCCGCGCGCGCGTGCGAGGCCGCCGCCAGATCCGCAAACCCGGACAGGCCACGCCGCCAGAATGCGCGCGGGGAAGAGTTGTCGGCAGCAAGCATCGAGAGAGACGGTCCTGGTCCGCGGCGAAATCCGCCGGACCATAGTGAAATCGAGCCTTCCAGCAAAGACGCAGCTCTATTGCACGCGGATGACAATGCTGTCAGTCAGCCCTTTGGCGTCCATCACGGTCAGGCGCACGAAGCCCGGCCCCTCGGGATCGAAAAAGACCACCCGCCGCCCCGGTTCGGCCGCGACCGAACGGCCGTTAACCATGACGGTCAAGGGCTCGGCGCCGCCTGCGATTTTCAGCGCCAGCGGCTCGGTTTTGCCCCCACCCGCGGCCGCCTCCACGCGCGCGCCGTGCGGGGGATAGACGATGCGCGGGGCGTTCGCGCTGCCGCCGGCAAAGGCTTCGGGCTCATAGCGCTGCAGGGTCCTGGGCAGGCGCGCGGTCGAGGCGAAGATGACGCCCCGGGGCGCCGGCGGCAGCGGCTGCGGGCTCACCCCGCTGCGGGCGAAGGCGTCGAACAGGACCGGGGCCGCCGCATTGCGTCCGGTCATGCCCGGCACCGGCATGCCGTCCGGGCGTCCGACCCAGACGCCGACGGTCCGCAGGCCGTCGAACCCGACCGCCCAGGCATCGCGGAAGCCGTACGAGGTGCCGGTCTTGAACGCGACACGGTGATGCGGCGCGTTCTCGGGCGGCGGCGTGCCCTGCAGGACGTTCGCCGTATACCAGGCCGCCGCCGGATCGAGCAGCCGGCGCGGCGGACGCGCGGCGGCGAGATCGGCCGCGCGCTCGACCAGCGCCACGGTCGTGCCAAGCCGGGCGATCCCGCCATAAAGCATGGTCAGGTCGGTCAGCGTGATGCCGACGCCGCCAAGCCCCATCGCCAGTCCCGGCACTTCGCCCTTGGGCAGCGCGAGCGCGCCGCCGGCCTGCGCCAGGCGGGCCGTCAGCCGGCTGGCGCCGACCTTCTCGATCAGCACCACCGCGGGCACGTTGAGCGACATCTGCAGCGCGCGGCGCACCGTCACCGTGCCCTGGAAGGTGAGATCGAAATTCTCCGGCGCATAGCGGCCGAAGCGCGCCGGCCGGTCCTCGATCAGCGTCTCTGGATGCACGAGACCGTCCTCGAAGCCGAGGCCGTAGATGAACGGCTTGAGCGCCGAGCCGGGCGAGCGCACGGCCTGCGTCATGTCCACCTGCCCGGCGCGCCGGGCGTCGAAATAGCCGGCCGAGGCGACGCGCGCGCGCACCTCTCCCGAAGCGTGGTCGACGGCGAGGATCGCAACCGAAATGTCGGGGCCGAGCGCCTGCGCACGCTCGCGCGCGAGCGTCTCGAGCGCAGCCTGCAGCGGCGCGTCGATCGTCAGGCGATGCAATACCGCATCCGGCGCCGCCGCCAGCGCCTGGTCGGCGGCCTGCGGGGCGAGCATCGGCATCGGATGGCGCGCGTCGGGCACGGCTTGCGCCTGCGCCTGCGCGATCTCGTCGGCGGGGATGATGTCGCCTGCGCGCACGAGCACGCGGTCGCGGGCGCGGCGGGCGACGGCGGGCGCGCGGTCGGGCCGCCGCATCTCCGGCGATTGCGGCAGCGCCACCAGCAGCGCGGCTTCGTGCAGCGCCAGACGGCGCGGCTCCTTGCCGAAATAGGCGAGCGAGGCCGCGCGCACGCCTTCGAGGTTGCCGCCATAGGGGGCGAGCGCAAGATAGAGCGAAAGGATATCCTCCTTGCGCAACGCGCGCTCGATCTGGATCGCGCGCACCATCTGGCGCAGCTTGGCGACGAGGCTGCGTTCGCTGCGCGGCTCAAGTAGGCGCGCAACCTGCATGGTCAAAGTGGAGGCGCCGGACACGATGCGCCCGTTGGCCGCCCACAGATAGGCCGCGCGCAGGAGCGCGCGCGGATCGACGCCGGCATGCTCGTGGAAGCGCTTGTCCTCGTAGGCGATCAAGAGCCGCACGAAACGCGGATCGACATCCTCGACGCGCACCGGCAGCCGCCAGCGCCCGTCCGCGATCGCATAGGGACGCAGCAGCCGGCCCTCGCGGTCGACGACGACCGTGCCGTAGGCGATCCCCTGCCCGAGCGGCGGCGGCCCGAGCGAGGCGACAAAGCCCGCGACGCCCGCCGCCGCGAGCAGGAGTGCGGCGGCAAGGCCGGCGGCGATCAGCCGGATACGCTTCATCGGACGGCGCGCACTTCCAGCATACCGGTGCCGGTGCGGCCGAACCGGTCGGCGCGGTACATGTCCTCCACATAGGCCTGCGGCAGGACATATTTGCCGGGCGACACCGCGCGCACGACATAGGCGACCGTGAACACGGCCGCGTCGTCGCTCTTGCGCTCGAACGCCGCGCTGAAGCGGTCGTCGCGGAACTCCGAATGCACGGCGTCCTGCGCGTCCTCGATCCAGTCGAGCGTGCCGGTCTCCCCCGAGGAGACGAGCCGCGGGTTGTCGATCTCGAAGCCGGCCGGCAGATGGTCGGCGACAATGATGCGCCCGTATTGCGGCTGCGCCTCGGTGACTTTGAGCACCACGACCAGCCGCTGGTTCTGCCGCACCGTCGCGATATCGACCGGCTCGCCGGCGAGCGTGAAATGCTGGCGCTCGATCCGAAAACCGCGCTCGGTCGCGGGCTCCGGCACGAGCGGGGCGCCGGTCACCGACACCACCGCCTGCACGGCGGCGTCGCCGTTATTGGTCACGCGAACGGGCGCGCGCGACAGCGCCTCGGGACCGACGGTGCGATAGAGCGGGCTTGTGCGCGCCTCGCCGTCGACCGCGATCGCCATCGTGCCGCTGTCCTTGGCGATGGCGCGGGCGGCGAGCACGAGCCAGGCATTCTCCTGCGTCGAGGTATAGGGCGTGAGACTGCGCGCGGCCTCGATGCGCTGCACCGCGCCCGTGATCGTCGGACGCGGCGCATTGCCTTCGGAGGCGAGCGTGACGAGCGCGGCCGCATCGCGCAGCATCGAGCCGTAATCGACGCGGCCGACCTGCAGCACCGGCTGCGGGGCGATCGCGGCCAGCGCCGCCGCATAGACGCGCTCGGCGCGCGCGCGGTCGCCGGCCAGCGCCAACGCCGCCGCCACCTGCGCCTTGGCGATGGGCGTTGCGAGATCGTTGAGCTTGGTGTCGGCGATGTAGCGCAGGTCGCCGACCGGAGCGGCGCTGTTGCGCGCAAGCACATAGAGCGCATAGGCGAGATTGCGTCCGCCGTCCTTGCCGGGCTCGGGCGCCGTCGCCACGAAATTGCGCAGCCGGTCGAGCGCGAGCCGGAAGGCGATATCGGGCACGACAAAGCCGCGCTCGCGCGACCGCGTCAGGAAGTCGGTGACGTAGGCGTCGAGCCAGGCATCATCGCCGCCGACCGACCACAGCCCGAACGAGCCGTCCGAGCCCTGCCGCGCCAGCACGCGGTCGATCGCCTCGCGCAGGCGCTGGTCGATCGCAGTGTCGAAGGCGAGCTGGGCGGCCGACGCCAGATCGTTGACATAGAGCAGCGGCAGCGCGCGGCTCGTGATCTGCTCGGTGCAGCCGAACGGATAGCGATCGAGCGCCTTGAGGAGCGCCGCGGCGTCGAGTGCCTGCGAGGGGCCGACCGACAGCGCCACCGAGCCGGAGCCCGGCACGAGATCGGTGAACACGTCGGCCGAAAGCACGAGCGTCTCGCCCTTGGCGAGCGGCTTCACCGTGCGCCGCGTCAGGATGTTGGTGGCGGGCCTGACGTCGAGCGCGAAGCTGCGTTCGAGCGCAAAGCCCGACGGCCCGCTCATGCGCACCTTCAGCGTGCCGGCGCCCGCGGCCTTGCCTGCGATCGCGACCGCGGTCGAACCGCGCTGGCGTGCGCGCAGCGCCAGCGTGCGCGTCGCGTCTCCCGAAAGCGACAGCGCCCCCTCCGCGCTCACCGCGATGACGTAATCGCCGGCCGCGCCCTCGACATTGTCGACCTCAAGATGCAGCGTCGCGGTATCGCCGTTGCGCAGAAAGCGCGGCAGCGTCGCCGACATCACTACGGGATCGCGCACCACGACGTCGGCCGACGCCTTGCCGACCTTGGTGCGGCTCCAGGCCGCCGCCATGACGCGCACGGTGCCGTTGAAGGCGGGAATGTCGAAACTGACTTCGGCGGTGCCGTCCGGCTTCACCGTCACGATGCCGGAATAAAGTGCGACCGGCTTCTGCGCCGGCGGACTGCCTTCGATCCCGCCCTCCCCGCCGCCGTCGCCGCCGGTGCGGATCTGGCCGCGCGTGCCGGCCATGCCGTCGATGAGTTGGCCATAGAGATCGCGAATTTCCGCCGTCAACCGGCGCTGGCCGAGGAAATAATCGTCGGGCGCGGGCGCCTTGTATTTCGTCAGGTTGAGGATGCCGACATCGACGGCCGCGACCACGACGCGCGCCTCCTCGCCCGACGCCAGGCCGCCGATGCGCAGCGGCACGCGCAGCGCGGTCTGCGGCCGCATCGCCGCCGGAGCGTTGAGATCGAGCGCGAGCGTGCGCGCCTTGCGGTCGATGGAGAACCATTGCACGCCGATGGCGCGGCCGGGCATGCGCTGCGCCTTGGCGTCGAGCGGGCGGCGCAAAGTGGCCACGATATAGGCGCCGTTGCCCCAGTCCTTGCCGATCGAAAACCGCAGCCGGTTGACGCCCGGCTGCACGCTGGCCGAGGTCGAGCCGAGCAGCCGGTCGCCGACCACGTCGAGCGTCAGCCGGCCGGCAGTGCGCGCGGTGACCGCGACATTGATCGTGTCGCCGGCGGCGTATTCGGGCTTGTCGAGCGCGATCTCGAGCGCGTCGGGGGTGTCGGCGCTCGCTTCCGCATAGAAGCCGGCATCGAACGTGATCGCGGTGAGCGGGCCACCATTCTCGCCGGTGGACACTTCCAGCCGGTAGCGGCCCCAGGTCACCGGCAGCGAGATCCGCCCCGGCTTGTCGGCGGCGACCGAGACCTGCCCGTCGGCAACGCGTTTGGTGGTCTTGATCGGCTCGTATTCCCAGTTGCCGCTCTCGCGGTACCACTGGTAGCGCGTCTCGATCTTCAGAAGCTCGTAACGCAGGCCCTCGCGCGCAATCGCGGTGCCGTCCGGCCGCACGAGCACGACGTCGAAGGTCGCGCTGTCGTTGTCGTTGAGCGAACGTCCGCTGAACAGCGGCTTGACGCCGATCATCGTGGAGGCCGGCGCGACCGGCAGCGTGAGCTTGCGCTCGACCGCGCGCCCGCCATTCTCGGCCAGGCGCACGATGATGTCGGCGTCGAGCAGGCGCGTGGTCGCCGGCAGCTTGTTGAGCGAGACCTGGAATTTGGCGCGCCCCTCTCCGTCGGTCTGCGGCAGGTCTTCGAGCGGCTCGCGCGAGGCGATGACCTCCTCGTCGGTAATGCCGAAGCCGTAGCCGGGATAGCCGGCGCGCTCCCTGGCGGGGGCAACGGCGATCTCGCCTTCGATGTCGAGGCTTGCGGCCGGGGCGCCGTAGAGGAAGCGGCCGTCGAGCGCGATCTCGGTCGGCGCGGTGCGCGAGAGGCTCTTTGCCGTTGCGGTCAGGTCGAATTCCAGCCGGTCGGGGACATAGTCTTCGACGAGGAAGGTCGCCTCGCCGATGGCCGGACGCCTGGGATCGGCGAATGCCTTCACCCGCCAGGTGCCGGTTGCGACCGACGGCGTGAGCGGCAGGCTGAGCGTATAGCCGCCGACACCCTGGTCCTGCAGCACCGCGCGGCGATATTCGACGCCGTCGGGACGCGCGACCACGAGCGTCAGCGGCGCACCGCTCGCCGCCGCGCCCTGCGGATCGCGCACGAGCGCGGTCAGATGCACGGTCTCGCCCGAGCGATAGACGCCGCGCTCGGGATAGACGAAGGCATCGAGCCCTTCCGGCACCCGCCGGCCGGCGACGCCGCGATCGCTCAGGTCGAAGGCCGGCGCCTTCAGGCTGAGGAAGGCGTAGTCGCCGCGCGCGTCGCTTGCGATCAGGAGCGCGGGCGCCGCCCCGCCCTCGCCGCGCGACAGGTTGGCCTCGAACGAGACGCGGCCCTCGCCGTCGGTGCGCTTGACCGCGAGCACCTCGTTGGCGCGCGAGAGCAGCCGCACCTCGGTCTGCCCCTTGGGCTCGGCGGCGGCGAGCGAATGCACGAAGGCATGGATGCCGTCGTTGCCGGAATAGGCCGACAGGCCGAGATCGGAGACGATGAACCATTGCGTCGCCAGCGCGCCGTAATCGTCGCTGGCGGCGGCCGCGTTCTTGGGCTGCGCGACCATGGCATAGACGCCGGGCGCGAGCGCCGGCAGCGCCTGGTCGATCGGGAAGGCCGTCGTCACGTCGGCATTGAGCGTCTGCTCGACGGCAAGCTCGCCGGCCCAGACGCGGATGCCATTGTCCTCGGCCAGCCGCTCGACGTCGTAGCGATAGAGGCTGCGCTGGAAGTCGCTGCCGAGCACGGTGCCGATCAGGTTGCGGTCGCCGACGCGATAAATCTCGATGGCGACCGCTTTGGTATTGACGCTGACGACCGGGATCCCCTGCTGGCCGGTGCGCGGCAGCACATAGGCGCGGCTGGTGAAGCGCACGAACGGCTTGCGGTCGCGCACATAGATATTGAGCTCGGCCGACTTGGCGAGCGTCTCCTTGACGCCCGAGGGCAGGCCGGCGCGCACGGTCATGTTGTAGCGCTCGCCGTGCCTGAGGCCCTCCACGCACAACTGGCGATCGTCGGCGGTGACCGCCGGCCGCTCCTGGCCGGCGACGGCGACGAACGGCGAGAAGTCGGTGCGCTTGCCGGCGAGCGGCTCGGAGAACTGGAAACAGGCGCGCGGCGAGGCGGCGTCCGAATCCACCGAGTAATCGACCAGCCGGAAGCCGTGCTCGTCGCGCAGCCGCTCGTAATGCATGCGCACCTCGGCGGTTTCGCGCAGTTCGAGCGACTGGCGCAGCGCATCGAGCGCCGGTCGCCAGATTTTGCGGTCGGCGAAGGTGCGACCGATCACAACGAGCGCGTCAGCCTCCTCGGCGGGATCGGCGGTGCGGCGATAGGCGATGTAGGCGGCGGTGCCGGCGCGCTCGAGCAGGAGCGTGCGCTCGCCCTCGCTGCCGGCGCGGATGAGCAGCACCGCGCGCGCGAGCCTCAGCCAGTGGCCGGCATCCTGCGGGGCGGCGGCGATCGCCTGCCCGAGCAGTTGCAGGCCGTTGCGGAAGTCGCTCTTCTGGAAGGCGGCCTCGGCCTCGCGGCGCAGGACGGCGGCGGGCTTCACCAGCGGACCGGCATCGTTCTTGATCTGCGCCTCCAGCCGGATCGCGGCCTCGGCAAGGTCGTCGCGCTCGAAAGTCTTGGCGGCGAAGGCGGACGAAACGAACGGCGAGACGCACGACAGGGCAACGAGCGCGGCCACGATGCCGGCACGGACGAGCGCAACCATGGAAATGAACCTCCTCCCCGGAGACGAACAGGCATGATCAGATCATTCCGCAAAGGTGTCGAGGTCGTGACGGAAACGGCAGGACATCGCGGCCGGCAACCTGGGGGCAAGCGGCAGGGCACGGACAGCTTTAGCCGGGGCCGGGCCGCGATATTTACAGCGTCGGTCTGCGATATTGGCGCGGGCGCTTCATCTGGGGCTTTAGGAGTATTTCTTTAAGTGCCTGAGAAGCATCTGGACAATGGCGGCTCCTCCGACGATATCGAGGGTCACCGCCGCCCGACGGATGCTATGGTCCGCCGCGGCTCGTGACGGCAGACCGGCCCCGTAGCTCAGTGGATTAGAGCAGCAGCCTTCTAAGCTGTTGGTCGGAGGTTCGAGTCCTCCCGGGGTCGCCAGTCCCGCCGTGTTTTTCGACCGGTCAGCGCCAGAGCGGCACGCACAGGCGGCCCGGGGCGGCAAGCGCGCGCACGGCCTGCCAGCCAGAGCCGCTCCAGCGCTCGAGTTGCAAGACGGGCGTGGGACGTCCAGCGAGAAGTCCTGAGCGGTTGGCCGCGCTCATGTCGAGCAGCAGGCTCGCGCGGTCGGTCTCCTCGCGCGTTGCGGCATAGAGCACCCAGCCGAACGGCTTGCGCAATTCATAGCCCACGACATTGGCGTACCAGGCGGGCTCGGCCGGATGGACGAGCGTGAGCCGCGCGCCGGCAAGATCGACCGCGCGCAGGGCAAGGCCGGTCTGGCGCGCGAACGCAACATCGGGGAACTGGCAGTCGTGGCGCCAGTGCCGCTGCGTCGCCGCCAGAAGGACGAGCGGGAGCGCGCAGGCGAGCGCGCCCATGGCGATGCGCGTCCGGGGCGCGCTGCGCGCAAGCCGTTGCGCGAGCGCGGCAAGCGGCGCGCGGCCCAAGCCCGCAAGGAGCGCGACCGTGGCAAGCATCAGGGTCGGCCCCACCTGCCCCCAATAGCGCCAGGCCGACAATGCGATCGAGGCCCCGCCCGGCGCGAACACCGCCGCATAATTCCAGGCCAGGAACAGCGTCCACAGCAGCGCCAGCAGGCCCGCGATCAGGAGAAGCCGGCGCACCGGCGCCGTGATGCGCGCACGCGCGACATAGACGAGCACGACGAGCGCGACGAGCACCGCGCCGCCCGCGATGCCCAGCACCGGGCGGGCGGCGAGCCGCTCGGTGAGAAGCACGCGCGCGACCGTGAGCGGGGCGTTGAAGTCCCATTCCGCGAGCGGCCGCGGGGCGAGCGGCGTGCCGATCGCCTGCAGCATCAGATAGCTTCGCCAGACCGCGGCCCCGACGAACGCGGGCAATGCGAGCGCGAGCAGGTCGCGCAGCCGGCCGCGCAACAGGACGAGCGCAAGCCCGACCGCTCCGACCAGCGCGACATTGCTCTCGCGCATCAGCACCAGCGCAAGCGCCGCGCCCGCCATGCGCATGGCCCACGGCGCGCTCCCCTCCTCGACGCATTTCCAGGCCGCGAACATACACAAAGCGAGTACGAAAGCGGTCGGCGTGTCGGTGTAGCTCGTGAGCGCGATGCGCGGATCAAAGAAGGGATTGAACAGCGTCGCCAGCAGCACGCCGGCCGCGACCGAAAGCACACCCGCCCCGCGCAGGGAAAGCCGTTCGGCAAGCGTGAGCGCGAACGCGCCGGCGAGAAGGACGGTGAAGATTTTCGGCGCATATTCCTCCGCGCCCGCGACGAGGCGCCCGGCGAGATAGCCGACGAGCGGGGACGCCGGCGGATAGCCGGGAACCGCGCTCTCGATATTGGGCAAAGCCGCGGTCGGAAAGGCATCGTGCGCGATGAGATAGCGCGCGTTCGGAATCCAGTGCGAGAACTCGTCGTAAGCCGTCGGCGGGATGAGGCTCGCGAATACAAGAAGCGGCGCGAGCAACAGCCACGCCAAGGCGAGAGCGCGCAGCGCCCGTCCGGCAGCGGCTGCGTGACGCGCAAACAGCACGAGCCCGGCGAGGCCCGCGACCGCCATCGGAACCGTCAGCGACAGCCCGGCAAGGGCGCAGACCGCGCCGACAAGCGAGACGAGCGCCCAGCCGGCAACGAGCGCATAGGCCGCCGCCAGCGGGTCCTCCTTCGTCCGTCCACCGGCCGCGCGGGCCATGGCGAGCCCGAAGCCGACCATCGCAACCGCAATCAGGAAAGTGGCAGCGACGGTCATGACGTTACGGGAACGGCACAGGAGTGACGGCGGGACGCCGGCAAGCGACGGCGCGTCCGCCTGCAACGCCGCGGGCGATGCGCGCGAATGCAGCGGCCAGACGGCGGAGCGATGTTACAGTGTCGCCGCCAATGCACAATGGCTTTCGATTCGGGCTATCGATTCGCGCAGCCATCATTGGCCGGCTTGCAGGCCGCCCTCTCACCGGAATTTCACGCCGGCCGTGCGAAGCCATGCCGGGACACGCCAAGTCGAGACGAACCATGCCGCCACGCCGACGCAAGGACACCCCGCCGCAGAGCACCGACCCGGCGAACCGCATCGACGCGCTGGTGCCGGCCGAGATCGCGATCAAGGCCGAGCATGTCGGCGCGCAGAAGACCCGACTCGACGTCTGGAGCCTCCTGGTGCTGTCGGTCCTGGCGGGCGCCTTCATCGCGCTCGGCGGCATGTTCGCAACCACCGTGCTCGCGGGTGCCGACGGCGTCCTGCCCTTCGGCGTCTCGCGGCTACTCGCGGGCTTCGTATTCTGCCTCGGCCTGATCCTCGTCGTGCTCGGCGGAGCCGAATTGTTCACCGGCAACACGCTGATGGTGATGGCGCTGGCGTCGGGCAAGGTGCGCCTGCGCGAGATGCTGCGCGCCTGGACCATCGTCTATATCGGCAACTTCGCGGGCGCGCTCGGCATTGCCGCGCTCGTTTTCCTGTCCGGCCAGTACCGCTTCGGAGACGGCAGCGTGGCGGCGGTCGCCATGCAGATCGGCATCGCCAAGGTCACGCTGCCGTTCGCGCAGGCCCTGTTCCTCGGCATCCTGTGCAACGTGCTGGTCTGTCTTGCGGTCTGGCTGTCGCTCGGCGCGCGCACCTCCGCCGACAAGGTGCTGGCGATGCTGTTTCCGGTGTCGGCGTTCGTCGTCGCCGGCTTCGAGCATTCGGTCGCCAACATGTACTTCATCCCGCTCGCGCTCTTCATCAAGGATGCCGGGCCGCAGGCGCTCATGGCGCAGCTTGCGTTGCCGCCCTCCGCGCTCGCCGAACTCACCTGGCCCGCTTTCCTGTTCAGCCTCGTTCCGGTCACGATCGGCAATATCATCGGCGGCTCGGTGCTGGTGGGCGCGGTCTACTGGTTCGTCTATCTGCGACACAGAGACGCCGGCTGAGGGCACGGGCCACGCGCATTTGACCTGCCCGGGTTTGATCTGGCTCACATCGTCCGTGTGCGAGGATGCGATGAGATGACGCGAGCATTCGCAACACGCCTGAACATGACGGCCTGATCCGATGTCGAGCTACCGCCTGGACAAGCTGTTCGCCCCGCGCTCGGTCGCCGTCGTCGGCGCGAGTCCGCGCCCGGATTCGCTCGGCCTGAGCATCCTGCGCAACCTGGTCGCGGGCGGCTTCGCCGGACGCATCGACGTCGTCAATCCGCGCCATCCGCAGATCGACGGCATCGCAACCGTCGCCCGCATCGCCGATCTCGCCGCGCCGCCGGACCTCGTCGTCCTCACCACGCCGCCGCCGACCATCCCCGCGCTCGTCGCCGAAGCCGGCGCCTCCGGAGTTGCCGGCGCCGTCATCATCACCGCGGGGCTCGGGCGCGGACCGGGCTCGCTTGCGCAGGCCGCCGAGCAGGCCGCGCGCGCGCACGGCCTGCGGCTGGTCGGGCCGAACTGCCTCGGCCTCATCGTCCCGCGCTGCAAGCTCAACGCCAGCTTCGCCACGCGGATGCCGCGCACCGGCGACCTCGCCCTCGTCTCGCAATCGGGCGCGATCGTCGCCGGCGTCGTCGAATGGGCCGCCAACCGCGCGCTCGGCTTCTCCGCCGTCGTCTCGCTCGGCGACAAGGTCGATGTCGACTTCGCCGACCTGCTCGACTTCTTCGCCGCCGACCGCGGCACGCGCGCGATCCTGCTCTATATCGAGGCGATCAGGAACGCGCGCAAATTCATGTCGGCGGCGCGCGCAGCCGCCCGCGCCAAGCCGGTGGTCGTGATCAAGGCCGGCCGCCACGCGCTCGGCGCGCAGGCCGCGCAGACCCATACCGGCGCGCTCGCGGGCGCCGACGCCGTCTACGATGCGGCGTTCCGGCGCGCCGGTTTCGTGCGCGTCTTCGATCTCGACGAACTGTTCGACGCGGCCGAAACGCTCGGCCTGCTGCGCCCCCCGATGGCGGGCGAGCGGCTCGCCATCCTCACCAATGGCGGCGGCGTCGGCGTGCTGGCGGTGGATCGGCTGGTCGATTTCGGCGGCACGCTCGCGGACGTCTCGCCGCAGACCATGGACCGGCTCAATGCCGCGCTGCCGCCGACCTGGTCGCACGCCAATCCGGTCGATATCATCGGCGATGCCGGCGCCGACCGCTATGGCGCGGCGCTCGAGGCGCTGCTCGCCGATCCGGCCAACGACGCGGTGCTCGTGCTCAACGTGCCGACCATGCTGGCCTCCCCGCCGGCGATCGCGCAGCGCGTGGCGCAGGTCGTGGCCGCCGAGCGCGCGCAGCACGTGCCGCCGAAGCCGGTGCTCGCGGCCTGGATCGGCGGCGATCCGGCCGCGGCGGCGACCTTCATCGACGCGCGCATTCCGAACTACGATACCGAGAGCGACGCCATCCGCGGCTTCATGCACCTGACGCGCTATTCGCAGGCCCAGCGCGACCTGATGCGCACGCCGCCCGCCCTGCCCGACGACCACTGCGTGGATTCCGCGCCGGCCCGCGACATCGTCGCGCGCGCTCTGGCCGAGGACCGCACCTGGCTCGACCCAGTCGAGGTCTCCGACCTGTGCCGCGCCTATGCCATTCCGGTGGCGTCGGCGACGCCGGCCGCCGACAGCGCGGCCGCAGTCGCGGCGGCAGCCCCCCTGCTCGCCGCCGGCCAGAGCGTCGCGGTGAAAATCCATTCGCGCGACATCGTCCACAAGTCCGATGTCGACGGCGTGCGCCTCAACCTGCGCAGCGCCGAGGAAGTGCGCGCGGCGGCCGACGACATTCTCGCGCGCGCCCGCGCGCTGCGCCCGCAGGCGCGGATCGCCGGCGTGACCGTGCATCCGATGATCGTGCGGCCGCGGGCGCGCGAGCTGATCGCCGGCATCGCCACCGATCCGACCTTCGGGCCGGTCGTGCTGTTCGGCCATGGCGGCACCGCCGTCGAGGTCGTCGACGACAAGGCGCTGGCGCTCGCCCCGCTCGATCTGACAAGCGCGCAGGACCTGATCGCGCGCACGCGTATCGCCCGCCTACTCAAGGCCTATCGCAACGTGCCGGCCGTCGACGAGACTGCGGTCGCCGCCACGCTCGTCAAGCTCGGCCAGCTCGCGGCCGATTTTCCGGAAATCCGCGAGATCGACATAAACCCGCTGCTTGCCGACGAGAACGGCGTCATGGCGATCGACATGCGCGTCGCGGTCGCCCCCGCCGACCCGGCACGCAAGGGCCGCGGCCACCCGCATCTGGCGATCCGCCCGTACCCGAAAGAATGGGAGCGCCATATCGCCTTCGACGGCGCGCGCGCTTTCGTGCGGCCGGTCCGTCCCGAGGACGAGCCGCTGTTTCCCGCTTTCTTCACGCGCGTCAGCGCAAGCGACATGCGCATGCGCTTCTTCGCTCCGGTGAAGGATTTCAGCCATTCCTTCATCGCCCACCTGACCCAGATCGATTACGCGCGCGCGATGGCGTTCGTGGCCATCGACGAAAGCACGGGCGAGCTTCTCGCCGTGGTGCGCGCGCATTCGGACGCCGACTATCGCAGCGCCGAATACGCCATCCTGGTGCGCTCCGACCTGCAGGGCCGCGGGCTCGGCTGGGCGCTGATGCAGGTGCTGATCGATTATGCGCGCAGCGAGCGGCTGGAGCAGATCGAAGGCCAGGTGCTGGCCGGGAACCGCACGATGCTCGAAATGTGCCGGGAGATCGGGTTTACGCTCGCTCCCGACCCCGAGGATGAGGGCTTGTACCGGGTGCGCCTGAAACTCTAAAGCGAGATGAGTTTTCCTTGAATCGTCATCCCGCTTTAGCGCTTTGTTTGAGCATGATCTTTTCCGAAAACCGCTTCGCACTTTTCGGGATCATGCTTTAGAGCCTTCCCTGCTTTGATGGAATCAAAGCAGGGGCTCTAGCTTTTTGTTTTGACACGTTTTCTTCACGCGAACCGGTACCCGCTTCGCTCGAAAACGCTCTAGCGGAGCGGCCGGCGGCGTTAATCTACGATTTACCCGTTGCCGGCCAGGCCGCCGGGCGGACCATTTTCCCGCTGAAATGTCGCACCGCCGGCGCGCGCGACCGGGTTTGCCGGGGCCGAAACGCAACCTTAAGCCTTGTCCGGGACATTGAGGGGTCGACGAGCCGCGGACCCGGATCTTCCTTTTTGCGCATGACGAGACCGCAGAACATCCCCCCTTCCGAAGCCGGTGCCGCCCCCGAGGTGGTGGCGGTGCCGCGGCCGGCCGGCGATCACACGCCGTGCTGCTTCATCGTCGACGAGGATTCCAGCATCCGCCATTTCCTGTCGCTGATCATGCAGGGCTCGGGCATCGACAGCGAGGAATTCGCCGACGGCGCGTCGCTGCGCGAGGCGATGGGCCGGCGCAAGGCCGATCTCGTCTTCATCAACGTGCCGTTCGACATTTCGGACGCGGTGGAAAGCGTGCGCGCGCTCGGGCGGGCGAATTTCACCGGCGCCGTGCAACTGATGAGCGGTCGCGGCGCCGCGGTGATCGACAACGTCAAGACTTCCGGCGGCTCGCCGCGGCTGCGCATGCTCAACCCGCTCAAGAAACCGTTCGAGACCGCGACCATCCAGAAGATCGTACAGGAACTCGGTCTCGGCATGCCGGCGCCGGTCGCCGCGCGCATCTTCCTCGACGACGCGCTGGCCAACAACTGGGTGGAGTTCTGGTATCAGCCGCGCATCGATCTCAAGCGCAAATGGCTGATCGGCATCGAGGCGTTCGCGCGCGTGCGCCATCCCCAGTACGGCATCCTGCTGCCCAACGCCTTCATGCCGGGCGCCCCCGATTCCAGCATTCTGTCGCTCGCCGAACGCGCGGTGCTCGACGCGGTGCGCATGAGCGCGGTGCTCGTCAAGCTCGGCGTGAAAGTGCGCGTTTCCGTCAACATGGCGCTGGAAACGCTCGCGCAATTGCCGCTGCAGGACCTGCTCGCCGGCAGGCGGCCCGACCCCGCCGCCTGGCCGGGCCTGACGGTCGACCTGAAGGAAAAGTCCGTGCTGCGCGACGTGCCGGCGGCGGCCGCGCTCGCCAAGCAGTACGAGGCGTTCAATGTGCGGCTGGCGATCGACGATTGCGGCAACGGCTACAACGTGCTGTCGCGGGCGGAGAGCCTGCCCTTCTTCGAACTGAAGATCGATCCCTCGATCGTGAAGGACTGCGCAAACAAGGGCGACAGGCGCACGATCTGCAGGAACGTCATCGATCTGGCGCACCAGAACGGCGCGATGGCCGCGGGCGTCGGATTCGAGAAGGCGAGCGAAGTCTCCACGCTCGTCGGACTGAAATGCGACTTCGGCCAGGGCTATCTGCTCGGCCAGCCGATGCCGGAAGTGCGCCTCGTCTCGCTGCTGCGCCAGCGCGCCGCCGAGCGGCGGCAGGCCCATCCCGCGCCGGCCCAGCCCGCGGCCCTGTCGGCCTGACCGCACGGGTCAGCAACGCCTCAGTGCGTCCACTGACCCCGGCGCTGGAACGCGAAATTGTCGGAATAGGCCATCGGACGGCGCGCCGGATCCTTCGGCTCGGCGACCTGGTAGGCGATGCCGTGGCGCTCGCAATAGGCGACCGCCTCCTCGCGCGTGGTAAAGCGCAGCCGCACCTGGCTCGTCATGTCGGTGGACGACGTCCAGCCCATCAGCGGTTCGACCGAGCGCGCGGCCGCCGGCTCGTAATCGAGCACCCATTCCTTGGTGCGGGCGGCACCGGATTGCATTGCGGTTCTTGCGGGTTTGTAGATGCGGGCCACCATGACCTGTCGTCCGTCTCTGCCGTCCGCCGCCTTGTCCGGATGGTCGGGGCAGCAGGATTTGAACCTGCGACCCTCTGCTCCCAAAGCAGATGCGCTACCAGGCTGCGCTATGCCCCGTGTCCGGGGCGGCGGCTTTTGTCGCCCGCCGGGCCAATCCCGGCGGCCGGGCTGACATACCCCGTTCGCGCCCGCCACTCCACCGGAATGTGCAAACATGCCATGCTGACGGGCCGGGGCGGCAGAGCCGTGCCGCCTCCAACAGCGAGGTGCAATATGTCGGGAATGCTTGTGAATCTCATCATTCAGGCGATTGCCGGGGCGATCGGCGGCAATGCGGCGGGCGCGGCGGTGAAGTCGATCACCCTCGGCGCGCTGGCCAACACCATCATCGGCGCGATCGGCGGCGGCGTCGGTGGACAGATTCTGGCCGCGCTGGTTCCCACCCTGCTCGGGAACGCGGCCAACTTCGATATCGGGGCGATCGTGAGCCAGGCGGTCGGCGGCGGTGCTGCCGGCGCCATCGCGCTTGCGGTGATCGGTGCGATCAAGAACGCGATGGCAAAGTAGCTTTCCAGGGAACAGCAGACGCGACCCCGCCCGTGACGGGCGGGGTTTTTCATGCGCGAGATTTCGACGATGCGGCCGGCGAGGCCGGCAACCGGAATCAGCGCTGGCCGAAGATGCGGTGCGCGACCCGGTCGCCCGGCCGGATGCCGAGCCTGCGCGCGGTTCCCGCGATCACTTCCAGAACGCCACGCACCGGCCCGCCCGAGGCGATGACCGCAGTGGACAGCGGCTCGGTATTCTCCGCGATCCGGCGGATGCGGCCGTCTCTGGTGATGAAGATCATGTCGAGCGGGATGTAGGTGTTCTGCATCCACATCGCGACCTCCTGCTCGCGCTCGAAGTCGAACAGCATGCCGCGGCCTTCCGGCAATTCGCGGCGGAACATCAGGCCCTTGGCGCGGTCGGCGTCATTGGCGACGAACTCGACCGAAAAGACATGCACACCGGTGCGACTGACGATTTCCACGGTCTGCAGCGGGGCCTGCTGGTCGGAGGCCGCGGCACTGCCGCAGCCCATGGCGAGCACGAGCAAGGCCGCGAGCGTTCCACGCCGGAGAAAAGGGGGCCAGAGCATGAGAAAGGACATTGATTGCGCCGTGCTGGATGCGTGCCGCGCGCACCCATGCGAAGCCGATAACCTGTGAAACGGGCGGCATTGAAGGCGACATGTGAAGCAGGTCGGCTGCCGACGGTCAATCGGCGGGCGCCCGACCGGTACCGGTCAAGGCGGCCGGCCGATGGCGTTGGTCCAGGGCGTTGATCAATGACGACCGGTCAATGGAAGTCGAACGGCAGGTATCGGACGGCAGGTATCGGACGGCGGCTGCCGCCAAAGCGGCCGATGCGCGGACGCGATCAGTGTGATGCGGGGCCGTGTCCGCCGCCGTCGGGCTGCACCTCGGCCGCCATCAGGCCCTTGGGCCCCGGTCCGAAGCGGACCAGCACGGTCTGGCCCGGCCGCAGCTCGGTCATGCCGTAGCGGCGCAGCGTTTCCATGTGGACGAAAATGTCGGGCGTGCCGTCGCCGCGCGTCAGGAAGCCGAAGCCGCGCAAGCGGTTGAACCATTTCACGATCGCGCGCTCGAGCCCGCTCGTGGGGGTGACGGTGACATGGGTGCGCGGCGGCGGCATCTGCGCCGGATGGATCGCCGTCGACTCGTCCATCGACAGGACGCGGAACGCCTGCAGCCCCTTCGGCCGCTGCAGCACCTCGCAGATCACCCGCGCGCCCTCATAGGCAGTCTGGAAACCGTCGCGGCGCAGGCAGGTCACGTGCAGAAGAACGTCCGGCATCCCGTTATCGGGGATGACGAAGCCGAATCCCTTCGACACGTCGAACCATTTGATCACACCGGAGATTTCGACAAGGTTCGCGGCCGCATCAGGCGCGGCGCCGGCGTTGCGATCCAGCTCCAGATCAAAATCTGCCCCGGGTCCTTTCGGACCGATCCCGTCGGACGCCATGACGTCGCGAGCCGCCGCTTTGTCGCCTCTTGTCGGGCGTTTGAACGAATCTATCGCAATAAAGCTTAACACTCGCCCGCTGACGGAAAAGTAGAAAATGTGCTTGCGCACGCGATGTGAATGAGCCTGTGCAAAAGTTCAGGCGTTGCGAATCAGTCGGCGATGAACGGGGCAAGCGCGTCCCCGATGTCCTGGCGGATCACCAGGTCGGCGATTTCGTCGAAATCGGTCGCTTCGCGATTGACGATGACGAGTCTGGCGCCCCGCTTCTTCGCGCGCAGCGGAAATCCCGCCGCCGGCCACACCACGAGCGAGGAGCCGATGGCGACGAACAGGTCGCAGCGGTCGACAAGCTCTTCGGCGCGCGCCATGGCCGCGACCGGCATCGCCTGTCCGAACGACACGGTCGCCGATTTGATGTAGCCGCCGCATGCGCATTCGGGCGCCTGTTCGCCCGATTCCTCGAAGCGAGCCTTCACCCAGTCAAGCTCGTAGCGCCGCTCGCACGCGAGGCAGGTGGCGTAGGTGGTGTTGCCGTGCAGTTCCACCACGTCGGCGGCGGCGATACCGGACATCTGATGCAGATTGTCGATGTTCTGGGTGACCACCGCCGGCACCTTGCCGGCGCGATAGAGGCTCGCCAGCGCCCGGTGTCCCCGCCCCGGCCGCGCGTCGCCGAAATGCGCCTGCATGGCGAAGCGCCGCCGCCAGGATTCGGCCCGCGTCCGCGCGCTCGCCATGAAGGCGTCAAACGGGATCGGCTGGGTTTTCGTCCACAGCCCGCCGGGCGAGCGGAAATCCGGGATGCCGCACTCGGTCGAAATGCCGGCGCCGGTGAACGGCAGGATGGACGCGGCTTCGGCGACCAGATCCCGCAGCCGCGCCACGGAGGCCGAAAGATCGGAAGGGGTCGTGGTGCGAGATATCATCGGACGCGATATTAATGTGCCCTCGGCGAAGGTGAAGGGCATCCGGCGGCAGAACCGGTACGCCGCGGGGCGTACGCCGACCCGGGGCATCGCGGCGCTTGTGCCGGCGGCCGGAGCGTCCCTATATCCCTCAGACGATTGCCCGACCGAAGGAGTTCCGTCCCGTGCGCTATCTCCATACGATGCTGCGCGTGAGCGACCTCGACGCCGCGCTCGATTTCTTCTGCAACAAGCTCGGGCTGCAGGAGGTCCGCCGCTACGACGACGAGAAGAGCCGCTACACCAATGTCTTCCTCGACGCGCCCGGCGACGACGCGCTGGTGGCGCACAGCGGCAAGACCAGCCGCTTTCCCGCGCCGCTCCTGGAACTCACCTACAACTGGGACCGGGAGGATTACGGCGAGGCGCGCTATTTCGGCCACCTCGCCTACGAGGTGGACGACATCTACGCCACCTGCGAGCGGCTGATGAAGGCGGGCGTCACCATCAACCGGCCGCCGCGCGACGGCCGCATGGCGTTCGTGCGCTCGCCCGACCGCCAGTCGATCGAGCTATTGCAAAAGGGCGAGGCGCTGCCCCCGCGCGAACCCTGGAGCTCGATGCCCAATACCGGCCGTTGGTGAGGCCGGCGGAAAAGCCGGGGCGCGGCTTGCCTGGGGGGCCGCGCGTGACTATACCTCGCCTCCACGCGTCCCCATCGTCTAGCGGTCAGGACATCACCCTTTCACGGTGAAGACCGGGGTTCGATTCCCCGTGGGGACGCCAATTGCCGCAGCGCACCGCTTCCCCGATCCTGATCCGGATCAGTGTCCGGACAGCCCATTGGGATGTGATGGCCTCGAATCTTTTTTCGAGGAGCCGCGCATGCCCACCGAAACCGCCATCATCGTGTCCGCCGTCGTGATCGCCTTCGTGGTGTTCGGCGTCGTCCTGGCCTGGGCCGATGTCCGCTCGCGCGGCATCCACAAGGCCTGAACCGACACGGCCGGACGGCCCCGCATCCCGTCACGGCGTCGGCCCGAGCGCATGAGCCTTGCGGCCGCCGCGCTCGATCGCGGCCGGCGCCTCGTCGCGCGCGATCAGGTGGGCTGCGAGGTCGAGACAGCGCACCGCAAGCTTACCCGCGCCGTCGGCAAGCTCGGTCGAGGTGCGCACCACCTCGACATTGCGCTCCATGTCCTCGCGCGACCAGCCGCGCGAATGGGCGATGTAGGGGAATTGCGGAAAGATGAAGCCGAGCTCGGCAAAGAAGCCGAGCATCTGGCCGGCGACGCCCTGGATATTGTCCTGACCGCCGACGATGATGAAGCCGGCGACCTTGTTGCGGATCAGCACCCGGTTGTGGGTGGTGATGGCGTTCTGCACGCAATTGAGCCGCTCCGCCATCCTGAAATAGAGCGAGGAGGCCGCGCCCCAGCGGATCGGCGTGGCGACGATGATGGCGTCCGCCCAGTGCACGAAGGCGTCGTAGACGCGCTCCATCTGGTCGGCCGGGTCCATCAGCGTGATCGAGCACGGCCAGGTGCAGGCGCGCGCGGCCTTCGAATAATAGCCCTCGCAGGCGCGGAATTTCAGCTCGTTGAGCCGCAGGAGTTTCGTCTCCGCGCCGGCCGCCTGTGCCGCCGCGAGCGCATGGCCGAGCAGATGGTCGGAGCCGGAGAAGCGCGGATGCTTGTCGTCCATGGCCGTGGTCGACAGGCCGGCAAGGCGCAGCGGACCGGGTTCGCGCTTCGGCGTGCGCGCGAGCGGATGCGGATCGTGCGGCTTGCGATTGCGTCTCGTCGCACGCGCGAGATCGATCAGCAGCCGGCCGCCCTCCACTTTCACCGGATAGGACGGCACGCGGTCCTCCTCGAAGCCCGGCTCGCCCTCCCCGGTGCTGCGGTGGAATTTCCAGGCGTGCCACGGACAGGTGATGTAGTCGCCGTCGAGATGGCCGCAGCCGAGCGGCCCGCCGACATGGTTGCAGGCATTGGCGATCACGCCGAACGTCTCGTCCCGATAGGACACCGCGAAGTCGCGCCCGCCCACGCTCACCTGCTGCAGCGGCGTCTTCGCCAGGTCTTCCGCCGCGCCCAGATCGAGCCACTCCCCGCCGTCCGCCATGCTGCACGCTCCGGTTTGCCGTCGTCAGGATGAGATCGAGATCGCCGCCGGCGTCCCCGGCGCGAGCGCGCGCGGATCGACCTCGACGATGCCGCGCGCAATCCGCACGCGATAGGTCGCGAGCCTTTCGGTGAACGGCGGCGGCGCGCAGCCGTCATCGAGGCGGTATTGATAGCCGTGCCAGGGACAGGTGATGCAGCCGTCGATGATGCGGCCTTCACCGAGCGGTCCGTTCTGGTGCGCACAGAGATTGGTGACGGCGCCGACGCGGTCGCCGTCGCGGAAGACGGCGATGCGCTCGCCGCCCGGCGCATTGACGATGCGCGCGCATTTGTCGGGGATCGAATCCGGCGGGCCGACCGCGATCCAGCCGTCGGCGCCCGCCCTCCGCCTGTGGCAGCCGCGCTCGCGCCAGCCGGCAACCAGATGCAGCCCGGCGACGAGACAAAGACTGGCCGCGAGCAGGACCGGAATCGCGGGATGGCGGTTGCTCTGCATGGCGCCGAGCGCGACATGCATCACCGCGAGACCGTAGGCGCCGTAGACCAGCATGTGCAGCGCCTTCCAGACCGGCGGCGAAAGAAACTGCAGCCAGTAATCGTGGCTGGTCGAGGCGAGCAGCAGGAGAATGAGAAGCGCGCCGAGGCCGAGCGCCTTGAACGGAAAGCCGATGAAGCGGCCATAGTCCGTCCAGGTCGTCAGCTCGGTGACGATATTGGGCAGCGTGTTCTGCACCGCATACCATTCGACCATGAAGGACGCATGCAGCGCCGCGATGACGAATGTCAGGACGCCGAAATGCCGCCGGTTGTAGAGCAGCGGCAGGAAGCGCGGGCTCAGCCGCGCCAGCGGCCCGATCGAGAGGATCGCGGTCAGCATCAGGAACGCGCACAGGCCGAAGGCGCGGATGCGAAGATCGATCCAGGCCGGACCGTCTTTGGGCGGATGCAGGTGCGCCTCAATGGCGATGAACGAGACGATGAAGGCCGCAACGACGGCGAGCAGGATGGCGTCGTAGATCAGCTTGTCGCGGTTCCATTGAACGGCGCGGAAGCCGACGCTCATGAGCGCGCCTCGGCCGGCGCGGGCGGCAAGGATGCAGATACCAAGGGCGCGGCCGGTGCCGGACGCAGCGCGAGCGCCATCGCAAGGCCGAGCGCAACCGCGATGCCGAGCACGGTCCAGACCAGACGATGCATGCGGCGATGTGTCCGGGTCATGACGAGCGCCGTTGCGGTTCCTGCCAATGGCGAAACCAGCGCAGCGCGATCCAGGGCCACAGAAGGAAAGCGCCGGGCAGCAGCAGGATGCGCGCGCCAAGCGAGACCGGTGCGGGTTGCGGCAACAGGCGCGATGCGCCGACGCTCACGAAAGCAAGCGCCACGAACAATCCCTCAAATCCATAGAGAGCCAGCACGCCAAGCATCGGACCTCTCCGGGACGGCAAGGATCGGACAAGGTTCCCGGCAAGGCAAGATGGCGGCAGCGCGCAGGGGACGCCCTGCCGGACGCGCATGCAAAAAGCCCCGGCCAGAGCCGGGGCTTTGAGACGTGCGATCCGGTTGCGCTTATTGCTGCGGGGGCTGAGCAGGCGGTGCCGGCGGTGCCGGTGGCGTCCGGTCCATCGCTCCGCTGCCCTGGCCAGTGGTCTCCGGCGGCGCAGGCGGATTTGCGGATTCGGTCGCGGCCGGCGGCGCCGGCGGCAGGTTCGACGCGGTTTCGGTGTCCCGGTTCGCGATCGACAGCGCGATCAGGACAAGGACGACGGCGGCGACACCGCCGAAAATCCAGCCCCAGGTCGTATTCGCGCCGCGGTCGGAGAAATCGGAGTCGTAGCGCGTCGGCAGTTCGCCGGGCTCGCGGAAATCACGATTTGGATCGAGATTGGACATCGTCGCCTCCTTGCGGTCGTTCCCGAGTAACTCCGGAAACAAACGGCTGGAGACCCCCTTCGTTCCCGCAAAATTTGCCGGAACCGCGTCAGCGCGCCGGGAACCCGGTCACCCGCTGCGCGGAGAATGCAACCCGCGGGATCAGGAGCCGCTGGCCCGGCTGCGGCGGACGGTCAACATTGAGCCCGTTGATCTGCGCCACCGCCCAGGCCGGCACGCCGTGCGCGGCGGCGATCTGCTCGGTCGTGTCGTCCGGTCCGGCGGTGACCGCGTAGGCGCTGTCCCAGAGCACGATCGCGACGTCGGACGGCACGACATAACGCATCGTCAGCGGCAGGACCTCCTGCGGCTTCGGCGGCGGCCGGTGCGCGCTGCGCGGCTTGCGCGCCGCCGGCTCGGGAGCCGCGCGCGCCTCCTGCCGTGCGCGTGCGGCGGCCGCCACTCCGACCACCTTGTCGACTACGAGGTCGTGGATCGCGTCGTTCTTGTCGAGCGTGATGTGGACGATCTCGCGCCGCTCGCGCAGGTCGACATTGATCAGCCGGCCGCCGAAGCCCGGTCCCGCGACCGCGGTGCCGCCGCCGATCAGATTGGTCGCCTGATAGAGATTGATGAACAGCGCGATATTGGAGGGGATTGCGCCGGCGACCGGCGTCGGATCGAACCCGAAGGCGAGCGCCACCGGCACGCCGGCGGCCTTGAGCTTGCCGGCAATCGCGATGATGGCGTCGCCGCCCGACGAATGACCGAGCAGCATGACCGGCGCCGAGGAGGGATCGTCGCGGTAACGCCGCACGATGCGATCGGCGACCGCGCCGGCCTCCACCATGCTGTGCACGGAGGCGCCGACGCCGCGATGGCGGATCTTGGCCGCAAGCCCGTCGAGCCCGCGCGAAAAGATTTCGCCGGCGAGCCCCCAGAACAGATAGATGTGACCGGGCAGCGCCTGCGCCCCGCGCTCTGGCGCGAGCGAGGTCGAATAACTTTCGATCGCGGCGCCGTTGCACCCGGCGAGCGCGACCGCAAGCATGGCACCGAGTAGCGTTCGCCGGATCAGCAAACCGAACGTCCCGTTTCCGTCCGGACCGTTACGCCGCGACGCGCCGGCACCCGCCGCAGCGGATCGCCGGTCAGGTGCCGCGACCGCAGACCCGTCCGCCCCTTCCCGCAAAGAAAAAGCCCAGGCTTTTGGGCCTGAGCATGGCAAACGGCACGATACCCCCGGCGCTGGTCCGCCTCCGCCTGTGGAACAACGCGGGGTATGCTGCGCCCGAACGAGCGGGCGCCTGGCCTTTCAGCATCCGACCTATTTCTTGGCCGCCGTCTTCTCGACCTCATCGCGACGGGTATCGGGAGCCGCAGCCGAGCGGATGGCGTCGAAGGCGATCGGCGGAGAGCTGACGCGCACGTTGTCCGACTTCTTGTCGCCCTTTTCGTTGCCGCTCAGAGAGGACACTTCGCCCGACAGGACGCCGCCCTTCTCGATCTCGATTTCGCCGTAGGTGGCCGCGCCTTCGATGCGACCGGTCTTGCGCAACGAGAGGCAGACGCGTGCCTCGATGTTCTGCAGGATCTTGCCCTGCACGTCGGCCTGGTCGACGCGGACATTGCCCTTGATGGTCCCGGTCGGCCCGACCAGAAGTTCGCGTGCGACGACGTCGCCTTCCACCGTTCCATGGACGACGATGCGTTCGGGCGCCGTAATCGTACCCTTGAACGTCACGCCTTCGCCGAAGAACGCGCAGCTGTTCGCCGAGCCTTCCGTCTTCGTGCTTCCGTATTCAGCCATTACGCAACCCCTAGCTTGTTGAAAACCGCGAGACAAATTCAGCACGCTTCGGTGCGCGGTTTCGCGCGTGTCCGAAGAATAACAATGTGACACGGAATTTCATGTCAGTATCGTGACGACGCCGGTATTCGGCCATTCTGGTAAACGCGGGAACCCGCGCCGGCCGAAGGCGCGAAAACCCCCGTAAACAAGGCGTAATCGGCGGTTCGCGGTCCCGGGTGGAGGCCGCCGGCCGGGGCGGCATGGTTAATGCAACGTCAACTTTCGCCGGTCATGGTTAATGCGATGCGGTGCGGACGTACCCGCAAGACGCGCCCGACCGGCGTGGCGGTCCGTTCCCGCGCGCAGGCGCCACCCTAGCGATAGGGGCTCGGCGGGCGCGGATCCGGCATCCGGCGCTGGAGCGATTGCAGCACGCGGTAGATCTCGCCGAGCGTCTTGACGACCCAGGAGCGGATTTCGTTTCGCATGTCGGGTGCCATGCGCACGGTCGGCGCGCGCACGAATTCGCTGATCGACAGGCCCGGCTCTTCCAGCAGCGTCATGTACGGCGCATCGAGCGCCGGCACCACCATGCGCAGCGGGCTGTCGGCCAACGAGCGGTAATCGTCGCCGTGCCGGATCGACAGCCGGATTTCGCCGAGATGCGCGTTCTCCACCAGCACCAGCGGACAGTCGCCGAGACGGTCGCGCAACAGCCGCGCCTGCTGAAACGATTCCGCATCGGTGCCGGGAATGTAGAACACCACCGGCTCCACATCGTTGGCGCGCGCCTCTTGCACGAACTCGCTGTCGAGCAGGAGGTCGAAGAACCTGCGGAACGACTGGTGCGACAGGTCGACGATGCGCGAGTTCGCGGCCTCCGCCGCAAGCTCGTCGAACAGCGCCATCTGGTCGGTGACGCGCTCGAGATCGAGCGCGATCGTATCGGCGGGAAAGCGCGCGGACAGGGGGGCGGCGACCGGATCAGTGTCGAACAGCGCCGGCCGCGCGCCGGCCAGGATGAAGTTTTCGGCGAGCAGCCGCGCCAGCAGCGTCTTACCGCTCCGCACACGCGCCGATGCGACGATGATCGCGAAATTCATCCGCGGCCCTTGGAAGAAACGCGGCCGGAGCCGCGGCGGAACGCGGCGGCCTGACTGCGACTAGGCGACGCTCGCCGGCGTCTCACCCGGTGAAAGCCTCTTGAGTACGCCCACCCGCTCGTATTCGGCGGCGACCTGCATCAGCCAGGTACGCACATAACCGCGCAGAACGAGCGAGTAATTGCCCGGGCCGCCCGCCGCCGTCTTGTTGCCGATGAAAGTGGAGAACGGCACGCCGGCCAGTTCCACCGCCTCGCAGGCCATTTCGGTCAGCTTGGGGATGTTGATGTCGGCGGCATCTTTGCTGCGCTCGAAATACTTCGCCTTCACCGCCGGATCCCAGTCGAAGAAGCTCGTCTCGTTGACGAAATTCTTGACCGCGAAATAGGCGCCGTTCTCGGCATAGGGCATCACCTCGGCGATTTCCTCGAGCGAGGCGACCGAGGGGCCGAGCACGTGGAACAGTCCGAAATTGAAGTCGCCGGCGCGCACCGCGTCGAAGAAGCCGGCATCATGGAACGCGCGCAGGGTCGAGGACAGAAGCCCGGCGCGGATGTCGATCACGGTGATGCGCGCATCGCTGCTCGTGAGCGTATCGAGGATTTTCATCTGGTCGCCGGTCGCGGTGATGTCCACGATCTCAGTCGAGCCCGGATGGAAGCGCTTGAGCGTGCCGCGCGGGAATTCGGCGTCGAAGGCGCGCGCCGGCATGCTCTTGGCGCGCAGATAATCGAGCACGGTTCGGGCGATTGTTGTTTTTCCGACGCCGCCCTTGTCAGCGCCGATGATGAGAACCGCTGGCTTCATTTCTCTAGTCCCTCACTGACACAACGCTCACGGCGCACGGTGCGCAATGCGCATAATAACCCCTGTCCGCAGGCGCGGCGCCTCGCCCACCCCGGCAATCCCGCTTATTTCTACCGTTTCTCGCCGCCTTTTTCCCAACCCCTGAGAGACGAGAACTTGCCTCTTTTGCGATCCTTTTTGCGATCCCTGCCGCCCGCGGCGGCGGCCGCTTTATTATTTTGGCATGGCTACCGGTTGCGTCGCTAGGGCTGATCCAGCTCCACCCGTCCGGGAACCGCCGGCCGTCGAGCGGTTTTGGCCTCAAGTCGGCTCGCCGTGCAAGGAAAATCTCTATAGGCGGACCGGCCGGCCGCGCCCGATTTCACCGCGCGGCATTGTACGCTAGAGCTTTGAAACGCGGGGCAAGGCCCGGGAGTGAGCGTTGCGTGCCTTTATCGCAGTGGTGTTGATAGCGGTTTGCAACAGCGCGGCTCTGGCGCAGCCCGGGGGGGCGCAGTCCGGCCCCGACCGCCACCAGCCTCCGCGGCTGGCCGCCGTCAGCCCGGACTGGGAGGCCGCGCGCAAGGCCGCGCTCCGTTCCCCCTCCGGCGACGAGATCGCCCTGCCGCGGCTCAACGAGGCGCTGGCCGCCGATTTTCCCGGGATTGGCGACAGTCCGCTGCCGGTTCTGCTTCCCCTCGATGTCGCCCGCCTGATGCGGGATCGCGAAAGCGGCAGCGCCGGCCCGGTCGCCGGTTATCTTGCCGGATTCCGCCCGACGGGATTCTTTCTGACGGGGCCGGCAGGTTATGACGCCGCCTTCTCGGTGCGGACCGCGGAGACCGACAATCTGCGCGACATCCGCTTTGCCGACCCGGTGGTGGTCGAGATTTCGGCCTCGGCCTTTCATTATATGCTGCCGCCGCCGTCCGGGGTCTCCGAACTGCCGGTGCGCGGGCCGGAGGCGAAATTCCCCAATATCCGCCGGTTCATCCTCGAGCATTATCTGCGCTACAGCTTCGAGGCGTTCGGCGTCACCTATGTCGTGTCGATTTCCTGCTTCGACGGCCGCGCGCGGCCACGCTGGATTTCGTGCCAGGCGGCCGACCGGATCGCGGTCGCCTTCATCGAGGCGCTTACGCTCGCGGGCGGAACCCCTTCCGACCGCCCTCTCCCGGTCGCCGTGGCGGCGGAGCGTCCGCGCACGGTCTCGAGCGTCTTCACCTATCATGCGCCCGGCGACCTCATCCCCAATACCGGCTTCCAGCAGCACGGCGGCGTCGCCGACCGCACGGTGTACATGCCGATGCGCTTTCCGTTCGCCGATGCGCCGGCCTTCGTGAACTCGCAATCGTTCATGAACTGGGGCGACTGCGACCAGACCGGCCGCACGCCGCATCCGCGCGGACGCAAGAATGTCAGCTATCGCTGCCGGCTGAACGACAAGCCGCTGGTGTTCTTCGAGGGCGCGGCCGAAAACTATTCCTATCCCTGGCGTGACAATTTCTGCGAGCGCCGCCACTTCGCCGTCGGGCAATGTCCGGGCGGGCGCGGCCATCAGGGCGTCGATATCCGGCCGGCAACCTGCGAACTCAAGAACGAGGGCGCAGACCGCTGCCAGGCCTATCGCGACGATCTCGTCGCCGTGCGCGCCGGCATGATCCTGCGCGCGCCCAAACAGGAATCCGTCTACCTGACGGTCAACGCGCCGGGCGAGCATGTGCGGGTGCGCTATCTGCACATGCATCCCGACCGGCTCGACGACGCCGGTCTCGTCAGCGGCCGCCGGCTCGCCGAAGCCGAGGTGATCGGACGCGCCGGCAATTTCAACCGGCGAGACAACCTGACGACCTATCACCTGCATTTCGAGATGTTCGTCCCCACGCGCGAGGGCTGGGTGCGGGTCAATCCCTACATGACGCTGGTCGCCGCCTATGAGCGGCTGATCCGGGCGCGCGGACGCGAGATCGAATCCCCGGCGCGGCCGGCAGAGCCCGCGACCGACGCGCGCGCGCCGGGCGAGACCGAGCGCGGCGCGACCGTGCCCAACACATCGGCGGCAAAGAAGAAGCGCATCAAGCGCAAGAAGCGCCGCCGCTAGCGGCGTGACGACGATCTTGCGAACTCGCAAGCATCGCGTTCGCGCGCATTCAGCTCAGGCATTCAGCGCATATTGTCCCGCAACACTTTCGCAGTGTACTGGACCTGCGCATCGCGCCTGATATCGCCGCCCGCCGACTGGCATCCCTCGCGAGGATCGGGCGCACCGGCCTGTGTCGAATCCGCCACCATGAAATCGGGCACGATCCCTCCGGCGATGGAGCGTCCGCGCGGACTGTACATGCGCGCGGTGGTCAGTCGCAGCGCCCCGTTGCCGGCGCTGAGCGGAATGAGCGTCTGGATCGTTCCAGAATCGCCATGCGTGCGCGTACCGACGACCTTGGCGCGTCCGTGATCCTGCAGGGCAGCGGCCAGCAATTCCGCTCCGGAAGCCGTGCGTCCGTTGACGAGCAGCAAGAGCGGCTTTCCGCCAGTGAGATCGCCGGGCCGCGCGACGTACCGCTGCACGGCGGCATTGTTGCGCTCGCGCACCGAAACGATCTCGCCGCGATCGAGAAACAGGTCGGCGGAGGCGACGATCGAATCGAGCAACCCGCCGGCATTGTCACGCAAATCGACGACATAGCCTTTCAGACGCGCAGATTCCGGCTGCGCACTGACGGCGGCGATCGCCGCCCGGAGCTGGTCACCAGTCTGTTCCGCAAACTGCCGGATGCGCAGATAGCCGACATCGTCCAGAAGACCGTGTTCGACCAGGGGGCTGTAAACAATTCTGCGCTCGATGGTCACCTCAAACGGCGCCCGCCTGCCTGGCGCCAGTATACCGAGTGTGACTTTCGAGCCGACCGAGCCGCGCAGCCTCTCGACCACGCGGTTGAGGTCGAACTTGGCGACATCGACGCCGTCGATCGTCGTAACGATATCGCCGCACATAATACCCGCGCGCTCGGCCGGACCGCCGGATATCGGCCGCGCCACCCTGACCTGCTCCTTGTCTTTGGCGATTTCGATGCCCGGGCCACCAAACGCACCATGCGTCCGGGCCTGCATGTCCCGGAATTCCCGAGCCGGGATGTAGCCCGATTGCGCATCAAGCGCGGCCAGCATATGCACGATCGCCGCCCTGATCATCACTTCGTTGCTACCCGCTCCAGGCTCCCGCAGACGCTCGAACAGGTCGCCGAAATAACCGAGCGCGTTATAGGCTTCGGTTCCCTTCGAACGCTGCTGGTAGCGTACCCGCAAGTCCCGGACCTCCTCCAGCCGGGACGTATTCTCCCCGCTCTTGAGCAGTCCTTGCGCGGCCGCATCGATCAACCGCCAAGGCTCGGCCCGCGCCTCGTCGACATAGTCAACGCGCACGCGCGTAAAGACATCGCCGAACAGATCGAGCAGCTTGCGGTCCGCCGCCCCGATCTCCGCGCAAACGAGCGAGCCTGTCAAAAAGACAAGCGCAATACCCCCTATCCAATGTGCGCTGCGCCGGACCATCGACCTGCCCCAACCAATACGACGGGTGATGTCGCATTATTTATCACGCGCGCTGGATAGTCTATCCGCACGACGGCGGCCCTTCGGCGGCCGGCCGCACTGCCGCCCGATTGCCGGGCGACATCGATACCGGCATGATTCCGATGCGAGAATCAGTTCCCTGAAATTCACCACCGACGGACCCGCAATGGCCTCGCCGCAACCTCATCGCCGCGCCTTCCTGCTGACGGCCGCCGCCGCTCTCGCCATCCCGCGCGCGGGATTTGCGCAGAGCGCCGCCCAGCCGTTCGCGCAATGGGTCGCTACTTTACGCCCGCTGGCGCTGCGGCGCGGGGTTTCGGAGGCGACGTTTACGCGCGTGATGGGCGCGGTGAAGCCCGACCTTTCGGTGTTCTCGCATTTCCGCTCGCAGCCGGAATTCCGCGAGGCGCTCTGGCAATATCTCAACCGGCGCGTCTCCGACTGGCGCATCGCGACCGGCCAGGAACGCGCGCGCGAATTCGCGTCGCTGTTCGAGCGCATCGAACGCGACTTCGGCGTCGCGCGCGGCGTCCTGCTCGGTCTGTGGGGCGTGGAGACGGCGTTCGGCGACCCGGTGGTGCACGCCAACCATGCGCGCCCGGTCATCCCCTCGCTCGCCGCGCTCGCCTGGGGCGAGCCGCGCCGCCGCGACTATTGGCAACGCGAGCTGCTCAACGCGCTCCTTATCGTCGAGCGCGGCTGGTCGAACCCGAACGAGATGCGCGGCTCCTGGGCTGGCGCCATGGGCCATACGCAATGGATGCCGGAAGTGTGGCTCAATATCGGTTTCGACTATGACGGCGACGGCCGCGTCTCGCCGTTCGGGCGGCCCGACGACGCGCTCGCCTCCAGCGCGCGCTATCTCGTGCAGCGCGGACGCTACCGGCGCGGCGAGCATTGGGGCTACGAAGTGCGCGCGCCGGCGGGCTTGGCCACCAGCGACAGCAAGCGCACGTTCGCGGACTGGCAGAAGCTCGGCGTCGCGCGCGCCGACGGGAAGGATTTCCCGCAGCCGGCGGCGAGCGCGCAATTGTGGATTCCGGTGAGCGGCGGACCGGCTTTCCTGTTGGGACCGAATTTCTTTGCGGTGAAGACCTATAACCCGTCGATGAACTACACGCTCGGGCTCCTGCATCTGGGCGACCGCGTGCTAGGCGCGGGAGCGTTCGTGCAGGCCTTTCCCGGCAGCGAACGCGCGCCGACGCTCGCCGAAGTTCAGGAAATCCAGCGCCGCCTGACCGCGCTCGGCTTCGACACCGCCGGCACCGACGGTCGCGTCGGCCTGCAGACCATGAGCGCGGTGCGCGACTTCCAGCGCAAGGCCGGCCTCCAGCCCACCGACGGCTATGCCGGCGTGAAGCTGCTCGCGCGCCTGCGGCAGGGCTTGTAGGCGTCCGGCGGCTTTACGCCGATTCCGGCATGCGGCCGACCATCGCGTTGACGTTGCGCGCCGCCATCCAGTCGGTGAGGAAATCCACGAACAGCGCCACCTTCTGCGGCACCACGTCCATGCGCGGGAACACCGCCATCAACGGCCGCGCCGGCACGCGGTAGCGCGGCAGCACCGGCACCAGCTCGCCGGCGGCAAGGTCGCCGGCCACGCAATAGCGCGGCACGAACGTGATCCCGAGCCCGGCGAGCGCGGCCTTGCGCAGCGCCAGCGCACTGTTGGAGAAGAACGCCCCGCTCACCTTCACCGAGACCGCCCCGCGCGGACCCTGGAAGCGCCAGATGCGGTCGTTCGCCGACACGTGCACATGCACGAGACAATCGTGGCGCGCGAGATCGGCGGGCGACGCCGGCCGGCCCTCGCGGCTCAGATAATCGGGGGACGCGCACAGGATCCATTCGAGCGGCGCCACCGGCCGCTCGATCACCGAGGCGTTGCGCATCGAGGAGATGCGCAGCGCCAGATCGAGCCCCTTCTCGAGGAAATCGTAGGTGCGGATCGACACGTCGTCGAGGATGAGCGACACGCGCAGCCGCGGCTGCACCCTGGCGAAGGCGATCACCGCGTCCGCCAGATGCAGGCTGCCGAAGGATTTCGGCGCCATCATCTTCAGCGTGCCGGTGGGCTCGCTGCGCGTGCGCACGATCGCGCGCTCGGTACCCTCGATCTGGCGGAAGAGCTGCTCGCAGAACGACAGGTAGGAGCGGCCCTCGTCGGTAAGATTCAACGAGCGCGTCGAGCGGTTGAGCAGCCGCACGCCGAGCCGCGCCTCCAGATCGCCGACATGGCGCGACACCAGCGCGCGCGACAGGCCGAGCTGGCTGGCGGCGACCGAGAAGCTGCCCGCATGCACGACGCGGACGAAGCTCTCCATGGTGCGGAAACGATCCATGACCCGTACCCGGGGACCGGTGCGGTTGCGCGGGCGGTGGAGCCGGCCGCTGCGATTGTTGCAGAGAATGCAACAAACTCGTGCGCATTAAGCGGCTTCCAGGCGCAAATGTCAAAGCGTATCCTGACCGCACATAATGAGACGGTGCCGTACTGCACGCGCCGCACAAGCGGGAGGATTCGATTGCGCCGCGCGACCGCACGGTCAGCCCACACGCGCGCCGCGACGGCGGGGAGCTTGGCATGAGCGCACCGCACGCGCGCGCCCAGCCGCCCGTACCGGCGGCGCAGGCCGACGCCGCGATCGAGCGGCCGGCGCCGTCGGGCGCCAATGCGCCCGGCTTCGGCAGCGACGTGATCGCCGACACCCTGCGCGCGCTCGCCATTCCCTATATCGCGCTCAATCCGGGCGCGAGCTATCGCGGCCTGCACGACTCGCTCGTCAATTATCTCGGCAACGAAACCCCGCGCATGCTCCTGTGCCTGCACGAGGAGAGCGCGGTCGCGATCGCGCACGGTTATGCCAAGGTGACCGGGCGCGCCATGGCGGCGGCCGTGCATTCCAATGTCGGGCTGATGCACGCCACGATGGCGATGTTCAACGCTTGGTGCGACCGCATGCCGGTGCTCGTGCTCGGCGCCACCGGCCCGGTCGACGCGACCAAACGCCGTCCGTGGATCGACTGGATCCACACCGCGCGCGATCAGGGCGCGCTCGTGCGCGGCTATACCAAGTGGGACGACCAGCCGGCTTCGCCGGCCGCCGCGCGCGAGGCCGTGCTGCGCGCGGCCTGGATCGCCAACACCGCGCCCAGGGGACCGGTCTATGTCAATCTCGACGCCGAGATGCAGGAAGCGCGGCTGACGCAGACATTGCCCCCGCTCGACGCCGCGCGCTTCGCCCCGCCTACGTCGGGCGCCGCCGCGCCCGCCGATCTGCAGAAGGCGGCGACGCTTCTGCGCAAGGCACGCACGCCGCTGATCCTTGCCGGCCGCGTCTCGCGCGATCTCGCCGACTGGAACGCGCGCATCGCGCTCGCGGAGGCGCTCGGCGCCCGCGTCGTCACCGACCTCAAGGTGGGCGCGGCGTTTCCGACCGACCATCCCCTGCATGCCGCCCCTCCCGGCAACCTGCAGCCGACGCCCGAGGCGCTCGAAGCGATCGGCAGGGCCGACGTCATTCTCAGCCTCGACTGGGTGGACCTCGCCGGCACGCTCGATGCCGCGCGCGTGCCGGCGCACGGTGTCAGCGTCATCCACGCCTCGATCGACCATCACCTGCATAACGGCTGGAGCATGGACTACCAGGCGCTGCCGGCGGTCGACCTGATGCTGGCGTGCGACGCCGACCGCGCGGTCGCGGGCCTGCTCGAGACGCTCGGCGTCCCCGCGACGCCCAGGGTGCGCGACATCCCGCATGCGGACGTCCCGCGCGCGCCGGACGGCGATTTGACCGTCGCGCATCTCGCGCTGGCCTTGCGCGCGGCACTCGGCGAGCGCGCCGTCTCGCTTGTGCACCCGCCGCTGTCGTGGAATGGCGCGTGGTGGCCGTTCCGCCATCCGCTCGACTATCTCGGCAGCGACGGCGGCGGCGGCATCGGCGGCGGTCCGGGCATTTCGGTCGGCGCGGCGCTCGCGCTCAAGGGCGGCGGCCGCATGCCGGTCGCCATCTGCGGCGACGGCGATTTCCTGATGGGCGTGACCGCGCTGTGGACGGCGGCGCATTACCGCATTCCGCTCCTGATGGTCGTCGCCAACAATCGCTCCTTCTTCAATGACGAGCTTCACCAGGAGCGCGTCGCGCGCATGCGGGGACGTCCCGTGGAAAACCGCTGGATCGGCCAGCGCATCGCCGATCCGGACATCGATCTGGCCGCGATGGCGCGCGCGCAGGGCGCGCTCGGCATCGGCCCGGTCACCGATGCGGCCGCCTTGCCGGCGGCCTATGCGCAGGCGATCGCCGCGGTCGAAGCCGGCGGCGTCGCGGTCGTCGACGTCC
>Ga0226835_1000507_pt1 | contig 41317 bp, 40 predicted proteins | sample LAC_MetaG_1_FD_163627 | JGI IMG/M metagenome (GOLD analysis project Ga0226835, IMG submission 163627) | Anaerobic ammonium oxidizing microbial communities from anammox membrane bioreactor (MBR) in UC Berkley, California, United States -... | ecosystem: Engineered > Bioreactor > Anaerobic >...
CTGAGGTAAACCGGCAGATGCCCCGAACGCTTGGGCGCTCTTTCGTGCATATCAGCCGTCTCGACCATATCGTAGAGACCGACCGGCCCCTTCCCGAGCTCCAAACCAAGCCTAGCGATGAAGTGGCGGACGCCATAGGAAAGCATGTGGCCACTCTCGTGGAAGACGGGGCGACTCTACAGATGGGCATAGGAACGATACCGGATGCGATCCTGAAAAATCTCGAGGACAAGAAAGACCTGGGTATCCATAGCGAGATGTTCTCGGATGGTGTCCTCGATCTAATCGAGATGGGCGTCCTCACCAATGACCGCAAGACGGTCCTGCAGGGTAAGATAGCGGTCTCTTTCGTAATGGGCAGCCGGCGACTCTATGACTTCGTCGACAACAACCCCCAGATCGAGTTCCAGACCAGCGATTTCATCAACGATCCTTTCGTCATCGCCCGCAATTTCAAAATGACCTCCATCAATTCGGCTCTCCAGGTCGACCTTTCCGGGCAGGTCTGCTCCGACTCTGTGGGCGAGACTCTTTACAGCGGGTTCGGCGGACAGGTGGACTTCATCCGCGGCGCCGCCAGGGCAGAAGGCGGCAAGCCGATCATAGCGATTCCCTCCACCGCCAGAAGCGGGGAGGTCTCCCGCATCGTCACCCATCTCAGCAAAGGCTCGGGAGTAGTAACCACCCGGGCAGACGTCCACTATGTCGTCACCGAATACGGTATTGCGGATCTTTTCGGAAAGAATCTCAAGGATCGGGCCCGCCAGCTCATAGCCATCGCTCATCCGAAATTCAGGAAAAGCCTCGAGAAAGAGTGCGCGGTAGTGCCCTGGTTATGACCAGTATATTATTGGTGTTCATTCCCTGGGATGATCAAAAGGACTGCTGATCAATCAAAAATCGACAAATAGAGCGATGACATCTTCGCGTTGCCATTAGAAGATATTTCTATTGGATTATCTCAAGAAGAACGCATGAACATTAGAGCGACACACCTGATGTCTGAAGATAAGAATGACGGTCTCGAGGCATTCATAGCTCTCAGCCAGCGAACCAGAATGTCCGGCGATCTCGACCATGCCGAGAAGCTCTTGAAAGGCGGTCTCAAACGTGCCGAAGAAGAGATGACCCGGGCTGAGCTGGCAATGGTGCGCTTCCTAGAAGAGCTTATCGTCATCTATGAAACCCAGGGCAGGACGGGGGAAGCCGACCGCCTGCGCAAGCGTCTCGACTCATTTCGAAAGCATTGACGTACCCGGGCACTTCTGGAAGACTACCCATCATGACCACCTATCAGGCCATGGAGAGGCTGCTGGACGGCCGGGAAGCCTTTATAAGGGAGCTCGGACCAGCCGACCGTGAGAATCTCCTCACAGTCTGGGCGCACCTTTCGCCGATCTCCAGGTACTACCGCTTCTTGAGCCCCAAGAAGGCTCTCACCGAAAGCGATCTCGACTATTTCACCAATATCGATTTCAAGAGCCATGTAGCTCTAATAGTGTTCGTCGAGGAAAATGGCGAGATGTCCCCGGTAGCCACCGGGCGCTATATCGTCACCGACGGCGGCCTGGGCAAGGCCGCCGAGATCGCTTTCGTGGTGGACGATCCTTACCAGGGAATGGGTATAGGCTCCCTGCTTCTGGCTCATCTCACATCCCTGGCTCGCCAGAGGGGCATCGAGTCCTTCTCTGCTTATGTGCTCGCCGAGAACTGGCGAATGATCGAGGTCTTCGAGCACTCCGGTCTTCCTATGAGCCGATACACCGAGGATCCAGGACTTCTCAAGATCAATCTTTCCCTTAAGGAGGCTGTCTCTTGAGAAGACCGGCAGCCAGCGCCGCAAGGCCTGCCGCCAGAGCGAGCCAGAGGAGGATCTCGGTTACCTGATCGAGTTCGAGACCGGAATTCACCCTGGCGGCATTGAGCCCCATATATGCGAGGGCGATGAGGGCCAGCAAAGAAAGTATTCGGAGAATCATTTATATAATTATGCAATGAGAATAACCTTTTTCGGAGCGGCAAAAGAAGTAACTGGGTCCTGCCATCTCCTCGAGACGGAAAAAGCGCGCCTTCTAGTAGATTGCGGCTTGTTCCAGGGAAACAGGCGGCTCGAGCGTCTCAATCTCATCCCGAGAAAGCTTGCTCCCAGGACTCTCGACTGCGTGCTTCTCACCCACGGCCATCTGGATCATTGCGGGCGCCTGCCATTGCTGGGCAAAGCCGGTTTCACCGGGCCGATCTACGCTACCCAGGGCACCATCGAGATTGCCACTCTCATCCTCAAAGATGCCGCCCATGTCCAGGAGAACGACATCAGAAGAGAGAACAGGCGCCGCCAGAGAGCCGGTCAGAAAGCGATCTCGCCCCTTTTTGATTTACGTGACGTAAAGCATATACTGAGCCAGTTCAAATCAGTGGACTATGATGAATGGTTCGATCCGCTCCCGGGGGTCAGTGTTCGCTATGTCGAAGCCGGTCATATCCTGGGCTCCGCCAGTATCGAGATCGACGCAGGCACCGGCTCGAAACGAAAGCGCCTGATTTTCTCGGGCGATATCGGTCCCTATGACGTGCCGATCATGAAAGACCCGGCCCGCATTGACCGAGCCGATTTCGTCTTCATGGAATCCACCTATGGAGACCGGGATCACCGCAGCCTCGAGGCTTCCATCGCCGAATTCCGGGAGCTGATAGACGAATGCACCAAAAAGGGCGGCAAAGTCCTCATTCCGGTCTTCGCCGTCGGCAGGACCCAGCAGGTTCTCTACCACCTGGCGGAGCTTTTCCGTGAAGGGAAGCTGAAACCGATTCCGATTTATCTGGACAGCCCCATGGCTATCCAGGCAACAGCCATCTATCAAAAGCATCCGGAGCTCCAGGACAGAGAGGCCCGAGACCTGGCAAACTCGGGACAGCTCCGCAAAGACCTTTCGAGCCTGCGCCTCTGCGAGTCGGCACCGGAGTCCATGCTCCTCAATGAGACTCCCGGCCCCTGCATCATCATGGCCGGCGCCGGCATGTGCAATGCCGGAAGGATTCTGCATCATCTCAAACACAATCTCTGGTTGGAATCAACCACTGTAATCATCGTCGGCTACCAGGCCCGTGGCTCCCTGGGACGCATGCTCGTAGACGGAGCCGATACAGTCAAGATCATGGGCGAGACCATCGCCGTCAAAGCGAAAGTCCGAGGAGTGGGAGGCTTCAGCGCCCATGCCGACCAGAGCGATCTGATCCGCTGGCTCTCTTCAATGACCTCGACCAATCCAAAAGTGACACTCATCCACGGAGAGCCTCATCCCATGAGCCAGCTCGCTTATCGCATCGAAAACGATTTCGGTCTGAAGTGCAGTATGCCCTCAATCGGCAGCACCGCGGAGCTGACAAGGTCATGAGAATACTGACCCTCAACGCCGGCTCGAGCAGCATCAAAGCCTCGCTTTTCGAGTTCGTCGATCCGGATTCCGGAGGGTCTCCCGGCTCGGCCATCCGAGCCCGATGGGATGGTTTACTGGACTGGAGCGAGGCCGGTCATCCCGCTCGCCTGACCATCACCACCAGCGATGGCAAAAAGCACGACCGCCGGGCCGGTCACCCGAAAAACAGCCACGAGAGAGCAGCAATCATATTAGAGAGCCTGGCCGAGACTGAAGATCCGGAATCGATAGACTGCGCAGGCCATCGCGTGGTGCACGGCGGCAGCACTTATTGCGCCACCACCCTGGTCGACACTGAAGTCAAAAAGGAGATCGATCGTCTCACGAAATTCGCCCCCCTGCACAACAAACTCAATCTCGAGGTGATTGAGGAAGCCGAGAGACGGCTTCCCGGAGTGAGACAGTATGCCGTTTTCGACACGGCTTTTCATGCCACGATACCGGCGCATGCCTCACTGTATGCGGTGCCTTATTCGTTCTTCGAGGACCTGGGAATCAAGCGCTTCGGCTTCCACGGTATATCGCACCAGTACGCAAGCCTGAAAGCAGCCGAGCTGGCAGGATCAATGCCTAACCGCCTGATCATCTGCCATCTCGGCAACGGCTGCTCCCTGTCCGCCGTGAAAAGCGGACTGTCGGTGGACACTACCATGGGTTTCACCCCTCTGGACGGGCTCATGATGGGAAGCCGCTGCGGCGCCATCGATCCCGGGATTATCTTCCATGTCCTGGCTAACGGCGCTCTCGACGCCGGCGCCCTGGAGTCGGTGCTCAACCGTGAATCCGGCCTCAAAGGGATATCGGGGCTGAGCAACGACATGCGCGAAATCACCCGGGCTATGAAAGACGGTCACCGGAGAGCCACTCTTGCTTTCGATATGTTCGTGCATTCGGTGGCGGGCAATGCGGGCAGGATGGCCGCCAGTCTGGGAGGGCTCGATGCTCTGGTCTTCACAGGCGGCATAGGCGAGCATTCGGCCCTGGTCAGGGAGCGGGTGGCAGAAAGGCTCTCCTTCTTGAATATTGCCCTGGACGCAAGACGCAATGACACCGTCGACAACGATGCCTTCATAAGCAGTACCGACTCAGAAGTCTCCGTCATTGTCGTGAGAGCCCGGGAAGACCTGATGATTGCCCGCGAATGCCTAAAAAAAGAAGATTGCCTAGAGAAAGTAGATTGCCTAGAGAAAGAAAATTGCTGAAGGAGAAAGTCGCCTCGTTTTTCGATCCGGCGGCTAGACTCTTCACAGCCTATTTATTCATCTTCGCCCTGACCCTTCCAGTCTCGGTCTATCTGGTGGTCATCCTTCTCGATCTAACGGGTCTCAGCTCCGTCATAAGAGCCCTCGATCCCGGAAGTTCCTTTCTGTCCGGGATCGTCCCCCTCGGCATCGTCAGCGGTCCTGTATATGTCCTCTATCTCAGGAGCCTGCTCATGGTCTGGCGGCGCTCGGCAGATACAAAGACTCTCGCCTTCTCAGCCAGAGAGCTTCTCTATGTTTTCGCCAGCGCGGTGGTTCCGGTCTGGCTATGCTATACCTTCGACAAACAGGCAGGTGCTTTCAATCCAGTTATTGAAACCGTCCTGGCATTCCTCCTGGGCATCCTCGTTCTCGCTGTAACCTTCATGCAATTCGATCTGCTGGAGAAAAAGTCTTTCTCTTTCCTGGAGCCCGTAAAGATCCTGTACGAGAACCTAATCGGGATAGCGATCATCACCGGAAGCCTGGCGATGCTCGGACGAATTACCGGCTATCTGCCTACCCTTATGGTGCTTCAATTTTCCGCCGCCTATATCTGGTGCCTGGAAGATCGAGACTGAGTCACCAGGTATTCATTGCCGAATCGCTGACAAACAGATTGCATTAGTTTCTCGCGTTTCTCTCTCTTTGCCGCCGGAGAGAAAGTCCCGAGCCTCGGCAAAGCTCGAATCCCTGCCCCGGGAACGTAGTTCCCCCATGTTCATCCGGCCCGGTGGCAGACTAAAATCTGACCATGCCCTCCATCGAAACATTCGACTCCTCATCTACCGGTGAGAGCCTTCTTAGAGGAGGGAAAATGCTCAGCGTCGGCGTCTGGGAAGCCTTCAGCGACACCCTGACCAATCCAGGCGAAAAGCTTCCCGAACTGGGTGTGGCCGCAGCCACAGGTGGAGCGTCTGGGCACACCGGGCAAGGTCGTGGCTGCCGGAATCGGCGCTACCATGCGGCGAAGAAAGCTCTCAGAGTGCACCAGATTCCGTCCTGCCGAAAAGCCGAGACAGAAGCGCCAGCGACATCTTCGCCATGGTGGACGATCGTATCCCGCAGGCAGACGATCTATCGCTTACCGCCGGAATGATGCTCTATTAACCCAAAACCGGCGAGCTGCATGTAGCAACCTCCAGCTCGCAGCTCGCCTATGTAACGAGACCACATTCTTGAATTCCCGAGACACGGTGATAGTCGCCAACGACGGTGTCTTCGATCGTTTCGGTTACGGTGCCGCATCTAAGTTCCAGAAATTCCTGGAAGGCGTAGGTCCGCATACCGAGCGGCTCCGAGACGGTATCTTGAAAGCTCCGCCGCCAGTAAACGGCGCCGATGACGCTAGTTTTATTATTCTCCAGCAGCCCTGACCACTTCCCTGACTTCGCCGTCTCTACCAATCTCGACGTGCTCTTCCGGCCAGAGGAGGATGGCGGGCAAGCCCAGATTAGCGACGAAAAGATCCGGAGTGGTGCCGAAAACAGTGAGGCGCTCATCGCCGCTGCGTCTTGTCGGGATGACGAGCAACGTATCGGGATCGGGATACCAGTCGAGATTGAGCTCCTCGCTCGGCCAGAGGGCAGCATGATCATCGACGGCCACGCCCTCCATCGAATGCGCTTCGATAACGACATTGTCCAGCCCCTTCACCGCTTTCCTGAGGTTGGCGGTGAAATCGGCGGGGCTCTCCTCGCGGACGCCGCTCGACAGTGCCACCACTTTCGGTGTGATGCCCAGAAGCCCGGCGAAGTCGAGACAGGCCTCGATCAGAGCATAGTTGATATGATCCATGGAGATGAGCATGGTCAGCGAGCTCCACTGCTTGACCTGGCGCTGGACGACAAGAAGCGGGCGCGGGCATTCATGAGCGAGTCCCTCGGCCACGGCATAGCGGATGAAGCTGCGGCGCTCTTTGCAGACCCCCGTCCCCCGGGGCTGGTGCCCCACCACCACCAGATCGTAGCCCCTGGCCACATCGGCGATCAGGGTGATGGGATTACCCTCGGCCACTATGGTATCGCTTTTCAGAGACCGGCCGGCCGCCATGTCCTCGTATTTCTCGGCAAGCTTGTTGGCGATGGATCTGAGACTGTCACAAAGATTGGCATAGGCGTCCACATAGGCGCTGCTGCCGATCAAGCCGGGCTTGTCGTTGCGCAAGAGCTCCCAGATGGTGCGGGTGTCGATGATATGATGGGCAGTGACCGTGCCCTTGCAGCGGTTGGCGATATCCCAGGCCACCTCGGCGGCGAATTTCGACTGCTCCGAACCGCTCAGTCCATATAGAATTGAAATCGAAGACATGGCTCAGGCCTCCTTAACCTGGCCTGATCTTACCGGCACCAGATAACCCGGACATCAATCGCAGGGCTTAGCCTATTTGAGAGTCTCCAGATAATCGGCGATCGCGTCGATTTCTTCCCTGGAAAGTCCGGATGGCGGCATCACCGCTCCGCGGCTGCCATATTCGCCCTCGCCGCCGACGATAAGCTCGGCTCCGAGAATATGATTATCGATGGATTCCCGGGTACGGCGCCCACCTACCCCGTCGAGAGCCGGAGCGAAGCTACCCCCGATGCCTCCGACACTGTGACAGGCGAGACAGCCCTTGGAAGCGACCAGAGCGCGTCCTGGCATCTTCTCCTTCTCATTCCGCACTTCAAGGCCGTGACCGACAATCTTAAAGCCGCCTTCGGGCTCCGGGATTGTCATCAGAAAAGCAGCAATTGACCTGGCCTGCTTATCCGGAATGCGAGGGTGGGGCATCAGCTCGTACTGGCCGTACTGACTGCTGAACTTTTCCACCGCTCCTTTCGAGTCGCTGATTCTCGATATAAGAAAATCCAGGCTGCGCCGGCCGCCTATTCCGTCGAAAGGCGGTGCCAGGCAGCCTCCCTGACCGCCTGCCGTATGGCAGGTAGAGCACTTATGCATCTCGAGATATTTCTTACCCTGCCTCGTCAGAGCAGTCTGAGCCGCCGGCTTATAAGGCTCGGAGGCTGCTGCTGGAAGGGAGACCAGCGTCAGGATAACGACCAGAGTGAGATTTGCTTTTCTCATCTATTCTCTTGACTTTAAGTGATTGTGACCTGGACACGAGCATCTTTCCACTCAGAAGGATCGCCCTGGCCTCTTTCATGATGAGGCAAACCGACAATGATCACTTTACAGGGGCTGTGCACCAGGACATTATAGGAGACACTGCCCAGGATCAATTGACCGAGGCCTTCTCTTCCGTGCGAGCAGAGAACAATCATATCGCTTTCCCATTTCTTCGCCAGGTTGACAATCTCCTCCACCGGGGCCCCCTCGACGAATTCCCGGGAGACCTTGATCTCGGGCGATTCTTTCTTGAGGGTCTTCTCGATGGTGGACATGAGGTCCTCGGCATACTTGCGAGCTTCCTTCACGAGCTTGTCCAGATAGACCTGGCTCGACACCATGGAGCGCTCGACAATGAGAGTATGGAGGACATGTACCAGACGAATCTCGGTTTTGGCGGGCCACTTGTAGGACAGCAAGAACTCGATCTGAGACTTGGCGACGAAATCGTCCTCCACAGGAACCAGCACTTTCATTTCTCAACCTCCTGAACCCTCACTACCTGAACCGAACAGGGCGCCTGCTTGAGCACAGTCTCAGCGACGCTGCCTACCATGAACCGGCGGCAGCCGCTATGACCATGAGATCCCAGAACAATGAGATCAGCAGGCCAGGAAGCGGCTTGCTCGACGATGGACTCCGCAGGCGATCCGCATACTACCTGAGTCGACATTCTTGGCAGTGAGCGGCTGGTTAGCTTTCGTTTCAGACGCTTGAGACCGCGCTCGGCTATCACTCCACAATCTTTGAGCATCTCGCTCGAGCATTGCGCTTCCTCCTCGTCGTCCTGGAAAACGCCGGGAGCGGGCTCCGCCACGCAGAGGATCAGGAACTCGTCTTCTTCCCCCCAGCGTCTTCCCGAGACGAAGTCCAGGGCCTGGTCTGAGCAGTCGGTTCCATCTATGGCGACAAGTATTCTCATCTTCCCTCGCCTATTTCAAGGATACTTTGAATGGATAAGAGGGAGACATGGTGGGTCTGTCGAAAAGATTCAGGTCCCGCTTCTCTTCGCCCTGGACACGCTTGAAAGTATCGGCTCCGGTCCAGAAACCGGCCCAGAGATGTCGCGCCTCGAGCTTCTCGGGAATCGCCCTGGCCAGATGCCACATGGTCTCGATACGTGGACCATCGAGCCCCCAGGTATGCTGTCCGGACCAGGAGGTGAGACAGCCGTATTTGCCGAAATTCACGCTGAAGCTGATCAGGTCATCGCTGACGAATCCGGTGAGAGCGAACTCCTCGTCGGGATCATGAGCACCGACCCCGGTCTTGAAGGTACCCTCGAGAAGCCCGTTCTCCAGGGCCGCGAGGTGAACTTCCGAGCCGTGCTGGTTGCGCCAGAACCCCAGGAAATTGACCGACTCCCCGGTTTTCTTGGTCAAAACAGATTTGGCAGCGCTGGCATTCATGGCATTTTCTCCTTCACCATCAGAGTTTGGGCGGACGAACGACAAGCACCGAGCAGAGCGCATAAGTGAGCACCGCAGTAGAGACGCTGCCGATCATGGTGCGGGTGAGTTCCCTGCGTCCGTGGGAGCCGAGAATCGCAACATCGGCTTCCCAGCTCTCAATCACTTCGAGAATCTTCTCCTTGGCGTAGCCATGCTCGACACTCTGGATGATTTTCGCATCCGGAAACTTCAGGGCGAGCTTCTGGGCAGCTTCTCTGACCAGGCTCTTGCCTCTCTCGAGCCGGCGATTGCCGATATCGACGATGAAAGAATTGTCCTCCTGGGACAGATCCGCCGGAAGAGGCGGCACCACGTGCAGAATATTGAAGAGCACTTCCCCGGACCAGTTGTGATTGCTGACGAACTCGATCTGTGGTCCGGCGAAATAAGAGTCTTCGATGGCGATTAGGATTCGCATTTCTCTCCTCCTGACCCGGTCAGCCTTTCCTGGAAGCGCCGGCGGAAGCGGCTTTCTTGCCGCCCTTGCCGGCCTTCCCCTCGTGCTTGAAGACGAGCACGCTGGTGGGCGAATTGCGAACCACCTGGCTGGCGGTAGTCCCGAGCACCATCTCGTCCACCCTCTTGAATCCGTAGGCGCCCATGATCAAAAGGCTTCTGGACTTCTCGGCATACTCCATCAGGGTCTGGGCGTGAGGTCCCTTCTCGATGCGGAAGACGTCCTTATCATGGAACTCACGCAAGTAAGGCTCACCCTGCTCGACGGTGATTTGCGCTTCGGCGGCGCTCTCGCCTTCGGCTACAACAGTGAGAGCGCGTAGAGTCTTGTGAGTCTCCTTGGCCATTTGCTCGGCGGCTAAAAGAGCTCCTTTGGCGGCTTCGCTGCCGTCGTAAGCGACCAGAAGCTGGTCGATCTCTTTCAGGGAATTGACCGCCACAAGGACCGGACTGTACGAGTTGAGCACCACCCTCTCCGCCACCGATCCGGTCATGAGATTGCTGGGAGATTGCTTGGCGCCTTTGCCTTTATGACCCATAACCACCAGGTCGTGGGTGCGGGAGCGCTTCACTACTTCCTCGACGATATGACCGATGTCGAGATGGCTCTCCACTGCTATACCGCGTTCTTTTGCCTCTCTGGCGAAAAGGTCCAGAATGACGGTGCCGATTTTCTTGATGGCCCGGAAGACCCGATCCTCGGTATCGGCAGCTACGGAAAAGCCCAGCTCCTCCCCGAACTCCGGAGCGATGAAGAGCTCGACGAGCCTGGGATCAACCACATGCTGAGCCGAGATTTCAGCATCGAGATCGCCGGCCAGCCAGAATGCGTACTCGGCGGCTCTCTGACTGTACTCCGAGCCATCAACGGCTATCAGGATATTTCTGAAAGGCATCTCTATTTTCCTTTTTGATTGATTCCGACCGCGCAACTCAATTTCACCAGATCGTTCGGGACATCGATAACGACCGAAAGGCGGATTTCTCGCCCCGTACTCAACCTTCTGATCCGGGCCAGAAATGTCAGCAAGAGCGGGCACTTCAACGAAATCATCCGGGAGGATGGTGCCAGACCGGAATTTCGCCCCTAAAGTTAGAATAGCCTACCAAAGGGACGCAAAAGACTCGTCCTCCAAAAATCGAGGGAACCGGAGCATATACTCCGGCTTCTCTTTTTGCGGGGATATTGGAAATCAGCCCCTTCTCTCCGGGCATTCGATATCAGCAGGATCGATATCGACACCCTCAAGATACGACTCCATGGGACAGCAGCAAACCGAGGGCGAGGTCTCATCGGCAAGCCTTTTGAGCGATACCATGATCGAGAGGAGCTTGTGACCGCGCTCGGTGATGCTGTGCTCCACCCGGGGTACCTTTTCGTCATACCTTACCCGGAGGATCATGCCGTGGGCTTCGAGTTCCTTGATACGTTCCTGCAGGCATTTCATGCTCAGGCCGGGAATCCGGCTCAAAAACTGTCTCGTCCTGGTGGGCTGAATCGATACCTCGCGCATTATCTCGACGGTCCACTTTGCCGAGATCAGCTTCATGATCGAAATGATTGGACAAACAGCCTGCCTGACTTTCGTTTCGGTGCCTGCGACTCGGTCGTTCAAAAGAGATTCTCCTTCCGTACTGTTTCAAGTCTCTCCAGTGAAGCACTTTCCGTCATCGTCCGAAGTAATGATCAGCGGGGCTTATTTACTCTTCTTCTTGGGATCTCCGGCAGGTCCTTTTGCCGGAGCATCTTTCCTGGAATCTTCTTTGCTCAGCTTTTTCACGTAATTATAAAGGGGAGTGAGCATCTCGTCGTTGCTTATCAAATGCTCGTAGTGCGGCATGTCCCCCAGGGGCTCATTGAGATAAGCCTTGAACGTGGCATAAGTGACAAGGACGTTCGATCCCTTGATGGGTTTGCCCGGCTTCACAAGGTTGCCGCCACTCTGGTGGCAGCTCGCACAATGAGTCTTGAAGAGCTTCTTGCCGTCGGGGGCTTTCTTCTCACCGCTTTTCGCCGCCATGGCCGCAGGCACGGCGATCATCATGAAAAGCACCAAGAGTGTTCTGGCCATTGAATTCTCCTTTATAACATCCGGATCAGAAAGGTGCCTTGCCGGCAGCACCAATATTGGGGTTGTGCGCGATGTGCGGCTCTTCCAGCTCGTCCAGGCTGGGCTCGCGGAAGGTGCCGTGCAGGACGTTGCCCACCGGATCCTCGGCATAGCCGACCTCGGTGGTGACATCCCCTTCATCATCGCGAAAGCGCGGCTCCTCCACCATCTTGAAGAACTTGATCACGGCGAGGATATTGAGGATGGCATAGATGTAGAAGGCGACAAGCAGAATGACTTTCATGAGTGCTTTCCTCTATTCCCTCTAAAGAGATTGTAAACCAGACAGAGCGCATAAGATACAAGCGAAAGGCCGATTGCGATACCGAGGCAGGGAAGCTCCAGGGCGACAGTGTTCAGGACGACCTGCAGGGGAGGCAGATAGACAGCTGCCGCGGTGAGCAGATAAGAGATGACCATGCAAAGATACATATACTTGTTGACCGAGACCCGCTCTTTGCGGGCATCGAGAAAGAGCCATCCCCAGGCCTGCATGAGCAGAGCCAGAGCTATGGTGGTGAAAGCCACGGTGGTGACGAAAGTATCGCCCCCGGTGATCACCCGGCTCATATGAATGGCGACAAGCACCGCCGCCGATACGACTACGCTGCGCATGAGTATCTGCTCTTTCTCGAACGAGCCGAGAAATGGCGAGCCCGGGGCCCGGGGCGGATGGCTCATGATGCCCGGAGAGGCCTCCTGCATGACTATGCCCAGACCTGGAAAGATGTGCATGATCAGATTCAACCAGAGAAGCTGCAAAGGCGTCATGGCGAGGGTTCCATCGAAAGCCATGGCCACTGCCACAGTAATCACAGACGCCACCGCCGCGGTGAGGAGATAACAGATGGAGCGCTTGATGTTCTCGTAGATTACCCGGCCCTGCCGGATTGCACTGACTATGGTGGTGAAATTGTCGTCGGTGATCACCATATTCGATGCTTCCCGGGCGAGGTCGGTGCCGCCCTTGCCCATGGCCACGCCGATGTCGGCCTGCTGGAGAGCGGGAGCGTCGTTGACGCCGTCACCGGTCATAGCAACGACTTCGCCTCTTTCTTGAAGAGCGCGGACGATATTGAGCTTCATGGCTGGTGTCACTCTGGCCACTACGGAAGTCGAGGCGAGCTTGCCTGAGAGCTCCCGGTATTCGAGCTTGCCGAGCTGGGCTCCGGTAGCCACCGAATCTTTGTTGCCGTCCACCATCAGATCGAGCTCCTCGGCGATGGAAGTGGCGGTGGCGAGCTGGTCACCGGTCAGCATCATCACTCTGATACCGGCTTCCTTGCACTGATGCATGGAATCGCTCACGCCTTCCCTCAGGGTGTCCTTCATGGCGATGAGACCGACGAAAACCAGACCTTCGTCGAGCATATCAGGCTTGCAGCGGTCGTTATCCTCGTCCAGCTCCTTGATGGCGAATGCGAGAACCCGCAAACCATGCCGGGCCAGATCCTCATTCTTCTCGGCATAATAGCGGCGCTCATCCGCATCGAAACCCTCGATGCCGCTACCTGTGAGGATCCGGCTGCAGGCCCCGAGAACCACCTCGGGAGAGCCCTTGACATAGAGCTCCCGGCGGCCGCCCTCGCCGCGGTGCATGGTGGCCATCATCTTGCGGCTCAGACAGAAAGGAAGCTCGGAGACGCGCGGATAGTTGCTTCGCGTATCGTCATGGAGAACACCGCTCTTCGATGCCACCACCAGCAAAGCCCCCTCGGTAGGGTCGCCCTGGATCGTCCAGCAGTCATTTTCCTCGTCGAACTCGAGACTGGCATCATTGCAGAGATAGGCTGAGAGAAAGAGCTTTGAGAGGACAGGATCAGAGCCGCTGTCCACCGGCCTGGCATCGCGGACTATCTCGCCCACCGGCGCATAGCCGGAGCCGGTCACCTTGAGATGAGCACCGCCGGCGACTATATCGGTGGCGGTGAGCTTATTTTCAGTCAGGGTCCCGGTCTTGTCCGAGCAGATGATGGTGGTGCACCCGAGAGTCTCCACGGCGGAGAGCTGCCGCACCAGTGTGCCGAGCTTCACCATACGCTGCACACCAATCGCCAGCGCCAGAGTCGCCACCACCGGCAGTCCCTCCGGTATCGCCGCCACCGCCAGGGCTATGCCGGCTTCGAGCATTTTCCAGAAATCATGCTTATAGAGCATGCCGGTGCCGAGGACGAGCACGCAGACAATGACGGTCAGGACGGTGAGCTGACCACCTAGCTCATCGAGGTTCTTCTCCAGGGGCGTGGGCTGGCGGTGCCCCTCGATCAGTGACTTTTGAAGCTCGCCCAGGCTGGTCCTGGCCCCTGTGCGCAGCACCAGACCGAGACCGCGACCGTCCAGGACATGGGTGCCGTGATAAGCGATGGTGCTGAGACGATCCTCCTCCATCCCTGCCACCGGCTCGGCTGATTTCGCCTGGGAAACGCTCTCGCCGGTGAGAACCGACTCGTCCATGGTCAGCCCGGCAGCCTCGATCAGTCTCAGATCGGCAGGTACCCGGGAGCCGGCTTCCAGGACCACGAGATCGCCGGGCACCAGACTGGCGGCCGGAACAGTCTGATCGTGTCCCTGACGGAGAATCCGGGCTGAAGGAGAAGCGATTTTCGCCAGGGCGGCAAGGGATACGCTGGCCCGCCATTCAGTAAGGAAGCCGACCAGGGCATTGATGAAAACTGCTGCCAGAATTGCTGCGGCCTGGAGATGATCGCCGGTGAGAAAAGATATCCCCGATGCCACCAGGAGGAGCACCACCACAGAGGAGACGAACTGGCGAATGAGGATCTCAGCCGGTGTGGTGGCCGGTCGCGCTTCCACTTCGTTGAGACCGTAAGCAGCGACCCTCTCCTCTACCTGCGACAGAGTAAGCCCGCTTTCCCTGTCGCTCTCGAAGCGCTCGACGAGGCTGAGACTATCTAAGCCGGCAAGATATTCCAGGCTCGGCGAGTCGGAGTCGACGGTGATCGTGGAATTTACAACGGCGCCAGATCCGGTCATTTTACTTCTTGCTGGATGAGGCTTCTGCGGCGGCTTTCTTGTCGGCTTTCTTGTCGCCGGCTCTGGCAATGCGTCCTTTGATGATCTCCACCGAGCAGGGCGCCTTTTTCAGCACTTCCTCGGCAACGCTTCCCAGGAGGAACTTCTGGAAACCCTTTCGACCATGAGATCCCATCACCACCAGATCGGCTTGCCATTCCTCGGCACATCGGCAGACCTCCTGGGCGATCAGCCCCGAGGTGACCTTGGCTTCCACAGAATTGACCTTGAGCTTCTCCTTCAAGCGAGCCCCGGCCGATGCTGTAATCTCGGCGCACTCCTCATACATCTGCTCCTCGAAGCGCTCAGCTGATTCGGGCATATGCCCGAGACCGAACTCGGTGGGCACGATCTCCTTGACCATGAGCACCATGAACTGGTCTTCGTCCTTGAAGGGACGTTCCACCAGGAACTCCACGGCCTGTTGCGAGCACTCGGATCCATCGACAGCCAGTAGAATTTTCATGTTTGCCCTCCTTGTCCGGGATCATCCTTCCGATTGACCCAGCTTATTTTCGAGGATACCGGAGCTGGTGACATCGGCCGCAGTATTGAAAAGAAGCTCCAAATACTATTCGGAGCCTTTAGTTATGCTCTCGAGCATACGGTCCGCCTGATCGATGCCCCCCTGGCTGGCTTTCTTGAGCCAGTGCGCCGCCAGTGTGCTGCTTTTCTGGACGCCGAGACCGCGGGCGAACATGCAGCCGAGAAGGTACTGAGCCTTGGCATTGCCTTTCTCGCTGGCTTCATTGATTAGCTCGAACGCCCGGGCATAGTCCTTACCGACCCCCGTGCCCCTGAGATAGAGGACCCCAAGTTGCCCCCGGGCATCACTGTCCCCGGCAGCGGCGCCCTTCTCGAGCCATTTTACGCCTTCTTCGGGATTCTGCTCGATGCCGATGCCATTCACATACATGGCACCCACCTGGCCCTGAGCCGCCGCCACCCCGAGCTCGGCGGCCCGGCGATACCAGAGGAAGGCTTCCTCGAAGGAGCGGAGCTTGACCAGCTCCAGCGCACGCTCCATATAGAGGGAGGGCTTATCTACAGAATCTGAGACAGAATCTGAGACAGGAGCCCGCCCGGTAAGAGTGGAAGGAACCATTGCCACCACGGGAGTCTTGCTGCTCACCATTTTGTAGGGCTCCGCCATCCTCGGCTTGGCCGGCGGCGCCAGAAGAGAGACCGGCTTGCCTCTCCAGCGGCTCTTCATGAGAGGCACCTGATCGGCTTTACGGTCGAAGCGCACTTCTTGCTGGACCTTGTCCTTCAGATCTTCATAGGCCGAAGGCAGGGTGGTGAGCGGTCCCTGGGTCTGAAGAGCCTCCATTAGCTGCCTGGTGAAAACCCCGTTCTTGTAGCGCTTGGACTCCCAGGATCTCTGGTCGGCAGTGCTGGAGCTCAGAATGATCTGGCCTTCCCCCACCTCATTTTCCAGCTTGAAATTGGCCGGGCGGAAGAGACCTTTGCCGCCGGCTTCGGCGGCACCGCTGTTACAGGCATCCAGAAGGAGCACTATCCGATCGCACCCGGTGCGATGCTTGACCGTATTGGCCAGATCGCCCAGCCGGAGACCCGTCGCGAAAAGACTGTCCCGGTGTGTGTTGTAGGCGATGAGAAAATTGTCCTGGGCGACATCGATCTCTTTCGGGCTGCCGTGGCTGGAAGCGTAAATCACCACAAGGTCGTCGGGCAGGACCCGGCGAGGGAGCCAGTCGTCTCCCAGAGCTTTCTTGATGTTGTCGTCGGTAGCCTGCTCGTTGATCAGGAGCAGCACATGGTCCTTCTGGAAGTTTCCTCTGGTTATGAGGAAATCGGCAAAATCCCTGGCGTCCTTGGCCGAAAACTGAAGACCCGGAATGGTCGGGTCCTCGAAACGATCCACGCCAATCACCAGAGCCCACTTGTCCTTGATCGGTCTGTCCTCGACGGCCTTGGAGGCGGAATCCGAAGCCTGGTCCGCTGCCGGAGCAGGGCTCTGGGCCTCGACCGGCGAGGCGAGTATCAAGAGAGCCAGAGCAAGAGCTGAGTTTCGTATCAAAATTTTCATTGCTTATTCTCGCCTTCTTTGTTCTCGCTTTCTTTCTTCTCGACTACTTGCTTCTCGCCTCCGGGATCTTTCTTGGAGAGCGGCACTACACGGCCCTCCGAGGAGCCGGTCTGCCTGACGAATACCCTGATTCTGAAATCGCCGTCCTCGAGCCCCTTGATCTCGAAAGTCCTGGTGAAGGACTGAGCCTGGGACGGCCCCACGCCGCTCGCCAGCAAGCCTGGAAGAATCAAAAACAGGATGAGAGATGCAGCTCTCTTCATATTGCTCATCGCCTATTGAACTCCTCCGGCGGGAATGGGCACCACTTGCTGGTCACCACCGATGATCTGCACCACCTGGGGTGTCATATTGCTGAGCACCAGCTCCACGGGCTGGGAGACGCTCTTGAGCCCGTTTATCGATACTGTCATTCTGCTGCGCTCTCCTTTCTTCAAGCGCACTTGCGATGCCGAAAGCTTCACCTGCAGGTTGACCAGATCGCTTTGAGCGCCGCGACCCTTCTCCGAGAAAGAAACCGTGGTGGCACCGACGACATCGCCGGGGCTGCGGAATACGATCATACGCGGGCTCTCAGCAAGGATCGCGCATAGCTTGCCACCCACCGTCACTTCGGTATTCTCGGCAAGCCCATCGGCTGCGACCTTGATGATAGCCGGGTGATTTCCCTGGGCGATAGCGGGAATCGTGCAGGCATCCGCATCGCCGGCTACAGCCTCATCGCTCTCGACCTTCAGGCGGTCGTATTTGAGCTTGCGCCCCTCACGCACGAGGACCACCTCCAGCCCCCTGGTCTTCTCCGGTATCGTGCCGCTGAAGAGCGGTCTGTCGAACGTAGCCACCGGGGACTCGATTTTCTTGCTCTTCTCCGGCGACGACTCGGCACTGAAGACGGCCGCTCTTCTGAGCTCGATCGAACAGGTCTGGAGGACCTTCAGATTGGCCTCCTTGCCTTCGGTGTCGCTGCCGAAAGGTTTGGCTGTCATGCTGCCTGATATCGTGTCGCCCGGATGCAAATCCGCCGGCAGGTAGACAGTGATGAAACCCTCCTCCATCTGGAAGATCGTCTTGGTTATCCCCTCCTCGACTTTCGTGTCGACAGAGATTCTCGATGCCGCCAGGGCCGGCGAGGCGGCAAGAGAGGCGGCAAGTGCCAGGGAGATGCTGAGAGCCGGTCTTTTCATTATGATCTCCATCAAGGTCAATCCACCGACTTGCTCAGCTTGTTTTTCTTCTCGGAAGGAACAAGCGCTGCCACGATCCGGAAGGCGCCAACCCTGGATCCGAGCACCTCTCTCTTGAGCTCCCAGGTGCCCGTATCGGACTTCGCTCCCACCGACTGGACATCACCACCTTCGAGATTGACCACCTGGGGCGTGAGATTCTGGACCTTGACCATCACCGAAGGAGCGTTGTCCTTCAAGCCGACTACCCGCACCAGTAGGCTGTGAGACTTGCCGCGCTCGACTTTGTTGGTGACCATGGAAAGACTGACCGAAAGAGCCGTGAACTCGCCACGGAAAAGATGTTTCCCTTCTTTCAGGCGGAGCTTCAGGGTACCGGACATATTTTCAGGAGGAAGAAAAACCAGAGAGCGAGGCGATTGAGCCAGAGGCGTGGCGGTCTGATCGTTGACGGTCACCTCGTTCATCCGGAAATCGCCGGGGAAGTCACCGGTTATGGCAACAGGCTTGTTGGCTTCCACGAAGCTCGAGACTTTGTAGCCCGCTGGCTCCGACTCCGATGTGGCAGGCGCCACCGCAATCGTCTCGCTGCCGAGATTAGCGCCTTTCTTGTTGCTGAGACGTATTTCGAGGCTGGTGGTATCGGCGGGGACCGTGAGGCGGAAAGTTCCGAGACGGGCATAGACCTCGTGCTTGCCCACGAAGACGATATAGTCGTTGAGCTTTTTGAGGCTGCGCTGCTTGTAGGAGTCGTTGGAGCCGTCCGGCTCCATCTGAATGGTGCCGGATATGGTATCTCCAGCCCGCAGGTCGGCCGGCAAGTTGCAGCGAATGAGACCGCCATACGTATCGAAGGTCACCGAAGCCAGAGCCTGGTCGACCTCCTTGAAAACCTTGCTGCCAAGCGCTTCGGCTCCGCAGTTAGCGAGCACGGCCAGGCAGACGAATAAGGGCAACGCCTTGCGGAGAAAGAGCCTGGCACTCCGGATCGAACTCATGGAAACCCTCCCGGGAAGGCGCGACGAGGCAATGAGGACACTATTATATTACTTAACTACTTATTGCCAGCCTTGCCCGCGGCGCTCATGGCATTGATGATGGCGCTGATGCCCGTGAGCATGTTGGCAGAGCCTGTGTTGGCAGGAGCTTTGCCGTCCTTATCCGGCTCGTAGACGAGCCCGACCATGATTCCGCTTGGCTTGGGAATGCTTGTGTAAGGATTTGTTGTCTCGACCACGGTCCCGACGACTTCGTCGGTGGTCTCATAACCGCCGTCGTCCGCGGCAGCGCTCCTGGTCTCGGCGCCCCGGACGAAATTGATCCCATAGAGGAAGTCGTCGTCCTGAGCCAGGGCCGCCGGCGCTGCCAGCGACATGAAGACAATCAAGAGCAGTACTCGCGACCTGTGCAAAGGTCCCTCTCCGCCGAGTGAACTGCCACTAAGGTAACACATCCGGTGCAGTCCTCGCAATGGAAGACTGAGCTTACCGTCGCGGTCCTTTCACGAGTCAAGAGAGCATTCATTTCAAGTACCTCCTTTGCAAGTACCTCCTTTGCAACAGATTACGCCCTTTCCTTCCGCCTGCTAGACTCCTTTCAGGACCGCAGGGGGTAATTTATGAAAGTTCTGATTGCCGTAGACGATTCGCAGTTCTCCCAGGAGGCCCTGAACTTCGTGGGCCGCTGCCCCTGGCCGGACGGCAGCGAGTTTCAGATTCTCAATGTCAACGAAGTCGACCGGGGCATCCTCATGGAGCTCCGGGCTGAGCACCCGGTGACCCTGAAAGAGTTCGAGGAGAAAGTCTACGGGGATGCCTCCAGTCTCATCGCCACCCGGGTGGAGTCCCTGAAAGAGATACTTCCGGGAATGACCATCGAAGGCAGGACCGAGCTCGGCGAACCCCGGGAGGCCATCCTCAAAACCGTGGAAGAGTGGCAGCCCCGGGTACTCGTGATGGGATCCCATGGCAGGACAGGGATCAAGAAATTCCTTCTGGGGAGCGTCGCCGAGCAGGTTCTCTTGCGAGCCGGCTGTGCCGTGGTCATAGTCAAGGGAGAGCGCGATCCGGAGAACACCGACTTTCGGGTGCTCATCCCGATCGAGGACCGATCCTGCATCGATCCCCTGGCTGAGTTCCTGAGCGAATTCCCCATCAAGCAGGCGAGCCACTGCAAAGTCGTCCATATCGTAACGCCGGTCCTGGTCAACAGCCTGATGAGCTTTTTGCCTGCCCCCCTCACCGAGGAGATAGCCAGGGACCGATGGCGCAAGGGGGAAGAAATCACCGGCGCTTTCGTCGAGAAAATAAGAAGCTCGTGGAACGACGCTAATATCGAGCCGGTGGTGGTCGAAGGCGATACCAAGCTCGAGCTCCTGGATGTAATCGAGAAATGGAAACCGCATGTGGTGCTGCTCGGCTCGCACAAGAAGAAAGGGATTGCAGCCCTGGGCAGTGTCTCGAGCGCAGTAGTGGCACACTCGCCATGCACGGCGGCAGTCATTCCCATTCCGGCGGACAGGGCTTGAGCAGCGGGGCGGAGAGAAAGAGAGGCTCCGAGAATCTTCGCCGGGCGAGAACAGTCTTCTGGCAAACTCTCTTCCTCAATCTGATTGTTTCGGCGAGCAAGCTCGTATGCGGATTTCAGACCGGCATCCTGAGCATGGTCGCCGATGGTTTCCACAGCCTCATGGACGCCTCCTCCAATATAGTAGGCATTCTTGGCTTGACCATTGCAATCGAGCCTGCCGACCGGGGTCACCCCTACGGGCACCGCAAATTCGAAGCCCTGGCCGCCATCGGCATTTCATTTCTCATGTTCCTGGCCGGAAGCGAGGTCGTGAAAGAAGTCTTCAACCGCATCACCTCGCCGGAGTCGGCGACTCTGAGAGTGGAGCCGATCTCTTACGCGATCATGATCGCAAGCATAATCATCTCGATTCTCGTTAGCCGCTATGAGAGAAACAAAGCCCAGTCCCTGGGCTCCAACCTCCTGGCCGCCGACGCTCAGCATACGATGTCGGACGTATACGCATCCCTGGGCGTAATCGCGGCCCTGCTCGCCGCCCAGATGAAGATCAGCGCCATAGACCTGGTGGCATCGGTGGTGATCGTCCTGGCCATCTTCAAGGCCGGTTACGGGATTATTACAGCCAATATGGGTATTCTTGTGGATGCCGTAGCCGTCGACGAGAGCGAAGTGGAATCGATCGTCTGCCAGGTGGAAGGCGTGATCAGTTGCCACAAAGTTCGCAGCCGGGGCATGAAAGATCATGTTTTCCTGGACCTGCACGTGCAGGTGCCCGGACATATCTCGGTTGAAGAAGGCCATCAGATAGCCTATGCCGTGGAGGAGAGACTCAAAGAAAGGCTGGACGGCGTCATGGATGTGGTAGTCCATATCGAAGATCCGCACGAGTAGATCTTTCTAGATCAAGTCCTCGGTGCTGAGAGTCCTGAGCCATTCGAGGTCGAGCTCTTCGAGACCCGCCTTCTTACTGGAGAGAGCCTTCTGCCCCTTCTCCACCCGTGATGCCCACTGGCTCTTGCCGGATTTCTTGAGACTGCTGGCCAGAGCCCCCATGGAAGAATCGAGACAATCGGCGAGCTCTCTGGCATTCTGCGAGATCTCGCCTTTCTGCCTGTCACCGGTAATGGTGTCGATCAGCCCCTGCCGGTAAGCGGCGATAGCCAGTTGATAAAGACGCCTCGCCGATTCGTATTCACCGAGATCGCTCAGGATGTCCGCCGTCCGGCAGGCCGGTCCGGCATAGACAATCCGCCTGCCGTCCCCGGTCTCGAGCCTGTTTTCATAGCCCTCGACCTGAGTCAGACAGAGGACCTTCGCCTCCGCCGCCCGATCGGTGCCGACGTAGACGCCGGCCAGCTCGTTTATACACGCCGACTTCTCCGCGCCCGAGAGGATCTGCATGGCAGCCGTCAGGTGCTCCACGGCATCCACGGGCTTGCCACTTGCGAAGGCGCTCCTGCCCGCAAGCATCAGGGCTTCCGCCAGGGCTCCTTTACGGTCACTGTCCCGGCACAGGGGAATGAGTCTCTCGGACAGCTCCAGGCATCGGGCCGCGTTGCCCAGCTTGTCCTCGCACACGGCAAGCGGAAGGATGACTCGTCTGAGATTGCCGTTGAGGGTGCTTTCGCCCATGCCACTATCAGTGGTGAAGACCAGATCGGCGACGGCAAGCTGCTCGACCAGAGTTTTTCGCGCTTCTTCATACTTTCCGAGCCGCATCCCGGTCTCGAAAAGCATCTGCCTGCACCCGTAAATCTCGCTGCACTCCGGGGGAAGAATCGCGCAGTATGCGGCCACACAATCGCTCCAGACCGGCGCTGCTTTCTCGAATAGCTCCTGGTCTGTGTAGACGAGACCGAGATTGCGCCGATGCGCGGCAGCCAGGAGAAGATGCTCGCCACCACGTTTTTTCTCGACGGAAATCGCTTTCTCGTACAGACCGATGGCGGGCTCGCAGGTCTTGAGCCGGCGGAAGGCGAACTGCTTGTAGAAGCTGTCGGCAAGCACGGCCAGGCGGCGACCCGCCTCCGGGTCCCCGTCATAGGATTGCCTGTCGAGACCCAGGAGGCTCTCCTGGCAAGCGATAGCCCTGGCAAGCCACTCGTCGGCTGTCACCGGTGGCAATTGCGGGGTTATCCCCTCCGGCAAGTCCGGGCTCACATACTGTCTCGACAGGGCGCCGAATTGTTTGAGATAGAAGCTGGCAGCATCGCAGTAGGCCCGGAGAAGCATCTGACCGGCTTCCGCCCTGTGAGCAGTGGCAAGCTCGATGGCTTCCTTGAAATAATCCTCGGCTACCGAGCTGCCGGCAGAATATGTCAGAGCATAATCGGCCATGGCCAGAAGAGCCTCCACCTCCCCGGCGAAATCGCCGCTGGACTTCGCCCTGTCGAGCAGCTCCTTGAGCTGAGGATGAGTCTTCTTCTCGGCTCTGGCATTCGCCTTCAGGGTAAGGTTCTTCAAGCCCCCGGCGGAAAGCAGAGTTACCGAAATCTCTTCGTCTTCGTTGCCGGTGAGCAGCTTGTCCACTTCGTCGAAAGCGAGCCCCACCACCGGCAGACCTCTCACGACCAGAAGCTCGTCACCGGGGTCCACTCCGGCATCCCGGGCGGGAGACCCGGGCAGGGTCTCGTGGACCCTGACCATGCGGTCCCTGGTGTCGTCGACGATTATCCCTGTGGAGAACTGCCGCGGTCCCAATGCCGGTCCCCGGCGGCTGAGGAGATGGCTCTTACTGGCAAAAATCTCGCCTCCGTCTCTCTCGACCCTCGCCAGCTCCAGGCTCCTGCGGGCGATTGCCTCCAGCTGCTCCCGGCTGTTCCGGTCGCAGGCGAAGCTCTGAGCCGAAAGCCGGGTAGCTTTCTGGCTCGCTTCCGAGCATTGCGACTTGGCTACGAAGAGCTCTTTGAGAAGGTCCCGGCGCAGGTCCGCCCGCTTATTGCCGCTCTTCTCATCAGCCAGCTTCACGTCGAGAAATCGCCTGTTTGCCTGAATCTCCTGACTCTTGAAATCGAGGGTCCTGGACCGTGCTTCGAGAGCCTGCTCTTTGAGCTCGAGCTTGCGTGCCAGCCAGGCGCGAGCCGCCACCGGCTTGAGACCCTGGAAGACGCGCAGGCGCCAGGCAAGCGGGTCGCCGGATGGCGAGGCGGGAAGCTCGGCCGGACTATCGCCAGCCTGGAACGCTTTCTTCTCGGCAGCCAGCTTCTGCTCATCGAGCTCCAGAATCTTTCTTTCGAGCTCCACAATACGATCCTGCTTGACAGTCACTTCCAGAAGCTTCTCGCTGTCTTGCTCATCATCGGGCACGGACTGCAGCGCTCGGGTCAACTCGTCGCGCTGCCGGGTCAGGTCGTCTTCCTGGGCCAGAGCGGGAAGGGACTCGAAGAGCGGCAAAAGAAGTGCAAGTAGAATTTGCAGAGATCTGTTCACGCGATAATTGTACTCTATTTTTTTCCGGGCCCATGCCTGCCCGCAGCGGACCGGGCAATTGATACTATCACCGGTATCACAGCAGGGCTCTGCTATACTGTAATCCTGTTATGCTTAGAATCTACACAGGAAAAGGTCATGCGCAAGAAATCCCTAACCCTCGTGTCCGGTCTGCTGATCCTGGCATTTTCGTCTTCGATAGAAGCCTGCCACGCCAAGAAATGGACGGTGACCAAACGCATCGAAGAGCTTTCCAAGCAGATAGACAGCGGTCGCCAGGCCAACGAGCTCACCACCAAGGAAACCGCGGATCTCAAGAAGACCGTCCTCGACATTCAGACCCGGATGGAGAAGATGAAAGACAAGAACGACGGCAAGCTCGGCCTCGAGGATCGAAAAAAGCTACACAAACAGATCAACGAGCTGAGCGTCAAACTCTTGAGACTGCGGCTGGACAATGTATATGGATAACGAATCTAACTAGTGAGCCCGCTCGAGCGCGTTGATCTTCTTCCAGAGCTCGTCGGCTTCGACCTTGCGTGAATCAGCCACCAGAAATGCCGCCAGATCTTTCAGCACTCCAATGGTTCGAGGCGATGAGGGTCCGTAGACGGCGGTGGATATCTCCACGGACTTTCTGAAATTCTGCTCGGCTCTCTTCATATGATCATGATCCTGGTCGATCCGGCCCATGTTGTCATAGAGATTGACCAGAACCGGGCTGGTCTCGGGAAGATGCTCGGTGCCCAGCTTATAGGCTTTCATCCAGAGAGCGCCCGCCTCGTGCCGCTTGTCCAGCAAGACATAAGTCCTGGCAAGCGCGTCCATGGTCTCGAGAAGACTCTCATCTTCCGGCTTCAACCATTTCTTCTTGATCTCATAGGATGCCTCGAGATAGCGGCTGGCAGTCACCTTGTCTCCGCTACGCTCGGCCTCGCTCCCGGCTCGATCGAGCAGGGAGGCCTGGGCGAGACTGGTGACTCTGTCCACCGCCGGCGATTTCTCGAGCTCGGCGAGCAGATCGATTTTCTTGCCGACATCGACTATCTCCACCGAGCGCAGCTCTTTCTGCAGCTCGTCCTTGAGCTGCTGCTCGACTCTGTCCTTGCCCGGATAATCGGCATTGTATTGATACACCTCGGCGAGCTTTTTCAAACCGATGATCCGCCGCTGGCGAACCAGGGTAGCATCGGCTCCCACAGATGCGTTATCGAGAGCGTCCTTGAAGGAAGCCTCGGCCTCCTTGACATTGCGAAATTGAAAAGCGAGATCCCCTTTGAGAATCCGCATATTCCAGGTCACCTTGAGGGCGGTGGAGCCCACCGCCTCCTTCACACCTGTGTTGGTGCTATAGACGACAACGCCTGCTGATACCACCACCAGTGCGGCCCCAAGAACCGCAAGAAGTTTCTTCCGCAAAGTCAAAGGCTGCTTGCGGAATCTCTTGTTGGCAATTGTCTTGCCCTGCTTGATCTGCTCCAGATCAGCACTGATCTCCGCGACATTCTGATAGCGATCCTCCGGCAGCTTCTCCAGACATTTGAGGACGAGGTAATCCAGCTCCTTAACCTTGACCCACTGAGTGCGATCTTCGGTCATCAGATCAGGCCGCTTTTTCGATGGCGGATCCGGAATCTTCTCGACGTGCATATTCATGGTCTCGAGAACATTGGCTCCGGCGATGGGCGGCTCGCCGGTAATCGCCTCATAGACGAGACAGCCGATGGCATAGATGTCCGAGCGCACATCGACGGTGAGACCGAGACACTGCTCGGGGCTCATATAGACAGGGCTTCCGAAGACCTCGCCGGTCTGGGTCAGAGTCTGCTTTTGATTGATGTCCTCGGTGGTGAGCTTGGCTATGCCGAAGTCCACCAGCTTTACCAGATCGCGATCATCCTCGGGCAGGACCATGACATTGGCGGGCTTGATGTCCCGGTGCACGATCCCGTGGCGGTGAGCCTCCTCGAGGCCCTGACAGAGCTTCTCCAGAATCGCTACCACCCGGGGCAGCTCGAACCCGTCCCTTTTCTGGATCTCCATCCCGAGACTGGTGCCCTTCAGATAGTCCATCACCAGATAAGGCTGGCCGTCCTCGCTTACGCCGAAATCACGGAAAGTAATCAGGTTCGGGTGGCTCAACTTGCCGATGGTCCTGGCTTCCTGCTGAAAGCGTTTGACACTGAGGGGATCAGTCCAGAATTGCTTGTGAAGGAGCTTGAGAGCCAGGACCGAGTCGAGGTGGAGGTGCCTGACCTTGTAGACGGTGGCCATGCCGCCCCTTCCGAGACAGGCGAGAATCTCGTATTTGCCGTCGAATGTGGTTCCGACGAGCGGATCGGCAGAAGAATCGGGTCCGCCGTCATGATCATCCCCGTGATCTCCGTCTCCGTCCAGATTCTCATCGGCGGTCTGGGCGCTCAGAGCAGCGAGAATGCTCTCGAAATCATCCCCGTCCGGCAGAGGACTATCCTGAACCTCTTTGAGGTTCAGGTTGGGGCTCAGCTCCATATCCGTATCAAACAGGCTGGGAGACTTCGATTGCTTTTTGTTCTCGCTCTTTTCTTCAGTCATTAGACACCTTATACCACTGTAGAATAATGGACTAAAAACGAGGTGCCGAGGAGCGCTCTTATGTCTCTTAGATCCCGGATATCCCGCATGACAAGCGCTAAAGCCGAATTTACCTGCCTTTATGTCAGCCTGGCGAGCTTGTTTTTCTGCCTGCCTGCCTGGGCCGGCGAGCCTTCGGCAAAACCGATTATCGGCATAAATATGGAGCTGGACGGCTCCAAGCCGGTGCGTTATGTCCTCGATTCCCCGTATGCCCGGGCCATTCTCCAGGCAGGCGGTATCCCGGTGCTCCTGCCGCCCATGAGCGCCCGGGATGTCGAGAACGTCGCCAAAAGCCTCGACGGGCTCTTGCTCACCGGTGGTCTCGACTACCCGCCCTCCCTCTATGGACAGAAAGAGAGCCGTAATGTAGTGAAAATGAACGAGGAGCGCTCCCGATTCGACATGGACCTGGCCCGCTATGCCCTCGCCCGGAAAGATCTACCCGTCCTGGGAATCTGTGCCGGCTGCCAGGCTCTCAATATCGCTTCCGGTGGCACCCTGGTCCAGGACATCCCGAGCACCTTCAAAGAATCGAAAATCAAGCATGCCAGCCCGAACGGCTGGCGTGACGGCTTCAACCACCACTATGTCGAGATCAAGCCGGACAGCAAGCTGCGTAAAATTGTCGGAGAGAAGAAGATCAAAGTGGTGACCTCCCATCACCAGTGCGTGGACAAGCCCGGCAAAGGCCTCAAGGTAGGAGCCCGCTCGAAAGACGGAGTGATCGAGGCGGTGGAGTCCGACAGCGATCGCTTTCTCATCGGCGTGCAATGGCATCCGGAAAGAGATCTCGAAACAGGAAAAGATCTCTTCAAGAAATTCGTCAATCGCTGCCGGGCATACAAGCTCGCCAGAGAGAAACCCTGAATCTTCTGAATCAGTGATGTTTCAGGCGGGCCAGCTGATCGCGAGCCATCTTGATGACGTCCTGCTTCTGCGGGAAATCGGGTGACTGATTAGCATAGTCCACCGATTTCTTGAAATTCTCTTTGGCGCGGCGAAAGTCCTGATTGTTGAAATGGAAAGTGGCGCTGTGGAAATGTGCCACCGCCAGTTGCATTTTCACCTGCCCGATCCACTGCGATGCCTGCATCCGGGCGGCCCGGGCGAAGAGTCCACCGCCCTTGGCGTCGGCTTGCTCGAGGATCCTGGTGAGAGCACTGATACCACGGTCGTTCCAGAGGGAGGCTTGCTTGATATTGCCGGTGGCCTGCTGGGCCATGCCGGCGGCCACGCACATGGGGCCGAGATTGAGCACCTGCCTGGAGTTTTCACCGTTGCGCTCCCACTCGCCTTCGGCATAGCCGACGGCGTCCTCGAACTGCCCGCGACCGATGAGGCTCTGCACCAGGGCTACCGAAGCCCAGCCGCTGCCGTTCGGAACGAGTTTGTGGAACTGGATCGCTTTCTTGCAGATAGTCTCGCCCATGGACCAGGCGCCAGTGCGGGTGGCGAGCATTACGCTTCCGAAAAAAGACAGCCAGTAGAGCATTCTTGCGACCATGAATGAGGTGACCAATATGAGGACCATCACCACACAGGTCCAGACGTCCAGGGGCTCCGCCGACACGGCGGTGATGAAATTGTGGATGCTGTAATAGGAGCCGAAGCCCAGAACGAGAGCGGCAGCGACCACCAGTCCGCCGAAAGCGAGAAGCGCCAGCCTGTCGCCCGAGGCATTGCTGGGGGCGTCATTGACGGGCAGCTCCTGCGCCTGGGTCTGCTTCACCACTCTCTGCTGAGTGCGTTGAATGCCCTTCAAGCCCTTGGTGCCCCGTCCTTTCTTCATGGTTTTCATTTCTTCGCGATGTTCGTTGATACTGGCGTCCAGTAAAAACCTTAGCATCGATCGATCCCCCGGTCCTGAGCATTCGGTAATAGTTAAAGACATACAACAGCTCTATGGGTTTAAATAACTCCGGTAGTGGCGGCGCAAAAGGAATAAGGTCTTGAGAAAGAAAATCGCAGCGATAACGGCTCTGAGCCTGACGGCACTGGCACTGGCGCCTCTGAGCCATGAAGACTGCCAGGCTAGAGGAGGACGCGGAGGCGGTTTTCGGGGCGGTCCGGGACGAATGGAGGGCAGAGCGAGATTCGACGGTCACTACGACAATATGGGGCACTGGGGTCGCGGCGGTCCCGGCCGCTGGGGCCGGGCCGGAGGCTGGGCCAGACCCTATCATCGTTTTTATGGTTATGGCTGGGGCGGCTGGTATGCGCCGGGATACGGAGTCGGCATGGGCTATGCCGCCGACGATGTGGACCGCCAGATCATCGACGAGGAAGCCACCATGTATGCCGGCGCAGACTACGGCTACGCACCGGCGGCGATACCGGGAGGCGGCACCGCTTCGGCGAGCGTCCAAGGCGAGATTGTCAAAAAGAAAGCCGAGCAACCGCCCAAGATCGTTTACAAAGCCCGTTACAAGCTCGGTCCGGACGCGGATGTGCTGGAGGACGGAAAAATCGCATTCCGCCTCACCGATGACGCTTTCCTGCTGGTGGCGGACATGAATCTCGTGGTCATCGACGAGAAATCCGGCCAGCCTGTCATGGAGCTCTATCCCGACCCGACCCTGATGTGGCATCTGGGCTCCGAGCTCAAGCAGCAGGCCCTGGGACTTAGCGCCGCCCTGGAGAGGAAGAAAGCCCAGCTCGATAACAAATCGGTAATCGACTCGCCTGACAAAGCCGGAAAGCTGGCCCGAGAGATCAAGAACATCTCGGACACAGTGGCCCTTCTCTCGAAAGCCGGCAAGAATCTCGGCGAGCTCCCGGAGGACCCGCCCAAGCCGGTGGAACCCCCGGACAGCGACGCCATCGAGATATTCGCCAGCGTCTATATGCTCAAGGACGGCAAATTCGTGATCATCAAGCGCAAGGACGGAAGCTATGCCTATATAGACGGCCGGGGCATCTATGCCGATCGCGCGAAGTCACCGCTCAAAACGGACTATCCGGACAAATTCGAGCTGGTGGTCTGGAAATATCTGGACAACCTGGTGAAAGAAGCACCGGACACGAAAGCGAATCTGGAAGAGGATATCGATTCGACGAAATGGGCCCTGGAGCAATTGTCCAGCGAGATCAACGACGCCAAGAGCGAGGAAGAAAGCCAGGATTCGAAAGAAGCGGTGCGCCGGATAACCGAGGCGATGAGCCGCACGAAGAATCGGCACAGCGCCATCAGCAGTCAGCTCGAGACGATGCCGGACGAGATCGCCGCCGCCAGGCTCACTATGGACTCGCTCAAACAATAGGGGCGACTATACCTCGCCGGAAAGCATATCGAAAAGCCGGCCCAGAAGTCGGTACCCGTCGGCGCGCAGACCGTTGTGGTCGTATTCGTTGGTAACCCATAGCCTGGTATTGCCCATGATATCAGCAAGGTTCTGGGAGAATTCTCTCTCGACGTACATATCCTCGTCGTACACACAAGCCACCACAGGCACCTCGTTGCGCTTCAAGACCGCCAGATCATAGAGCGCCGGCCAGTCGTCCGCCGCTGCCAGAATCTCGGCGCAGTCTTTGAGCGGAGCCAGATATTCATACTGATCGAACATGAACGGATAGATCATCTCGCCGGTGAAATAGACCGGATCAGAGCCCGGGCGAAGCGGATCGAAATCGGCGAACTCGGAGCGCACCCGCTGAGCCGACCAGTTCGAGGCTGCACCCTCGCAATAGATAGCCTCGTGCAAAAGAACATAGATAGGATTGGTCTCGAAAGATCCCTGGGTCTGCTCGAGCCTGCGCAAGAACGAAAAGCCAAGCTCCCTGTGGTCCCTGCCCGGGAAGGCGTCCTCGATCAGGTAGTGAACCGTCTCGAACCCGTCGCTCATGCCGAAAGAGATCCCGACCTGTTGCAATCGCTCGGGGCTGAGGATGCCGCCACCGGGCAAAGGCGCCGGTGTCTCGGCGAGAATCTCGACCAGGCGCCTCATATGAGGGGCATCCTCCGGATACCGCTGGTAATACTGCTCGTTGCGCAAGGCGCAGCGCTTATACGTAGCCCGATAGACGTCGTCGATACTCACCGCCACCGGTGGCAGGCCGCCGGTGATCATCACAGCCTCGAGCCCTTCCGGAAAAGCGCTCAGATAATTGGTCAGGCAGAAGCCACCGTAACTCTGACCGAGACCGGTCCACTTGCGCCCGGCACCGACCAGCTCGCGCCTGATCAGCTCGGCGTCCTTGACGATGGAGTCGCTGCGGAAATGTCTCAGGTAGCCAGCCTGGGTCTTCGGTCCCTTCAGATGAGCGAGGCTCTGGAAAGTCACCGGGGAGCTCTTGCCAGTGCCTCTCTGGTCGAGGAGCAGGACCCGGTATTCTTCCACCGCTCTGCGCAGCCAGCCACTCTTGGCCATCGGTCTGGGAGACTGGAAGCCCGGCCCTCCCTGGAAGAAAACCAGCCAGGGAAGCTTCTCGTTGCCATGACCGGCCGAGCTGACGACCTCCCGGGCGAAAATCTCGATCTTCTCACCCCCCGGGCGGCGGTAATCAAGGGGAGCCTCGAAACTATGGTCGGTAACTACAAGACCGGGAATCCGGTTTACCTGCTTGATCATAGCTAGTATGATACCCTACCGCCCCTCAGGGAGATTCATATGTCAAAGCTTCTCAGAATCGCAATCGCGTCGAGCCTTCTTCCGGCAGCCATCTTTGCCCTCGGACAGGCCGGTCAGGCCGAGGGCGAGGCCGTCAGCCTCAGCCGCCAGGCTAAAATCAGCATGGAAAAGGCCGAGGACATCGCTCTCAAGTCGGTCCCCGGGCGCACCCGGCGCATCGAGCTCGAATGGGATGAGGGCAAACTCCAGTACGATATCGAGATCTGCCAGGGCAAGAAGAAAATGGAAGTTACTGTGGACGCGGCCACCGGAGCGGTGCTGGACATCGACCGCCAAATGGGCAAGTGCGACTGATCCCTCTGTAGTCTTAACTTCTAGTCTTTACGTCGCGCCCTCACAAATCCCCCAGGTTCGAGGCGCAAGATTGCGGTATGAAGGTGCCGGAGAGTTCGTATGGAGCCAGGGCCATGAAAAGCAATAGAAGCAATCAAAAAACAACCGATACTCGCTCACAGAGCTCAAAAAAAAGGCCTCGAAGTGATCGCGGCTCCTCTGGCGAAGCTCATTCCGACTCACTTTCCGACTCGATCAGACTCCTGAGACCTCTGCCGGTCTCACGCTCTTTTCCGTTCACCATTGCCACTTCGACACCGTGTAGATGGGCCCGCAACCAGGCGACCACCTGACCGTCCACCGTGGGGCAATTGTGGAAAAGCAAGGCTCGAATGTGTTTGTTGCCAGCAAGATGCTCCAGGCTTCCCTTCTCGAATCGGACTTTATAGAACGTTAGTTTCGAGCATGGCACCGTCGAGAGCCTGTCCAGATCCCGGGTCCCCAGATGGCAATTGTGCATCTGGAGGACATTCAGATGCTTGAGACCTCGCAAAGCTTTCCAGGCATCATCATCTAATCGGCATTGCTCGTTGAAGATGAGATTGGTCAATTTCTCGAGCTTTGCCAGCCGGGTAAGCGCCGCGCCGCTCAGACTCATCTTCGCAAACTCCAGACCGGTCAGGGTCTTGATCCTGCTTACCGGCTCGAGAGCCCGGTCAGAAAATGACGGGCCCGATAAGTGCAACCAGGAGAGAGGTGTCGAAACAAGACAGGCAAGGTCCTCGTCTTGCAAGCCGCTCGCGCCGAGAAGGGAAAGCCGGTTGAGACTCTTCATCCTGGCTATCGTGGCAAGATCGGACGGACCAAGCCCGGCATTGCGAAAGTCCAGCCTCTCGAAAGGATAGCCCGAGATTATCTCGATGTGTGACGGAGGAATATCACAGTCCCGGTAGTTGAACCCCTTGAGCCCGTCCTTCTCGGACTCCAGAATCCTCTTCAGCTCCTCATCCGACATCAAGGTCTGCATTTTTATGATTTTGAGATTGTCGCTTGTATCAATCTGATAATTGACCTTGTCGCCCAGAAGTAAGTCCGTATAGACAGAATCGGAGGCCACGGGTTCTTTCGCCCTGGTCGGCGGCTTCATCACCACATATGACACCACCACAACGGCAACAATGACGAGCACCGACCCCCCCGCGATAAAGAGCACGAACTTTCTTGAACGAGCAGCGGAGAGATCGGCTGGCTCCGGGACCACGGCGAGATCACCGGCATTCAGAACCGACTCCAGCTCGGCAAAACCCGAGAAACGGCTCTCTCTATCTTTGGCAAGGCAGCGCGATATAGCCTTCTCGAGATAAGCCGGCCACTCCCTGCCTGTTTGCTCCGCGAGACCCGGCGGCGTCTGGGATTTGTGCATCATCGTGGTCTCGAGGACTGTCTCTCCCACGAACGGCGGCGCTCCCGTGAGCGTGGCATTCATCAGACAACCCATGGAATAGATGTCGGCACGCTCGTCTACACCGCTCCCGGCACTCTGCTCTGGCGCCATATATAGTGGCGAGCCCACCGGCTGCCCGGTGGGTGCCTGCTCCTCTTTACCCTCCCTGTCCTTGAGCCTGGCAAGACCGAAGTCTACTATCAATGCTCGCCCGCCCTCGATCATGACATTGCCGGGCTTCAAATCCCGGTGCAGGACGCCCATACCGTGCGCGTGTCGCATGGCGGAACAGATGCTCGAAAACAACTCCAGGGCGTCAGGCAGATCCATCGAGCCCTGCTCTTCGAGTAGCGCGGCCAGACTCCTGCCGGCGATGAAATCGCAGACCAGATAAGGTTGACCGCCCTCGGTCATCCCGAAATCCAGGACTTTGACGATGCCCTCGTGATTGAGGCGGGCCAGCGCCTTAGCCTCTTTCTGAAAGCGCATTATCTGCTTGTGGCTCAGACCGGAGCGCAAGACTTTGAGCGCCACGTTCTTGTCAAGCAAGCGGTCCCGCACCCGGTAAACGACCCCGACACCGCCGTGACCTAGAATCTCCAGGGGCTCGTAGCGCTCGGCCAGTCTTTCTGATTGCGGGAAGCCCTCGATCATGGGCAGTGTCAACCTCCGGTATACTTGTACACTAAAGTGAAGGGCAAAATGCAGGAACAGCTGATATCGGTAGACGACTATTTCGAGAAGCTCGGAATCCGCAAGTATAAAAACCTCTTGCAGTTCTGGAGCGCTATCGATGCCGAATACGGGCTCACCCGTGCCCGGGAGCTGGAGTCGGTCTACAAGCGTCTCGAAGCCGGCGACGAAGAGAGCTTTTACGCCAAAATTTTCCAGAGCCTGGAGCTCAGCATCGCCTTCGCATCCCTGCGCCAGGATCTATACCGCCAGTATATTGCCTGGCTCGATGGCTTTGTCACAGGCGAGCCCGGGGTTATCGTCGACATCGGCTGCGGCAACGGGGTCCTCTCCTGCTACCTGGCCTCTCGCTATCCCCGGGCGCAAGTCATCGGTGTCGATCTATCGAGCGAGGCTGTCAGCTGTTCCATGAAGCTCGCCGAAAAGCTCGGCATCGAGAACGCCAGATTTATCGAAAGCAGCGCCGAAGAGACCGCCAGCAATCTCGCCGGGGAGAAAGCCGACCTGATCATGAGCGTGGCCGTTCTCGGTCCCGAACCGGCACCGGCGGACCCGGCAGAAACATCGTTGGAGTCCCTGTTCGAAAGAAGGAGGACTGACTCCGGCTCGGCAACGATCGCCTCGCTCTCGGCTCTTCTCGCCGAAGGCGGCAGCCTGGTCAGCTTCGACAAGGTGAGAGAGCCAAGGGCACAGGTCAACTGGATCATGGACATAGTCAATAGCGGTCTCGACATCGATTTCGGCGACTGCGCCTGGCTCACATACGAGGATATCGAGGCCGAAAGCATCACCCTGCCGGTGATCGTCGCCAAGAAAGGAGAAGGCAAGGACAATGCACAACAGTTCGATGACATATTGTCTTTTCTTCTCGCCAGGGACGGAAGCGATACCCATTTGCGTCTGGAGGGCGACCAGGGACTTCTGGCCGAGACTCTTTTCCGGCTTGCCGGACCGAAGCGTTTCGTCACCGGGGGAAGAGCCGATTATCCCGATGGTGGTGGCACCTACTGGTACGAGATCTGGCAGGCTGGTCCTTTCTTGATCGCCTTCGAGCATACCAACCATGGCTACCGGGCCCTGCGATGCTCGAGACTTCTGGAAAAGGCGACCTGCCTGGCGGAATTCGAGAGCTGGGCAGAAGAGAGCCGTGCCTATTCGACGGTCTCGATCCTCGAGAAACCGGATATTAATTTTCATAGCGAAAGCAATCATGAATAGCGCCACCTGCACCACCTGCGGTATGCCCCGGCGTGCCATGCGCGGTGGCTCCCTCACCCAGTGGATATCAGCCTGCGCCTGCATCGGCAGGGAGCGCACCAGTACCCGAAGCGGCAAATTCCTGACCTGCTCGAATTGCAGAAAACGAATTCATACAGGCAAGCGCGGCTCGATCACGAGCTGGGTCTTTCAGGAGGACATCTGCTCATGTGTGGCTCCTCGCGCCGGCTGGGATGACGGCTCCCGATTCGAGGAGGCGGCGCCGGGCAGCGTCGCCGACAACGACACCGGAAGCCGGGCCCTGCCGGATCTGGATGACGATAGCTTCCCCAGGGAGCGATACGAGCCCCGGGCCCTTCTCGGCATCGGGGACGCCGGCATCGTTTATCTATGCCTGGATTCGAAGAGCCAGAATGAGGTAGCGGTCAAGGTCATCCATCTTCCTGAAGGCCAGGAGCTGCTCTGGTTCCAGCAGGAAGCCCGGGCGACCTCCAGGCTGAATCATCCAGGCATCATCAAAGTCCTCGATTTCGGGGTGTCGGACGGCGGTGCGCCCTATATGGTCATGGAGTATGTGCCCGGGGTGACATTGCGCCGGGTGCTCGACTCCTATGGAGCGCTTTCGGTGGACTCGACGCTGGATATAACGACCCAGATCCTCTCCGCTCTCGCCCATGCGCACAAGGAAGGGATACTGCACGGGGATGTCTGCCCGGAAAACGTGATTGTCGTCAACGACGATATCGACAGGATCGACATCCGCCTTATCGACTTCGGAATCGCCCGAATCACCGGTGACACGCAAAGCGACGGGGGCGGCGTCGACCAGGTAATGGGTGGACACCTGCTCTATATGGCACCGGATAAGGTGCTCGGCTACGACACCACGGTCCGATCGGAGATTTATTCTCTGGGCTGCATGCTCTTCGAGATGCTCACCGGCGATACTCCTTTTGGTGGCACCACCCAGATGGAGGTAGTGGAAGAGCACGCTCGCAAACCGGCTCCAAGTCTCACTCAAGCAACAGGTCTCGACTGGCCGGAGCAGTTCGAGACTCTTGTCGCCCGAACCCTCTCGAAAGTTCCAGACGAGCGCTTCGGCTCCGCCGCCGAGATGCAGCAAGCCATAGACGAGCTCCGCTCCGAGCTCGCTCCCGCTCCGGACGCCGAAGGGTCTGCCGGAGCTCGCAATGACGAGAAGAATACAAAGCTCCACAAAGAGCTGCTGGTTATGTCATTCGTCGCGGCGGTGGTCCTCATCGTAGCGGGCGCTGCGCTCTACCAGACCTTCAAATCAGACCCGATCGGATCCGCGCTGGAAGACTATTCGAAGGTGTCTGCAGAAGCAGAAGAGGAAGAGCAGTCTTCCGGAAGGAGCTTCCCCGGTAGAACGAAAAAGCAATTCGTGCACAGGAGAGGCCAGAGACCGGACTCGCTCAGTCCGGTAGACTGGGTGGTTGCCGCAAGGAAAACCACGGATGGGGACCTGGAAAAGCTTGCTTGTGAAACCGGGATCGAATACCTGGATATCTCATTTTCGCGCATCAAGGGCTCGGGCTTTTCGCTGATCAGCCATCTGCCCCTGAAAGCGGTCCGAGCAAACGGCTGCCATCTCGACAGGAAAGGACTGTCCGCTCTCTGCTCCATAAACACAATCAACAGTCTCGAACTCGAAGGAACAAATGGGCTCGACCGCGATTCCATGAAAACAATCGCCGGGCTCCCGAGACTCGTTCATCTCAGCCTGAGAGACTGCAACCTGGCTGACGCGGATCTGGTGCCCCTGACCGAGTTTCACGGGCTTCGCACTCTTATCGTCACCGGCAATTGCAGGATCACCAACAGGGGACTCGTGGCCCTGATAAAAGCAAACCCGCGTCTCAGCTCCCTTTTCTTCGGCGGAACAGGAGCTAGCCTGGGATGTCTCGAAGCCATTGCCGAGCCCGGCAAGATGGTGGCACTGGGAATGACCGACATAGCGCTCAGCACAGAGGACATCACAAAACGCATGGATTATCCGAATCTTCTCGTGCTCTTTCTGTCCGGAAGCCATCTTACCGACGACCACGTCAAAGCCCTCAAGAAGTTCAAGAGACTCCGGCTCCTGCTTCTGCTCGAATCACCCAACGTGAGCGAGGACGCTGTGTTCGAGTTCAACCAGGCGGTACCGCGCTGTCGGGTCTCGAGAGTCTAGCTGAGCCGAGACCGAAGAGCTACGCGTCGTAACTGCCCACTTCCCGGCGCATGCGAGCGAAGCTCAGGAGCGCCCGCTCGAGACTGGAGCCCTTGAGCAGAACCAGGCTCACCAGGCTGCGGGCGTGGGTGACAAGCCCCTGGTCGACCCGGGAGAGATCGATCAGGACCCTGGATAGCTTCTCGTCGTTGGCATAGGTCTTGATGATGATGTCCCGGAGCTCGTTGCGGGTGGTGCTGCGATCCAGCTCCAGATCCACCAGCTTTCCGAAATCATCCGGTCTGGCAATCATTTGCTTGGTGAGATCCCGGATTTTGTCCGGAGTCAGGAAGCCGCTTGCCAGAAGGAATCTATAGAGATTGAGGGGCGCCTCGGACTCATCGAGATCGGTAGCCCAGGTGTCGCGGCTCTCCTCCAGGGCGTCAACTCGCTCCTGGACCGAAGAAAGGAAAGCGATGGCCTCCTGGGCCGTGACATAGCCTCGATCGATGAGCTTGCTCAGCGCCAGCGCCGCGTCCACCATACTGGTATTGATCCAGTCGAAACCGGCAAGGACTTCCTCGAGAGGAACATGATTGGCCCGGGCAAAACTGATCGCCGGTTTCAGATCGCTCTCGTCACAGATTCTCCCCGCCACCAGCAGGTCCTGGAGCTCGAGATGGATGACCGGACGCATGAGCTCCGGAGTCACCATCAGCGGCATCAACTTCAGCTTGTCCACGGCGTCGCCGAACCGCATGCCGTTCATGCGAACATCGGTCTGGCAGGCCAGAGCCGTATCGACTATCTGCTCCGGTATTTTCAAATCGATGCAGAGCACTCTCCCCAGAGGCAGACCGCAGAGCTTCTGCAGAGAGAGAGCCTCCTGTAGCTGAGCGGCGTCGATCAACTCGGCGGTCACCAGAAGCTCGCCCAGCCTCACCGACTCGAGATCGTCTGCGGCACAACCATGCGCGGCGAGAGCCTCGCGGATATGCCAGCCCCGGCGCTTTGCCATGGAGAAGGCTTCCTGTACCTGATAGAGCTCCACCGAACCACGACGAAAAAGGCCATGAAGCTCGAGCAACATGGAAAGATCGTCATCGGTCAAAAGTCCCCGGACCACAAGAGTCCGGCCCAGGGGAAGCCCGACTTCCCGGGAAGCCTTGAGAGCCGCATTGAGCTTGTCCGACGGGAGCACGTCGAGGACGCAAAGGAAGTCTCCGATACGCACTTCCCGGGCGTTATCGATGTCCGGTTCGGCGGTGATCAGGTCGCCAGGTGTCAGCGTCGACATAAATCAGGGCTCTGAAAAGGAAGGGCTATTCGCAAGCCCCTTATTTTACAGGCAGATCCCCCTGGATGGGGGATCGTTGTCATGGCTTTCGAAAAACTTTCTATTTCAAATAAGACCGTGCTTACCATCACCAATGGTGTCAAAGTCCATCCTGCACCACCTGCAGTATCACCAACCAACACCTTAACCATCTCTAAAACCTCATATAGAATTAGATCTGCGCAACGTAACCAAACGCAAACTGGTGCTTGCCATCGTCGGGGTTTGTGGTATATTTGCAGAAGAGTTTTTGGCGCTTGCGCCATGCAAATTTCCCGGAGGGAAAACATGAGACCGATCGCAATAGGCATATTTCATCATTGAGGCTGCTTCCGTAGCTTAGCTTTCCTTGATGGGTCCGGTTTTCCGTCCCCAAGACTCACCGTCATAACAAAAAGAAGCAAGAGCACATGGAGGCACCCAGGCGGCGCCAGCCGTATCAGGCCTCCATAACGATTATGTGCTCTTGCTTTTTGCTGTCTCAATTTTCAGATCAGGAGTAATGGAAATGGTAGAAAACATCATCAGTATCAACAATCTGCGCAAAGAGTTCGGCAAATTCACCGCCGTTCACGACCTCAGCTTCAATGTGAAAAGAGGCGAGATCGTAGGTCTTCTTGGCGCCAACGGTGCCGGCAAGACCACTACTCTCCACATGCTCCTCGGTCTGACCAAGCCCACCTCGGGCACGATCAGGCTTTTCGGAAGGGACATCGAGACCGACCGGGTGGCGATCCTGGAGAGGGTCAATTTCGCCTCGTCCTACGTGCATCTGCCCTATAACCTGAAAGTCATGGAGAACCTCATAGTGTTCGGACATATCTATCAGGTGCGCAATGCCCGGGACAAGATCCTGGAACTGCTCAGACTCTTCGAGATCGAGCACCTGGCTAACAAGACGTCAGGTATGCTCTCCTCGGGCGAGCAGACCAGGCTCAACCTCTGCAAGGCGCTCCTCAACGATCCGGAGCTCCTGGTTCTGGACGAGCCCACCGCCAGCCTCGACCCCGACCTTGCCGACAAGGTCAGGAAAGTGCTCCAGCGCGTCAAGGAAGAGCGGGGCATGACCGTGGTCACAACATCGCACAACATGCTCGACGTAGCCGAGCTGTGCGACCGGATCATCTTCATGCACTCAGGCGGCATCGTAGCCGAGGGCTCCTCCGATCAGGTCATGGACCGATTCGGCTCCAAGAGCCTGGAGGACGTCTTTATAACCATCGCTCGACAAAACGAGAAAGAAAAGGTGAGATTATGATGAACTGGAATAGAGTCTACGCGCTGGTCTTGAAGTACATCTTCATTTGCTCGCGCAACACATTCAGGGCCATGGACGTTCTTTTCTGGCCGGTTATGGACCTTCTCGTGTGGGGTTTCGTCACCCTCTACATGCTCAAGGTCAGTAACGCAGTCCCGGGCATGATTACCTTCCTCATCGGAGCCGTAATCATGTGGAACGTCTTCTACCGTGCCCAGCAGGTGGTCTGTATCTCGTTTCTCGAGGACCTCTGGTCGAGGAACCTCCTGAACATCTTCACCGCCCCGGTGAGGGTGAGCGAGTTCATCACCGCCGGCTATATCCTGGGACTGATGCAGGCGACCATCGTCATGGCGATTCTCTCGACCATCGCCGCCGTGGTCTACAAGTTCAATATGTTCTCTCTCGGATTCGACGTTGCCCTTTTATTCGGCAACCTCTTGATGATGGGATGGGCACTGGGACTGGTGGCTACTGCGCTGATCGTCAGATGGGGTCCTCAGTCCGAGGTCCTGGCCTGGGCCATCCCCTTCATCGTGCAGCCGGTATCAGCGGTCTTCTACCCGGTAAGCGTACTGCCCGAGCCGCTCCAGCATATCGCCTGGTGCGTGCCCGCAGCCCACGTCTTCGAGGGTATGAGAGCCGTCCTCGCCGGAGGCGCCACCGATGTGAGCGGATACGTCCTCAATGCGTTCCTGCTCAACATCCTCTACCTGCTTGGAGCAGCAGCCGTCTTCAAGCTGCTCTTCAACCAGGCTAGAGAGAAGGGGCTACTGGCCAAATACTGCTCGTAGAAAGCACTGCCCGAAGGGGCGGCGAATGCCGCCCCTTTCCGGCTGGCCTGCCGATTGGGTTATACTCTCCTTCTAAATGAGCGAGGAAATGAGGGTGTCCACATCAGAAACAAGCCAGGATCTCTGCAAAAAGCCGGATCCGACCAGAGAGCACGAGTGGCTGGAAAATCTTCTCGGCCACTGGGCTTTCGAAGCCAAATGCTTCATGGGTCCGGACCAGCCCCCGATGAAAAGCGGTGGCGAGGAGAGCGTTAGATCCATGGATGGGCTCTGGGTCGTAGCCGAAGGCTTGTGCGATACGCCCACAGGCGAGAAGGGTCAGACCCTGATGACCCTGGGCTTCAATCCTCAGACCGGTCGTTTTCAAGGAACATGGGTAGGCTCGATGATGACCCACATGTGGATCTATAACGGCGAGCTCAACGAGGACGAAACGGTATTGACCCTGAACGCTGAAGGACCATCCTTCACCGATCCGAACAAAACTGCAAGCTATCAGGACATTATCGAGATCAAGAGTCCCGACCACCGTACCCTCAGCTCTCAGGTACAGACGGACTCAGGCGACTGGATGAAATTCATGACCGCCGATTACCGTCGCAAGGCCTGATCGCATTGGATATATTGATCGGGAAATTGGACATACACCCTGCCCGGGGTTTCTAAGAGACTAAACTATATGGTCTCAAGCACCCCATCGAGAGTTTTGCCATGGATGATGACCTTGACAAGGCGCTACAGGTCGACGTTCTAGCCCGGATGCTCAAAGCCGAGAAGCAGCAAGCCGCCGAGCTCGTAGAGACTCTGGCGAAAATGTTGTCGGCGGCTCTGCCGGAGCATACGACAATCCGCAGA